>Ga0207686_10002238_pt1 | contig 10630 bp, 7 predicted proteins | sample KBSM24metaG_FD_184396 | JGI IMG/M metagenome (GOLD analysis project Ga0207686, IMG submission 184396) | Miscanthus rhizosphere microbial communities from Kellogg Biological Station, Michigan, USA - KBS M2-4 metaG (SPAdes) (version 2) | ecosystem: Host-associated > Plants > Roots > Rhizosphere >...
CGTCGAGACGCATGAGGGCAACGGCATCACCTTGCGCGAGACGCTGCGTTACGCCCATGGCAAAGCCCATGTGCAAGCCGCGCTGGCCGCCGCCGGGCTGGTGCCGATGAGCCTCGATTTTGCCTCTACTCGCACCGAAAAGGGTGTGCCGGTGCCCGGGTTGATCGTGGTGGCCACCGGCGCATGATCCGCAAACACATCAAATTCATGGAACCGGCGCTCGATCTTTTTAACACCTCACCGGCGCTTCCAGACGTCTTCGCGCGCTGGTTCGCCAGCCGCGGCTGGCAGCCGCGCGCGCATCAGCTCGAATTGCTGGCAAAGGCCAAGGCCGGGCGTTCGGCTCTGCTGATCGCCCCGACCGGCGGCGGCAAGACGCTGGCCGGCTTTCTGCCGACACTGGTTGAGCTGAGCGAACGAAGCCTTCGTCCGCGCAATCTGAAATCGACCGGCCGCGCGCTGGTGCGCTCGCAAGGCCTGCACACACTTTACATCTCGCCATTGAAAGCACTTGCCGTCGACATTGCGCGGAATCTGGAGAGTCCGGTGCAGGAGATGGGGCTGCCGGTGCGGGTGGAAACGCGCACAGGTGACACACCCGCGTCGAAACGTCAGCGCCAGCGCCGCGATCCGCCCGATATTTTGCTCACGACGCCTGAGCAGTTGGCCCTGCTGCTCGCGAGCGCAGATGCACCTTACCTGTTCGGCACGCTCAGGCGTGTTATCCTCGATGAATTGCATTCGCTGGTCACATCCAAGCGCGGCGACTTGCTGTCGCTTGGTCTGGCCCGCCTGTTTGTGCTGGCGCCGCAGCTCACCACGACCGGGCTCTCCGCGACCGTCGCTCACCCCGACGAGTTGTGCCGTTTCCTGGTTCCACAGCCGTTACAAGGACAGGCGCGCGCCGATCTGGTGATGGCGCAGGCTGGAACACAGCCGATCGTAACGATGCTCGATACCGAAGAGCATTTGCCGTGGGCCGGCCACTCGGCGCGCCATGCGCTTGGAGAAATTTACGCGCATATCAAGACACACAAGACCACGCTCGTGTTCGTCAACACCCGCAGCCAGGCGGAATTTCTCTTTCAGGAGCTTTGGCGCGTGAACGACGACAGTCTCGCCATTGCTCTGCACCACGGCTCGCTCGACGTTGCGCAACGGCGCCGCGTGGAAGACGCAATGGCTACCGGCAAATTGCGTGCGGTCGTGTGCACGTCCTCTCTTGATCTCGGCGTGGATTGGGGCGACGTCGATCTGGTAATCAATGTGGGCGCCCCAAAGGGCTGTTCGCGGATCCTGCAACGGATCGGACGCTCCAATCACAGGCTCGACGAGCCCTCTGAAGCGGTGCTTGTGCCGGCCAATCGCTTCGAAGTGCTTGAATGCCGGGTCGCCATCGACGCGGTGGCGGAAAATGCGCAAGACACGCCGCCGCTGCGCACAGGCGCGCTCGATGTTCTGGCGCAGCACATTTTGGGCCGGGCCTGCGGCGAGCCGTTCTTGGCCGACGAGCTTTATGCCGAAATTCGTGCCGCGGCGCCCTATGCCGAGCTGGCGCGCTCTGATTTCGATGCAACGGTCGATTTCGTTGCCACCGGCGGTTACGCACTCAAGGCCTACGAGCGCTTCGCGAAGATCAGGCTGGACAAGGATGGCCGCTGGCGCATCACCCATCCGCGTGTGGCGCAACGCTACCGCATGAATGTCGGCACCATCGTGGAAGCCGACATGATCAAGGTGCGTCTGGTGCGCTCGCGCCGCAGCGGCGCCGTCGTTCCGCGCGGCGGACGGCTCCTTGGTGAGGTCGAGGAATATTTCATCGAGACCCTGAGGGTGGGCGACACATTCGTATTTGCCGGCGAAATTCTCAAATATGAGGCCCTGGTCGAGGACGAAGTCTATGTCTCGCGCTCAGACGCCACAGATCCCAAGGTGCCGGCCTACGAGGGCGGCAAATTTCCGCTGTCGACGTATCTCGCGGCGCGTGTGCGCGCATTGTTGGCCAAGCCAGATGCCTGGCGCGCGTTGCCGGAGCAGGTGCGGGAGTGGCTGGAGATCCAGCAATGGCGCTCGATGTTGCCCAAGGCCGGGGATTTGCTGGTCGAGACCTTCCCGCGTGCCGCCAAATATTACCTCGTCTGTTACCCGTTCGAAGGTCGCCTCGCGCACCAGACACTTGGCATGTTGCTGACGCGCCGGCTGGAGCGCGCGCGTCTTCGTCCACTCGGTTTCGTCGCCAATGAGTATGCACTGGCGGTGTGGGGCCTGGGTGATGTCGCACTCCGGATCGCGCGCGGCGAAGTCTCGCTCGCTCAACTATTCGATGAGGACATGCTTGGTGACGATCTGGAGGCCTGGCTCGCGGAATCGGCGCTGATGAAGCGCACATTTAGAAGCTGTGCAATCATTGCCGGACTTATCGAAAAACGCTTTCCCGGCGAGGAGAAATCGCGCCGCCAGCTCACGATTTCCACCGATCTGGTCTACGACGTGTTGCGCAAGCATCAACCCGACCACATTCTATTGCGCGCTGCGCGTGCCGATGCCGCCACGGGTCTGCTCGACATCAAGCGGCTCGGCGAAATGCTCTCGCGTATCAGGGGCCGAATCGTTCATAAAGCGCTCGACCATGTCTCGCCGCTGTCGGTTCCCGTGCTGCTGGAGATCGGGCGCGAGACCGTCTATGGCGAGGCCTCGGATACGCTGTTGGCCGAGGCAGCTGACGAATTGATCAAGGAAGCGATGAGTTGACGCAGGCGGCGCAAAATCTGGCAGAGAGCGAGGGCAATCTCATTGTGCTCGCCGGAGTTCCACTTCTCGCCGATCCGCGCGGTGCGCTGTACTGGGCCGAGCAGGGGCTCTTGGTTGTTGCCGACCTCCATCTGGAGAAGGGCTCGAGCTTTGCCGCGCGCGGACAATTGCTTCCACCCTATGACACCGCGATCACGTTAGGCCGCCTGTCACATTTGATTGCGGACTATGCGCCACGCTGCATCGTGGCGCTGGGCGACAGCTTCCACGACGGCGGTGGTCCGGCTCGGCTCGGCGATGGCGACCGCGAGAGCTTGCGCATCATGCAACATGGCCGCGAGTGGATCTGGATCACCGGCAACCATGATCCCGAACCGGCAGACGGCATTGGCGGCAGCTTCACCGATGCGTTCATTGCCGGCGCTTTGACGTTCCGTCACTTGCCGAGCGGTGCGACCGGTGAAGTCAGCGGCCACTTGCATCCGGTCGCACGCATTTCACATCGTGGCCGCGCGGTGAGCCGCCGATGTTTTGCTGCGGACAACACGCGGATGGTCATGCCGGCCTTCGGTGCATTCACCGGCGGACTGAATGTGCGCGATGCCGCCTTTGCGGATCTTTTCGGGACACTCGCATTCACGGCCCATCTACTCGGCGATGGCCGGCTCTATGCTTTTGCCGCCAAACGCTGCCTGCCGGATTGAAAGGCAGGGGTGTCAGCGGGGCCGAAGCCCGAGCAGAACTCCGCCAGCACCTCGGCCAGGTGCCGCGTTGCCGCGCCCGCATTGTCGGCAACGACAAGCGCAAGCTCGGTATTTGTGATCGGCGGAAAGCCGGTCTCGTTGATGATTCGGTGCTCCGGCAGAATGGCGACGTCGGGTAGAATGCTGACGCCGAGTCCGACCGACACGGCCGCCTGGATACCCGGCAGATTCGGACTCGTGTAGGCGATATGCCAGCTGCGTCCGGCGGCTTCGATCGCGTGGATCAGACGATTGCGATAGAGACATCCTTGCTCCGCCACCGCGAGCGGGACGGGATCACGCAGAAGATCGACCGGATGCTTGCGGCTCGTCACCCACTGCAGCCTCTCGGGCCATGCAGCGATCGCGTTGCCGTCGCCGGCATTGCGCTTGTATAAGGCGATATCAAGTTCACCGAGCTCGAGCGCCCGTTTTTGTCCGGCGCTGCGGCCGCTGCTGACGTCGAGGCGAAGCGTCGGCCGCGCGCGCACGAAATCCGACAGCAGTTCCGCCAGCCTGTACGCCGCAAAATCCTCGGGAATGCCGAGCCGCACGATTCCGTCGCCGACCGGACGCACCACGACGTCACGCGCCTCCTGCGCGAGCGCGAGGATCTTCCGCGCATATGAGAGGAGCCGCTCGCCTTCTTCGGTCAATGTCGCCTGCTTTCCATTCCGCTGCAGCAGTGGCCGGCCGACCTGGTCCTCGAGCCGCTTGATCTGCTGGCTGACGGTCGACTGCGTCCGGTGCACTCGCTCGCCGGCCCTCGTGAACCCGCCGGCGTCGACCACTGAGACGAAACTGCGAAGAAGATCGATGTCCATCATAGGGTTACCTACATTTATAAAGCCACTGATAAGTATTCTATCATTTAATTTCCAAATGTATAGGTCTGGGCATACATGTTGCGGTGCGAAAGGAAATTCACATGCGCATCGCCCTGCCTTCGGTTCCCGTTGCCTACCAGTCAACCTGGACCCTGCCGCTTCCCGTCATGGTCGTGACGTTCTGCATCCTTTGGAGCGCGGCTTTCGCCGTCGCCAAAGTCGCCGTCGTCGATTGTCCACCGTTGCTGCTGCTGTCAGCGCGCTTCCTGGCTGCCGGGGCGATCATCCTTGGGATCGCTTTCGTGACGCGGGCGCCGTGGACGCTGGGCCGCCGCGATCTCTTTTTTTTCGCGATCGTCGGCATCGCCAATCAGGCGCTCTATCTCGGCCTGGGCTATATCGGTTTGCAGGAGATATCTGCCGGTCTCTCCACGCTCATTGCGAGTTCGAATCCCATCCTCATCGCCATCCTGGCCGTGTTCCTGCTCGGCGAGCGGATGACCTGGCGCAAGGTGGCCGGCTTGCTCCTCGGCTTCGGCGGCGTCGCTTTCATCGTGTCGCATCGTCTGTCGCTTGGCGGCGACAGCCTGCGCGGAATCCTGTTCACGGTGGCGGGTCTGCTCGCGCTCGTCGGTGGCACTCTGATGTTCAAGCTCTTTGCGCCGAAGGATGGGCTTTGGGTCGGCAATGGGGTGCAAAGTCTTGCCGCCGGAATTGCTTTGCTGCCGTTCGCTCTCACATTCGAAAGCGTCGGCGACATCGTGCCGAGCTGGCGGCTGCTTGCGGCTGTGCTCTATCTTGCGCTCGCCGTTTCGATCTTCGCATTCCTGCTCTGGTTCTATATCCTGAAGGCGTCGGGAGCGACCGCGGCGAGTTCTTATCACTTCCTCATGCCGCCGCTCGGCATGCTGTTCGGCTGGCTGCTGCTCGGCGAGCACGTCTCGCCGCCGGATTTGCTCGGGATCGTTCCGGTCGTGCTCGGCATTTATCTCGTGACACGGCCGGCTTTGACGCGCGGCTGAAACGAGGAACGGTCATGAGCACAGCACGTCTTACCTTGATCGGGGGTCCCACGGCACTCGTCGAATTCGGCGGGTTTCGTTTCCTGACCGATCCGACCTTCGATGACCCCGGCGAATACCGCCTGCCGCACACGACATTGACAAAAACATCGCGTCCGGCGTGTACGCCTGCCGACATCGGAGCGGTCGACGCCGTATTGCTCAGTCACGACCAGCATGCCGACAATCTCGATCGGTCCGGTCGCGATTTCCTGAGCCGGGCCCCGCGCGTTTTCACGACGCTTGCGGGCGCCAAGCGGCTTGGCGGACATGCCGAGGGGTTGGCGCCATGGCAAACCGTCACGCTGACAGGCCCTAACGGCAGATCCATTGATGTTACGGCTGCTCCGGCTCGGCATGGCCCGGCAGGGATTGAGCCATTGGCCGGCGACGTGATCGGGTTTGTGCTGACCATCAGCGATGGGGAGACGCGGCCGATATACATCACGGGCGATACGGTCTGGTACGACGGCGTCGCCGAGGTCGCGCGCCGTTTCAAGGCCGGCATTGTCCTTTTGTTCGCGGGCGCCGCGCAGACGCGCGGTCCGTTTCACCTCACGATGGACACGAACGACGCCATCGAAACCGCGCATGCCTTCCCGGATGCGGTTATTGTTCCCGTTCACTACGAGGGCTGGACGCATTTCAGACAAAGCGGAACGGATCTGCAAAAATCCTTCGATGCGCTCGGGGTTGGATCACGTTTACGCCTATTGACGCTCGGACAAGTCACGCAGGTCGAGCTGCCGCACTAGTCCCTTGCGAAGATCACGCTCGCGAACCATCCGATAACCAGCGCCATCAGCGCGGTTGCCATCCCATAGAGCAGACCATGGTCGCGCGCGGCGTCTGCGACATATTGCTCGAAGCCGGTCTTGATCACTTCCAGCGCCGAATTGGTGCGCGCGACCAGGGCGCCTCCGGCGAACAGTCCAACATCGATATTGTAAGTTCCGGTCGGTACTGCTGCGGGCATGGGGATTGCGGCCCGGAAAACGGTGGGCGTGAGGAAAGTCACCGCGGTCCCCGACTCGCGATAAAGGCCCTGCTGCGTCTGCAGGCGCACGAAGGCGCGACGGAACGGCTCGTCGCGTACCGTATCAGCGAGGTCGGGGCCAATGCGCTGCGGCAGCAGGAAATTGTCGAGCCCTATTTGCAGCCGCCGCAACGTATCCTGATTGGCGATGTTGTTGACCGGACGGTTGCTCAGAATCGCGAGGTAGGATGGTGCGCGCACGAATTCGCGCGAGTCGGCATTGACCCATATGCCGAGCATGCGCTGCTTACGCCGGGTCCGGAGTGTTTGACGCGGGCCGGTCACGGTGACCACGAGATCGTAAGGTGGGCGCAGCGCGCTTCCTGCGGGTTCAGGCTCGATAGTGCCGAACAGCACCAGGTCTTCGCCGACGAAGTTCGACGTCACGGCGACGCGATGATTCGAGAGCGAAACAACCAGGCGCTCGGCGACGGCTGGCTCTGCGCCAAACGCCATGACAACAAATGCGAAGCTGATCAGGGACCGCCGCATCATCCACCTGCGACGTAACGAAGCGAATAGAGATCATCGGGCCGCACCACCAGTGCGTAGGCAAAGCGGCAGCCGACCGCGAAAACTAGGAGCCCGAGCAGAAGGCGCAGACGCTCGCCCCGCATCTTCTGACCGGTGCGTGCGCCGAACTGTGCGCCGATAACGCCGCCGACCATCAGGATCAATGCGAGGACGGCATCCACCAGATGATTGGTGGCCGCGTGCATCACCGTCGCCGACGCCATGGTGACCAGCGTGAGCACCATCGATGTTCCGATGACAGTGGCTGTCGGTACCCGCAGAAAATAGATCAGCATTGGCACCAGCAGGAAGCCGCCGCCTATGCCCATGATCGCTCCGACAAATCCGATCACGAATCCGATCGCCCAGACCGGGATTGCCGACACGTAGATTTTCGAGCGTTTGAACCGCAGCTTGAACGGCAGGCCGTGAAGCCATGTATGGCTGCCAGGCCGCCGCAGCGTTGCCGGCATGCCATGCCGCGTGCGGATGATTGCGCGCACACTTTCGTAAATCATCATGGCGCCGACGACAGTCAGCAATGTCACGTAAGAGAGCCCGATCATCAGATCGAGTTGGTCCAGCGAACGCAGTTCGGTGAAAAGCCAGACACCGGTGGCCGTACCGACGATGCCGGCACTGAGCAACATCATCGCCAGCGCGATATCGAGTGCGCGCTTGCGCCAATAGCTGATCGCGCCGGTAAACGAAGACGCCGCGATATGACTGGATACGGTTGCCACGGCGACTGCCGGCGAGATCCCGATGAAGATCAGCAGCGGCGTCATCAGGAAGCCGCCGCCGATGCCGAACATGCCTGAGATGTAGCCGACAGCGAGCCCCATCCCCAGCACAAGGAAGACATTCACGGGCAAATCGGCGATGGGAAGGTAGATCTGCAAGCGGGTTCGTCCGACGGTTGCGACGCATTTCGGAGGCCGGTGCGTCCGGCCACCTCATACTGACAATTAACACCGAGATACACGGAAACGTCAGCGATACCGATTCGAGGCGCGATGGGCTCGAAGCCAATAGGTCAGAGCTTTGCTTGAGTTTAGCCGATGAGTGCGACGGTAAGCACGCCCTTTGGCAATAGGTCGCGGTGGTTCACAGCTTTCCGGAGCTGAAGGCACTGATCGAAAGCGGGCCGGCCGCTCGCGGCTTTTCCGGGGGCGGGGACGTCGCGCGATCCCAGCCGCCCGACGGCTGCGGAACCATGGTCGCCTCGGCCGGCTGAGGCTTGGCTGCGAAGCTCTTGATGGCTTCCTGGGCAGCCGCCAGTGTTTCGGCATTCAGATAACCGGCAACCTCGTCGCGTTTGCGGCCTGCATCGCGGTCGCCTTGGGCGGCTGCGAGCGCGAACCACTTGTAGGATTCGCCGATGTTTTTCTCCGTGCCGAGACCGCGCACAGTCAACACACCGAGGTTGAATTGGCTATCGGCAACGCCGCGTTCTGCGGCCTTGCGGAACCATTGTGCCGCGTTGACATAGTCCGGCTTGCCCTCGGCTCCCTCGGCATAGAGGACGGCCAGGTTATGCATGGCCTTGGCGTGGCCTTTGCCGGCGGCGGCCACGTAGAGTTTGTGGGCGGCGACCAGGTCCTTTTTCACCCCCAGGCCCTTTTCGAGCATGCTGGCGTACCGGAATTGGGCGGGCGCCAGCCCTTTGCTCGCGGCGCGCTCGAACCATCGTGCGGCTTCCTCTAGATTCGCGGGTACGCCGCGGCCCTCTACGAAACGCATCGCGATTTCGTAGGCGGCCGCCGGATCGCCTGCCGACGCCGCGTTGCGCAGCCGTGCTCCTCCAATGGCTGCTGGCAATCCATCGGTGGCCGGCGGTTGTGCGGTCTGCGCCGGCTGTCGATTCGACCGGGAATCGGCGGGCGCGCGTGCAATCGAGCCGGTGACATCGCCTTTTGGCGTGGGTGCGGTGCCGAGGAGGGACGGACTCAACATCGGCAGATTTAATGCCGACGAAAGCTGCTCCGCCGAATTCAAATTCAATGACGGGGGCGCGGTTGCAACTGACGGAGGCAAGTTCGCCGGAGCCAAACTTGGCAGGGGCGGAGGTGCCAGTAGTGACGCGGTGATATCGGTCTCGGCTGGTGTTGTCGGCGATGTCGGCTGACTTTCGGCGAGAGCAGCGGACGTCTCGAGTTCAGCGGTGTCCGCGGCCATCTCGCTGTTTGCCGCGTCCATTTCGGAGGCAGTCGCAAGCTTGGCTTCGCGCGTATCAAAAATTCCGAAATCGAAGATGTTACTCGCGAATTGGATTGACCCGACGATGATCGCGACGACGCTCGCCGCCAGGAACAACGTTTTGACACGTGTCTCTACTTTGGTCCGCAGCGATCCCTGTTCACCGCCCTTTACCTTGAGAGGTTCGGAACGCTGCCGGCCGTTCGGATCCTGGCCTGCGGCTTGCGCGGCCCGTCGGGCTGCAGCGATGAAATTCGATTTTCCGCCCGCTGTGGCCATATTTGGCCGGACGCCGCCGAGCGCCGCTTCAGAGGCAGCGATACGCATGCCTGGAGATTGGGCAAATCCCGGACGACCCGAGCCAGGCTCGAGCGGCACATCGACGGGCAAATCGGAATTGGACGGCGCGGAGGCCGGCGGCCGCAACCCTGAATTGGGAAAGTCCACGGACAAGGGCGATGCGGGCTGGGGTGCTTTCACCGGGACCGATATTGCCAATAGTGAACTCGGCAGTGGGCGAGGAGCTATCTCGGGAGCAATGGTGATGTCTTGCGTGGCGGCTTTGTCGGGAAATTGCGTGAGCTCGAGGACATCGGGCTCGCAAATTGCCGTGCCCGGCCGATTGTCACGAATGTCGCCTTCGATCACGGTCAGACGGTCGGCGACCCGATCAAGCGTACCATTTACGGCTTCAAGCGCACCATGAGTGCGGGCGATATCCTGCCTCAGCAGATCAAAATCTGGCGCGCTTTCTGCCCGAAGGCCCGCAGTCTCCTTGTTGGCGCGGATGTCTTCGATATGAACCAGCAGATCGGTGAGTCCGCGTTCGACCGCATCCAGATGGCTGAGGCGAGAGTCGGTCGCATCGAGGCGTTCGAACAGTCTGACGATCCGGTCCTCGAGGAGGCCAACTGCGATCTGATCGCCACGCGACGGTTGAAGTTGCTCGATCTTTTCAGACAGGGACTGCATCAGAATTTCAAGGCGGTGCGGCATGTCGCCGTTCTGGGCACGGTCGGCCAGGGCTCGGCTGAGTGCATCGATGCGCAGCTCGAGCCTGTTGAGCGCATCGCCGCCGCCGCCGATCGCAAGATGGTCGATCTTGTCGGCAAGCGCTTGCACCTGGGCATAGAGCCCACTCATCGCTTCATTGGAAGCAACATGCGCTGCCATTTCGCGCAGTGCGCCGATGGAGTTCTCGAGTCGCTGCATCGTCGCCGGGTCTCTCTGGGCTACAATGAGATCGATCTTGTGGCCGAGCGCGTCGATGGCGTCGGTGTAACCCACCAGATTTTCCGCCGGCGTCAGCGCATGCAACGCGTCGCGCACTTCAGCGAGCCCGTACTCGATGCCAGCCAAAGCGTTACCGTCCACGCCGGCCTGACGCCCGTCCGCCAGGCGCTGGGTGAGTCTCTGAATCTGTATCTCGATCGTCTCGATGGCGCGACGAGGCATCGCCTCGGCGAGCGTGTGGCTGATCTCGCGGAGCTCTACGTGCAG
>Ga0207686_10002239_pt1 | contig 10628 bp, 9 predicted proteins | sample KBSM24metaG_FD_184396 | JGI IMG/M metagenome (GOLD analysis project Ga0207686, IMG submission 184396) | Miscanthus rhizosphere microbial communities from Kellogg Biological Station, Michigan, USA - KBS M2-4 metaG (SPAdes) (version 2) | ecosystem: Host-associated > Plants > Roots > Rhizosphere >...
TGGCTACCGGCTGCAGCCCGAGATCTCGGTGGCCTACCTGCTGCGCCGCGACCTGGCCATCGGCGCCGAATACCGTTTCAAGCCCGACAACCTGCGCGCGCTCGGCCAGGCGGCGGGCCTGGGCGACGCCCTGCGCGAGGACGACTGGAAAGACGTGTTCATCGCCTGGGCGCCGAGCAAGAACCTCTCGCTCACGCTGGCCTATGTCGATCTGGGCCGCATCGTGCCCGGCATCACCCGCGACCGGCGCCAGACCGGCTGGTACATCTCGGCCCAGGGGGGCTTCTGATGAGGGTCGCGCTGTCCATGTCGCCGCTTGACCGGCCTTACCGTTCTTCCCTGCTGCGAGCCGCCATGCCCACGTTCTTCGCCTTTCTGCCCGCCACCCTGGTGTCTGCCGCGCTGATGGCGGCGAGCGCCACCGCCGCTGCACAGGCCGCGCCTGAGCCTGCTCCGGCGGCGAGCGCCGCAGTGGCCGACGCCCCGGCGCTGGTGCCCATCCCCGGAGGGCCGGAGGCGGCCGGCGTGCGCGGCCCCGCGCCCGAGGGGCTCTACCAGGCGCTGGGCGAGAAGGCCGGCATCGCCGCGCTGATGGGCGACATGGTGGACCGCGCGCTCAAGGACCCGCGCATCGGGCCGATGTTCGAGAACTCCTTCAAGCAGATGCGGCCCCAGGCGCTCAAGGACAGCCTCGCCGCGCAGATCTGCGTGCTGACCGGCGGGCCCTGCGAGTACGAAGGCACGGACATGAAGTACGCCCACGCCCAGCTCAAGATCGACAAGGCCCAGTTCAATGCCCTGGTCGAGGTGCTGCAGGACGCGATGGATGCCCGCGGCATCCCCTTCACCCAGCAAAACCGCCTGCTGGCGCTGCTGGCGCCCATGCACCGCGACATCATCACGGTGCGCTGATCGCATTGCTCTCTTTTCGATAGCTGGGTGCGCCGGACTTGCGTGCGCTAGCGGCCGGGTAGGCCCTGGCTTCCGTCAAGCTCCGCGCCGGCGCCGGCAGGCGTGCCATAGCGCCCGCACAATGGCGGGGTGAGCATCGAGCAACCCTCCGCCAACCCTGCTGCCGCGTCTGAACCGGCGGCCGCCGCCGAAGCGCTGGTGCGCCGTATCGCGCACCTGGACATGGACGCTTTCTATGCCTCGGTCGAGCTGCTGCGCTACCCGCAGATCAAGGGCCTGCCGGTGGTGATCGGCGGCGGCGGACGCGAGGCGCACGACGCGCTGCTGGCCCGGTTCGGCGGCGACCGTGCCGCGGTGCCGGTGGACGCCTTTCCGCGCCTGGGCGACTATGTAGGGAGGGGCGTCATCACCACGGCCACCTATCCGGCGCGGCAGTTCGGCGTGGGTTCGGCCATGGGCATGATGAAGGCGGCGCGGCTCTGCCCGCAGGCGCTGCTGCTGCCGGTGGACTTCGCCGAATACCGGCGCTTCTCGCGCCGCTTCAAGGACATCATCATGTCCATCGCCCCGCTGATGGAAGACCGGGGCGTCGATGAGGTGTACATCGATTTCACCCACGTGCCCGGCGGCCAGCGCCAGGGGGGACGCACGCTGGCGCGGCTCATCCAGAAGAGCATCCTCGACGACACCGGCCTGACCTGCTCCATCGGCGTGGCGCCCAACAAGCTCATCGCCAAGATGGCGAGCGAATTCAACAAGCCCCATGGCATTTCCATCGTGCACGAGGGCGACCTGCAGAGCGTGATCTGGCCGCTGGCCTGCCGCAAGATCAACGGCGTGGGCCCCAAGGCCGACGCCAAGCTGCAGGCGCTGGGCATCGAAACCATCGGCCAGCTGGCGGCCGAGCCGCGTGAGCGGCTGGTGCAGCATTTCGGCCGATCGACCGGCGCCTGGCTGCACGAGGCCGCCTGGGGCCGCGACGCCCGCCCGGTGGTGACCGAAAGCGAGCCCGTCTCGATGAGCCGCGAGACCACCTTCGACCGCGACCTGCACGCCGTGCGCGACCGCGCCGAGCTGGGCCGCATCTTCACCGACCTGTGCGTGCGCGTGGCCGAGGACCTGCGCCGCAAGGGCTACGCGGGCAAGACCATCGGCATCAAGCTGCGCTTCGACGACTTCAGGATCGCCACGCGCGACCAGACCATCGACGCCTACACGCAGGACCCCGCCGTCATCCGCCGCGCCGCGGGCCAGTGCCTCAAGCGCGTGCCGCTGGACCGGCGGCTGCGGCTCTTGGGCGTACGGGTGGGCAATCTGCTGCCCGAAGACGCGGCGGTGGCGCAGCAGCAGCAGCAGGGCGCGGGCGGTGGCGCACAGCCGGGCGGCATCGGCACCAACGCCGTGCTGTTCTGATCAGGTCGCGCTGTTACTGCCTGGCGGTGCGTACGTTGGCCGGCAGCGCCTGCGGGTGGCTGGTGCGCAGCGGGTTGATGTCCAGCCCGCCGCGGCGCGTGTAGCGCGCATACACGGCCAGCTTGATCGGGCGGCAGCGGGTCCACACGTCCATGAAGATGCGCTCCACGCACTGCTCGTGGAATTCGTTGTGGTTGCGGAAGCTCACCAGGTACTGCAGCAGCCCGGCCTGGTCGATCTGCGGGCCGCTGTAGCGGATCTGCACGCTGCCCCAGTCGGGCTGGCCGGTGACCAGGCAGTTGCTCTTGAGCAGGTGGCTCACCAGCGTTTCGGTGACGGGCGCTTCGCCGTGCGCGGCCGTCAGCAGCTCGGGCGCGGGCGTGTAGCGCGTGCATTCGATGTCCAGCCGGTCCAGCAGCAGGCCGTCCAGCTCGTGCACGGGCTCGCGGTCGAACAGCTCGGGCAGCAGCAGCTTCACGCCCACGGTGGCGGGGCTTGCGGCGCCGCGCCAGGCGGCTTCGCTCAGGTCGGCGCGCAGGCGGGCCTGCACCTCGGCGGCATCGGCGAAGCGGCTGTTGTTGAAGCTGTTCAGGTACAGCTTGAACGACTTGCTCTCGATGATGTTGGGCGTCTCGCACGGAATGGTCACGTGCGCCAGCGCCACCTGCGGCTTGCCGCGCGGGTTCAGCCACGAGAGCTCGAAGGCCGTCCACAGATCGGCGCCGAAGAAGGGCATGGCGGCCGTGCCGTCCAGGCCGATCTCGGCCCGCTTGGGCGCGCGCGGGATGGGGAACAGCAGCGAGGGGTCGTACTGATCGACATAGGCCGAGGTCTTGCCCAGCTGCGATTGTTCGGGGGTGTTGTCGTTGTGTTGGCTCATGGCGTCGGTCCCTTCAGGTGCGTTCCAGCTCTTCCAGCAATTCGGCCTCGCGCGCATGGGCCAGTGCCTGCAGCACGTCGCCCAGGTCGCCTTCCATCACGGCCAGCAGCTTGTAGAGCGTGAGGTTGATGCGGTGGTCGGTCAGCCGCCCCTGCGGGAAGTTGTAGGTGCGGATGCGGTCGCTGCGGTCGCCCGAGCCGATCAGGCCCTTGCGCAGCGCAGCCTCCTTGGCGGCGCGCTCGCTGCGTTCCTTTTCCTGGATGCGCGCCTGCAGCACCTGCAGCGCCTTGGCCTTGTTGCTGTGCTGGCTGCGCCCGTCCTGGCATTCGGCCACGATGCCGGTGGGCAGGTGGACCACGCGCACGGCCGAGTCGGTCTTGTTGATGTGCTGGCCGCCCGCGCCGCTGGCGCGGAAGGTGTCGATGCGCAGGTCGGCCGGGTTCAGCGTGATGGCCTGGTGCTCGTCGGGCTCGGGCATCACGGCCACGGTGCAGGCGCTGGTGTGGATGCGGCCCTGCGTTTCGGTGGCGGGCACGCGCTGCACGCGGTGGCCGCCGGATTCGAAGCGCAGCGCGCCGTAGGCACCGGACCCGGAGGGGCCGTCACCAGCCCCGGTCTCCACGCGCAGCACCACTTCCTTGTAGCCGCCGATCTCGTTCTCGTTGGCGCTCATGATCTCGACCTTCCAGCCCTGGGTGGCGGCGTAGCGCGTGTACATGCGCGCCAGATCCGCCGCGAACAGGGCCGATTCGTCGCCGCCCGTGCCGGCGCGGATTTCGAGGAAGGCATTGCGCGCGTCGTCGGGGTCCTTGGGCAGCAGCAGGCGCTGCAGCTCGTCTTCGAGCTGCACCAGCTCGGCCTCGGCGATGGTGACTTCTTCCTGCGCCATCTCGGCCATGTCGGGGTCGGCCAGCATCTCGCGGGCGCCGGCCAGATCGGCCTCGCGCTGGCGGTAGCGGGCGTAGCGGCCGGCGATCTGCGTCACCTCGGCATGTTCGCGCGAGATGGTGCGGTACTGCGCCATGTCGCTCATGATGTCTTCGCGCGAGAGCAGGAAGTCGAGTTCTTCGAGGCGCTGGGCATAGCGCTCCAGCTGGCTTCTGAGGAAGGGTTTCATCGGACGTGAAGGGAAGAAGGGGTTTGCTACGTATTTCGTAGCGGGTGGCGCTCGTGCAGCAAGCGCCAGAGGCCGTTTCGGCTTGAAGGATCCTGCAGCCCCGCCGGCGCGTGCTGCGCTGCGGGCCGCGGCGAGAGCGCCGCTACAGGCTGCTCTTGGTCTGCGAGCGCAGGAAGAGGCGAGAGACGGTCTGCGCCGTCTGGGCGCGCGCTTCGGCATCGCCGGCGCGCAGCTCGGCCATGGTGCCGTGCAGCATCTTCTGCGTGAGGCCGCGCGAGAGCGCCTCCAGCACCGCGTCCAGGTCTTCGCCCTTGGCCAGCAGCTTCTTGGCGCGCGCGATCTCGGCGGCGCGCCACTCGTCGGCCTGGGCGTTGAGCTGCTGGATCAGCGGCACCACGGCGGCGCCGGAGGCCGCACCCGCTGCGGGGCTGCGCAGGTCCATCCAGTGCATGAAGCTCTGCACGCCCGCGTCGATGATGGCCTCGGCCTGCGCCACGGCGGCCTGGCGGCTGGCCTGGGCGGTCTGCACCACGGTGGCCAGGTCGTCCACCGTGTAGAGGTAGATGTCCTGCAGCGCCTTGACCTCGGGTTCGATGTCGCGCGGCACGGCCAGATCGACCATGAACATGGGGCGGTGGCGGCGCTTCTTCAGCGCCCGCTCCACGGCGCCCAGGCCGATGATGGGCAGGCTGCTGGCCGTGCAGCTGATGACGGCGTCGAATTCGTGCAGCCGCTCGGGCAGGTCGGCCAGGCGCATCACCTCGCCGCCGAAACGGGTGGCGAGCTTTTCGCCGCGCTCCAGCGTGCGGTTGGCGATGGCGATGGCCTTGGGCGTCTTGGCCGCGAAGTGCGTGGCGCACAGCTCGATCATCTCGCCCGCGCCGACGAACAGCACCTTGATGTCGGAGAGGTCCTCGAACAGCTGGCTGGCCAGCCGCACGGCCGCTGCCGCCATGCTGATGCTGTGCGCGCCGATCTCGGTGCTGGTGCGCACTTCCTTGGCCACCGCGAAGCTGCGCTGGAACAGCTGGTTGAGCGTGGCGCCCAGGGCACCGGCGGTTTCGGCGGCGCGCACCGCGTCCTTCATCTGGCCGAGGATCTGGGCCTCGCCCAGCACCATCGAATCGAGCCCGCTCGCCACACGGAAGGCATGGCGCGCGACGAGGCCGTCTTCGAGCGTGTAGGAGTGCGAGCGCAGCAGCGCGGGGCTCACGCCGCCGCTCTGGGCCAGCCAGCCCAGCGTGTGGTCCAGGGCGGCCTGCTCGCCGGCGCAGTAGATCTCGGTGCGGTTGCAGGTGGAGATGATGGCCGTCTCGATCTGCGGATGCCGCTGCGAGCCGCCCAGCGACTGGCGCAGGCCCTGCAGCGTGGGCGCGATCTGATCGAGCGCGAACGCAAAACGACCGCGCAGATCGAGCGGCGCGGTCGTGTGGTTGATGCCCAGGGCCCAGACTGCCATAAGCCTGCATTATAAAATTTGTTGCATTCCAAGGCAGGGCGACCCGCGCAAGCCTTGATCTGCGTCATGTTTATGGACCCCTTGTCCGCCGCCAACCACCTCTTCAACCTGCTTCTGCCCGCCCTTGCCGTGGCGGTGCTGCTCGTGCTGGGCTGCAAGCTCTTCATGCGAAAACGTGCTGCAGCCCGCGGTGTGCTTGCGCAGGTAGCTATCAACTTCGTAGTGGGCTGCGCTCTCATCGTCATCGGCCTGGTGTGGCTGGGGCGCGACGGCAAGATGCTCACCTATGCCGCCCTGGTGCTGGGTTGCGCCAGCACGCAGTGGGTGCTTCTGCGCGGCTGGCGCTGAATCGGATGTCGTCTGCGCGGTGCCCGGCTCCGATGCCGCGTCGTGCCGGAGCGCTTCTCCGGAGCTTGCGGGGCGTTCCCGGCGGTCAGTTTTTGTCGGGGACGGGGACGGGGGCGGAACGGGCCGGGCGGCAGCGAAAGATCGCCAAGCTGAGCACGGCGCTCAGGCAGGCGCCCAGTCCGCCGTAGAGCATCACCCAGCCGAAGCCCTGCGCCACCGCCCGCTGCAGGAGGGGCCTGGCGGCCTCGGGCAGGGCCGTGGCCGCCAGCAGGCGCTGCGCGCCCGCCATGTCGCCGCCCGCCAGCTGCTCGGCCAGCGTGCGCAGCAGGGCCGGCTCCAGCACGGCGCCCCATGCCGTCTGTAGTGCCGCCAGGATCCCTGCCACCAGCACCAGTCCCATCACCGCGATGTTGATGGCCAGGGTGATGAGGCGGGCGCTGACGTCCATGCCCGAGGCCATGCCGGCGCGGCTGGCGGGGACCGCGGCGGTGGTCATGTTGGTGGCGGGCGTGGTGGTCAGGCCGAGCCCGATGCCGGCGACGAGCGCCCCGGGCAGCACCGTCCAGCCGCCCAGGTGCGCGAAGCCGCTGCCCCCGTACATGAGCAGGAAGCCCCCGCCGATCAGGAACAGGCCGGCGGGAATCACGATGCTGGCCTGCAGGCGCAGCAGCAGCCACTGCGCCACCGGCGGCATCACCAGGAAGGGGACGGTGTAGGCCAGCAGCATCAGCCCGGCGGTGCCGGTGTCGTAGCCCAGGCCGGCGGTGAAGTACAGCGGGAGGTAGATCATGAACGGCCAGTAGCTGCAGTTCATGCCGACGCAGCCGAGGATGGCGCCCGAGAAGTCGCGGATCGCGAACACCGAGAAGTCGAACATCGGGTGGGGGCGCGAGCGCTCGATCCACACGAACGCCGCCAGGCCCGCCGCGGTGGCTGCGGCCAGTGCGAGGGCGGCTGGGCTGGTCCATCCCAGGCTGGGGCCTTGGGTGATCAGCCAGGTGAGCCCCAGCACGGCAGTGGTCAGCGTGGCGATGCCGGCCAGGTCCAGTTTCTGCCGGCGGGTCTGCGGGTCGCTGGATTCGGCCACGCCGGCGTGGATCAGCGCCAGCGTCAGTAGTGCCAGCACGCCGTGCACCAGGAACACCCAGTGCCAGCTGGCCGCCCAGACGATGGCGCCGCCGGCTACCGGGCCGAAGCCCAGGCCCACCCCCGTCACCACGCCCCATACCGCGAAGGCGCGCCCCCGCGCCCGGCCGTCGGGGAACTGGTGCGACAGGATGGCGATGGAGCAGATGAACATCGCGCCTCCGGCCATGCCCTGCGCGAACCGCCCGGCGATGAGCATGGCGGTGCCGTCAGCCAGGCCGCACCACAGCGAAGCGAGGCCGAAGGCCGCCACGCTCAGCGCGAACACCCGGCGGCGCCCGTAGCGGTCTGCCAGCGTGCCGGTCGCCATCAGCACCGTGGTGCAGCCGATGGTGTAGGCATTCATGATCCATTGCAGGTCCTGGAAACCGGCGTGCAGCCGTGTCTCCAGGATGGGCAGGATGATGGGCACGCTGGAGATTTCGAGTCCGAACATCAGTGCGGCTAGGCAGACGGCGGCGAGGGCGCGGTGGGAAGGGCCGGGGGCCGGGTGCGACAAAGGCTGGGGAGAGGGCATGGAGGACCGCATCGGTGAGGTGTGCAGGAGCACGGCGTCGCCGATTCTCAAGACCGCGGTTTCATCAGGCAAATGATTAAATGTTGTTGGATTCAGTGAGTGGATTCATTAATCTACGGGCCATGACCATCGACAGCGGGCTTTTGCAGACCTTCGTGGCCGTTCAGCGGGCCAACGGTTTCACACGCGCGGCCGAGCAGTTGCACCTGACGCAATCTGCGGTGAGCCACCAGATCCGGCGTCTGGAGGATCTGGTAGGCCGGCCGCTGTTTCGCCGCACCACCCGTCGGCTGAGCCTGACGGCCGACGGCGAAGACTTTCTGCGCCACGCCGAGCGCATCCTGCAGGCGCAGGACGCGCTCGCTCAGCACTTTCACCGCTCGCCCATCGAAGGCACGGTGCGCTTCGGCGTCCCGGAGAGCTTCATGAGCGAGGGGCTGCCGCAGCTGCTGCACCAGTTCTCGCGCAGATGCCCCCGTGTGCGGCTGGAGGTGAGCGTGGGCGTGACGCTGGACCTGGCGACGATGGTGCGCGAGCGCGAGCTGGACCTGGCGGTCGTGGTGTCGCGCTCGGGCACGACCGACGGCGTGCTGCTGCGGCGTCTGCCGATGGTGTGGGCCGCCGCCGAAGGTTTCGTGCGCACGCCCGGCGCGTCGCTGCCGCTGGCGGATTCGCCGCCGCCCTGCGTGTGCCACCAGATCAGCATCGATGCGCTGGACGCCGCTGGCATTCCCTGGCACAGCGCCTTCAGGTCCCACAGCCTGCACGATATGCGCGCTGCGGCGCTGAGCGGCTTGGCCGTGGCCACCTTCACGAGCGATCACCTGCGCCCCGGCATGGTCGTGCTCGGCGAACGCGAAGGCATGCCCGCCCTGCCGATGCTGGATTTCACGCTGGCCTATGGCGAATCCGCCGCGCAGGGGGGCGGCGAGGCCGCGCTGGAACTGGGCCGGCTGATCGAAGAGGCCGAGCGGGCGCGCCAGGAGCCGCCCGGGGCCCGGCGGCGCAAGCCCGGCCTGCAGCGGCCGGCGTAGCGGGGCGGCCTGCCCGCCTGCGGGCGGTGCGGCGTGGGCGCTGGTGGTGCCGCATGGCGGCTGTGGGGGGCTTGCGGGTAAGGCCTCGTGCCATGGCCTTCGGCGCGCTCTAAGCTGCGTGGCTTCATCATCCGAGCCCTGGAGATATCGCATGCGCCTGCGCACCTGGCTTGCCGCCGCCGCCCTGGCCTGGACATCCGTGGCCGTGCCGGCCCAGACGGCCTTTCCCAGCAAACCCATCCGCGTGGTGATCGGCTTTCCGGCCGGGGGGCCGCTGGACCAGCATGCGCGGCTGCTCACCGACAAGCTGCAGGGAGTGCTGGGCCAGCCGGTGGTGGTGGACTACAAGGCCTGCGCCGGCGGCACGGTGGGGGCGCAGGAGGTGATGAAGGCGCTGCCGGACGGGCACACGCTGATGCTGGCCAACACGGGGGTGATGGTCATCAACCCGGCGCTCTACAGCAGGCTGCCGTACGCCACGCTCAAGGACTTCACGCCCATCGCGCGCACGGCGATGCAGCCGCTGGCGCTGCTGGTCAACCCGAAGCTGCCGGTGCAGAACCTGCCGGAGTTCATCGCATATGCGAAGGCGCGGCCGGGGCAGGTCAACTTCGGCTCGGCGGGCAACGGGGGCATCAGCCATCTGGTGCCGGAGATGTTCAAGACGGCCACGGGGCTGTTCATGGTGCACATCCCGTACCGCGGCAGCGCGCCGGCCTTCACCGACCTGATGGGCGGGCAGGTGCAGTTCATGGCCGAGAGCATTCCGCAGGCCGCCAGCTACCACAAGCAGGGCAAGGTGCGCGCGCTGGCCGTCACCAGCCGGGAGCGCAATCCGGCGCTGCCCGACGTGCCCACGGCGATCGAGAGCGGGCTGAAGAACTTCGAGGTCGTGGGCTTCTACGGCTTCCTGGCGCCGGCCGGCACGCCCAAGGACGTGGTGGCGAAGCTCAGCGACGCCTTCGGCCAGGTGATGCAGTCGCCCGAGGTGAAGAGCCGCATGGTGGCGCAGGGCGCCGATCCGGCCTTCCTGGGCGCGGAGGCGTTCGCCGGCTTCCTCGCAGCGGAGATGCCGCGATGGGCGGTGGCGGTGAGGCAGTCCGGCGCCAAGCTGGACTGATACCGCGGGGCCGGCCCATGTGCGAGGTCGCCGGTGCGCCTGGCCTTGCCGCAGCACCGTCTTCGGCTCCCAGGCGGGTACTCGCTGGGCTGCCGAACCGCAGGGCTGGACCGCAGCCGTGGGCCTGCAGTTTTCCGCCGCGTTGCTGCCGGGCAGGTGGGTCAGTGCTGTCGGTTGCCGGTAGAAACAGGCTGCAGCCCTTGATCCACAAGGGATTGCAGCTATGGTTTACGTAGCGTCCGGCGTGGGGTCGCCTGCCGGTCCCTTGGGCTGGGGGATGGACACGGTCGGCAGGGCCGGCGCGCTCGCCACCGTGGGTGGCGGCACGCTGGTCGATGCGGGGGGCGAGAGCGCCATGCCGGCTTCGCGCAGCGATTCGAGGATGGAGAACAGCAGTTCGCTCTTCACCCCGCCCGCGTTGCGCGGGTTGCTCACGTAGCCGATGGCCAGGAAGGTCAGGGTGCCGCTCACGATGTCTTCCAGCTGCACTACAGGCGCGGGGTTGTCCAGGATGCCCTCGTGCGTGGTGAAGGCGGCCTGGATCAGGTCGCGCATGCGCCGGGCGTCCACGTCCAGCGGCGCGGGCAGGCGCAGCAGCACGCGGCCGGGCGCGCCGGTGAGCGTCATGTTGCGCACGGTCTTGGTGATGAATTCCGAGTTGGGCACGATCACGGTGGAGCGG
>Ga0207686_10002240_pt1 | contig 10628 bp, 15 predicted proteins | sample KBSM24metaG_FD_184396 | JGI IMG/M metagenome (GOLD analysis project Ga0207686, IMG submission 184396) | Miscanthus rhizosphere microbial communities from Kellogg Biological Station, Michigan, USA - KBS M2-4 metaG (SPAdes) (version 2) | ecosystem: Host-associated > Plants > Roots > Rhizosphere >...
ATCGGCAATCGGCAACTATCCAGTGGATGCCGTAGCCATGCTGTCACGAATCGCGACAGCTACGGAATCCTATCTTTCGCCCATTAGTGCTAAGGAAATGTTCGCGGGCATCGATCTCAGAGATAAAGTGCCTACCGAACGACTCATTGACCTGGCGGTAGAGACGGTCCTGGAGTATGCACCGCGCGCTTTCGTGTTTGCCCGGACCCACAGCGGCAAGACAGCGCGCAGCATCGCGCGGTTCAGGCTGCCTACATGGATCATAGCGGTCAGTTCGAATGAAGCGAGTTGCCGGCATTTGCAATTCTCCTTCGGTGTTCAGGCGATCCATGAAGCAGAACCACCGAAGGATTGGAGGGCCTATAGCCAGGGCTGGCTGCGAGCGCACGGCCTGGAGGCGAATCTGGTCGTCCTGACTCAGGGGCGAACTACAAGTGAATCGGAAGCGAATTACACAATGGAGATCCTGAAGTTGAACGGAAAGTGAGCGAAGTAACGCCATTCGCCGCAGGTGCGCCTAGTACTAATTAATGACGGTAATGGCCTGATTGGACGTATGAAGTCATATTAACCAGATGCTACTCTTCCTCCGTGGAGTGTTTGGAACGAGAGCGCCTAAAGACCGAATTGGCACGGAGTCTGGACGCGATTGTCGCGTGCGCGGGCAGGTTTCATGATGCTGTAACAGCAGCCAGGTTAGAATCGGTCAGGGTCCTAGACCAGGAGTTACGCATTGCCGTAGCGGCTAAGGAAGTGGCCTTCGAAGCGTTCATTCAACACTGCAACGACCACGGCTGCTGACAATCTACGGTCCCAGGGGATCAGAATCTGAAGGTCGGACCGATGGTGACTTCAAACTGATTCATGACACCGCCTCCGACCACGACGATACAGCCCGCCGTGCAGACTACCTGCTGAAGGTCGGCGTGCATTACCATCGGCAAATACTCCACCTGGAATCGGAACCCCCAATTCCGTTTGGGAAATACTTTGAGTCCTGTTCCGATCCCAAAGACGAATCTGGTGGTGCTTGCCGCCGGAGTAGACATGCGGGCCGCTCCGAGGCTCAAAAGAGCAAATGGCCTAAAGGCCGGGGCTCCCTGGATTATCCACTCGTGAGTTAAATCTCCGAGAAAGTGATCTAGCGTTACGGCAGGTCGGAACCCTCCGACCGTCAAGGGAGTCGGAATCGGGGTCGGATTCAGAGGATCCAGCTTAAGTCCAATGTGCGTACCCTGTCTCATCCATCGAAATTCGAATAAGTTACAAGCTTCACACTCCTCGTCGTCAAATCGGAACCCGCCCGCTATACCGTAGCTGATGCTGTCGGCGAGATGCGCCTCGACGTTGGGCGCACCTTGTTGCTCCAGCTTCAGAGCTCCGCCGTACCTGGCGCCAACCAGTGGCGTTATATCGTACCGTTGCCCGTAAGCGGCCGAGAGACTCACCAGCAAGGCGATGGACAAACGCCAACGTTGTCGCGGGTGCGAAAGTGCCTGACACATTTGAATGGCTCCCCTTCTTGACGAGGTCCTTCGAGTCATTTCGCCTGACTCGATGGATGCATTACGGATATTACGGGCGCAAAAAAAAGTGCGAATATCGCCGAAATCGGATCCTGTCGGGAAGATCCAAGGCGTGGCTCCTGGATCTTGTGGGTTTCTAAGGAATCCACTGCCTAATCTGCCTTGCCTCGGACAAAGGGCTCGCCATCGGGCTGCAATGAAACGAGCATGCCTGTTTTCTAACGAGACCGATTCAATACGATCGTGCTCTTGTACTTCTTGCCTTCCGGCGTCGTGCCGTCTCGAACAGCGGTCATCGTCCTGCCGTCAACCGACACGACGCGCCGATCGGAATAGATAGGTTTACCATTCTTCGTACCGGTGGCCACGATCGTGTTCGAATCAATCCGTTTCAGGGTGATCGTATCCACAGCCGACGCACTCCGCATAGGAAGGGTTGCTGGCGTCACTGTGCACGGAGTTCCATCGAGCTCGCAGCTAAATGTAAAATCGCTGACGATCCCTTGACCATCGGCGGCCGATGCAGTCGACTTCAGCTTGTTGCCCGCCGATTCTATCTGGATTGTGGCGAGAAAAAAGCGAGGTGCGTCCGGCGCAAACTTAGACTTGGAGACGTTGAGCTTCCACGTTCCGACAAAGGGATCGGTGGCTGCCAAGAGGAACGAGGTAAGGGCACACAGGAGGGCCGGTCTGGCGATATTCATGGGTTCTCGCGTCTAAGATGCCAACTCTCATTCGCGGATTCACGAAGTGTTGGACCCCGACCTCGGTGACTACCTCGCTGGGGAGCCGCGATGCGCCGGGAGACCGGTGAGCCTGCCCCGTATTTTGCGCCCCCCCAGAAACTATTTTGGGCAGTGGGTTAATTCGAATTTCCAGGGATCGGCGACCCTGGTGTGCGAGCCGCCGTTGTGATCCCCGCGGATTCGACAAGTTCTCGGAGGAAGAAGCTTGCCGATCCTTACCTGAAAGTTTATGGCTGACCTTCCGGCGGGTCAAGTGAGCTAACGGATAGGCAAACCAGCAACGGTTTATTTCAGCATGAAACTGGGAAACCGTACGGACACTACCCCGGTTATCAACGACGACCGGGAATTGCAAGTGTCGCCCACCGCCCCGGCATTAGCCGCGCTCGGCTAGCCGGTCACGCAGTTCCACGATGCACTGCATCGCCGTTCTGTGATCGCCCACCAGCCCACACCGGCTGCAGGTGCCCGGCTTCACTGCGTCCTCGTCCAGGGGCGCCAACTTCTGCGAACGGCGCAGGCTCTTGCGCCGTTGTCCCGCGGCAAGCGCATAGCTCGCGGCGTTCATTAGATCAGTTTCGAAGCTACTGAAACAGATGGTGCTGCTACTGCCCGCTCCACCTTGCGTTCTCTCTTTCCGCATGTTCACACGCTCCCGCGGCCTGCATCGTCCACATACCACCCACACACAAGTCACCTAAAGCCAGCCACGAACTTTTGAATCCGATGCGTTACTCGCTACAGGCAATGAGGATGATGAAGGATGGGCGCCGTCGATTCAAGAAACTATTTTTGATTCTGTCCAGACAACCCTTTCCCGTTGGATGGATCAGGGGCGAAGGGGTACGCTAAGCGCGTTTAGCGGATCACTGCCATTCCGGCACTACCCAAAAGCGTCCTTCAAATGGGCGCTCCACAATCCGGGCGGGACTTTCCTGAAAAGGACCAGAGGAGGGCCTGCATCCGATGGTACGAGTCGATCAAGAGTTTTCGTCGTTCCATTACCGGCATACTCGCATGGCGGAGAATCCTTCGGCGGCTTGCTCCCCCACCGATCCACGACAGTGGCTGTTAGCTAACGGTTAGCTCTTTTTTAGAAGCATGCCCCAATCAAACTGGGATCGGGTCGCGAGTGAGGTCATGGGCCTTACCATCCCGGCAATCCCTTCCGGGTACTTATCTACGCTACTTAATTGTTTTTGAGCCGGAAAAGGTCTATTCGCGCTCGCCAGTTCTCTTCCCGTGAAGTGAGAGTCTGCCGAACGCTTCCTTGAATATTTTGCTCTTCCCGTGGCCTCCCGGCATCTGAGTTCACGGAAGGCTCGGGCAATGAAACAACTGATGTTGGGCGTAGTCTGCTCTGGATCTTTCTCCCCTCCCATTCCACCGCTCAGCGTGGCGGACCCGGCGGGTTTGGAGGCCAGTCTGGTGGCGGAGCGGGATTGCATGGAGGCGTCCTTGTTGGATCAGGGTTTCGAGGGAATCAAGGATTTCGCGGTGGCCTTACCGGCCTGCCGCCTCTGAGACCCATCCCGCCGTTGGACAGGTTTGGGAATTTCAATCAAATCCAGAAGCACGGAAACGGAGGGGCGGGATTCGGAGCTTTCCCGCTCGCAGTCGGCTACCAGGACACGGGTACTATAACGGCGGAACTCAAGGGCCGGTGATCATCCTGCAGCAGTCCGAGCCCCCAACTCCGCCGCCACCTCCGCTTCCACCGGCGCAACCGGAACTGCGCGAGTACATGTGGCGGGAATCCAAAAATGATCCTTCGGCGACGTTTACGATCCTTTCAAAAGATGGAAATTCGATCTCGGCCGTGGCTGTTTGGGTTCAGAACAACACCGTGCTTCATATTGCCCCGAATGGCGAGGCCGGACAGATACCTCTGAATGCTGTAGACCGACAAGCGACGCGCGCGGTTAACGCCGCTAGGAACCTCATTCTGTCACTGCCGGCCGAAAGCAGCCGACACCGCTAGCCGGAGCCACGCACGGTGGGTTCTACGGTCTGGGTGAGGTCGAAGCCGTAGTAACCGTGCGGGCGGTCGGTGTGGCTGAAAATGTGATCGATGTCCATCCCCCACTGATCATCGACGGGCGCGGGTGCTGAACCCACGAAGCGCGACCTTCCCGCGGAGTCGATGGAGTTCGCCCGCGGGATCAGTCCGATCAGGTGCGCGATCACGCCGTTGGTAGCGGATCTGCACTCCCCGTCGCTGAGGACCAGGCTGTTGAGATCAACCTGCGACTGGCGGAGCCCTTCGTATGAAAAGAAGAAGAACGTCTTGTGCCTGACGATGGGGCCTCCCAGGTTGCCGCCGAACTGATTGCGCTTGAAAGGAGGAGGCTCAGTGGAAGTAACAGCAAAGAAGTTGCCGGTATCCAGAGCATCGTTGCGCAGGAACTCGAACAGTTCGCCGTGGAATTGGCTGCCACCCGGCGAGTAGCCAGGTTGACAACCGCTCCCGAGCTTTGGCCTTGATACTAGGACGATATCGCGTTAACGCTCGCTACTCTCAGGGTGGTTGAGGCGCATCGTGATCATCAGGACTCCCTTATTGGAGCACGGTATACATCTTTTCCATGGCGACAGGTTTGAAACAGCCACTTGGCGAGTCCGAGCAGGCCGAGACGCCGGAAGAATCGTACTCGCCCGAACAACTAGAGAAACGCCAGCGCATGCTCGTGAGAATCCGGCAAGCTGGCATTCTAGCGGCGGAACGGATCCGGCGGAAAGAAGCCCTGCAGCAACTAGCAGTGCTGCCGTGCGCGACCTGGTTCATCTATTAACCCCACGGGCGTCTCTGGTTTTGTTCAGATCCGCGGATTGTTCGGATCCTGGGAATCCGTCCAAGTTAGCATGCCGTTCGGGCCGAGGATGAGGGTTGATTTCACGCTCATGTCAATCGGCTAGATAAATCGGATACCTCCTACTTGGTGGCTCAACGACCACTGGCGAACGTTCTTCTAGCAGTTTCAATCGACGTCTTAGATTTCTGGTCACGGCTCCCGAACGACGTCCTTCGCGCGGCCACAGGAAGGCCGGCGGAATGCCCTCAGTTGCTGGACGTCGATGACAACGAATCGGGACTTCAGTCAATCTCGACCGACCCGAGCAGCATAAACCTTCAGTTAGGGAGCAAATTCCATTAACCGTGGAATCAGGTTGTGTCCTAAAGTGTGTTTGTAAAAGGCAATAAAGGTAAAGGCAAAGGGAACAGACGCTTAACAAGAATGCAGATCAAACAGCGTGGTTTGGCATCTAAGCCTTGCGCGATATTTCTCTCGACGAGGGGAAAAGGGATGGCCATACGCCGCTGTCTAAAGTGTGGGGCCCCGACTGAGCTCGTTAAGAAATGTCCCCACCGGCACGAAATCGCCAAGACCGCGCGCCTTCTAATTTGCGGGCGCGCTGGCTGCGTGAATCCTGCAGCGGTTCTTTGGCTTACAGACTCGGAACACGAGCGTTACGGCTCGGGAGAGCGCGTTTTTAGCTGCGGTTTCCGCTATAACGCTGTCCTGGTTTAAACCAGATTGTTCTCGCAGCCAGATTCAGACTGACCACTATCCGATTCCGATTCATGGGGAAGACGGGTAAGGTCATCTGGCGACAGCCCACCCGGGAAAAGAGACAGGCACGCGCTCGGGCACAGGCTCAGGTACAGCTAGACAGGGGCGGAGGTGCGGTGCCTATGTCAGCGCAGTGTCTGTGCCCGCTAACAACGCGGAGCAATCCGGCAAATGGCGAATGGTGGGAGCTCCCTTCACTGTCGCCTTCTCGCAAAATCGCCAGTTCGTCAGTTGGTGAATGGAAGGATCGTCGTAATCGAATTCGTCGAATTGGCGAGCAATCCCAGCACGGTGAGCTTTTCAGGGGCCTGATGGATCCGAAGAGTCCCCCTCTTGCCGGCCAACGCGGGATAAGCATCCGGCATCACGACCGCCACGTGCTGCCTTGCCGTCAGGTTGAGCGTATCCGCTACCAGTACATTATTCGACTGGTCGACGAATTCGAATGGAACGGATAAGGCGCCCGTTGTCGTATTGGCGAGAGCCAGAGAAGTGACATATTGGCCTGTTGTGTTATCAAAGGGAAGCAGAATGACGCTAGGGGCGGCCGTCGGAACGACGCACACTGCGAAACCGGAAGAGCTGAGAGGAATTACGGCTTCGGAGATTGTCTTGTTCGGTAATAGCCGGCGAAACGAGGCTTGCCCTCGCGCTGTGCCGCTGATGTCAATGCTGGCCCAGCCCTCCGATTCGGTCGGAGCCGTGCTGGAGAGTACAACGCTCTGTTGTCCCCCTGGCACGATTGAAAAAGTGTAGGAAGTGGTTGCCGAGGCGTCCTGGATAGGAACATTGAGTGGCGAGCCGTTATCCCCATAGAAATTGAGGGTGACGAAGGCTAAACGCGTGTCGCTCGGGTTTACCAAGGTGAACGTCGTCTGCCAACCACCGCCGTACGCGATCTGGGCGAAGCTGCCTTGCTGCGGCTGACCGAACATCCAGCCCGCGCAAATGATGCTCAACGCAACAAATCTATGAAACCTTGGCATGAAGCCTCCTTATCTCGTCTACCTCTTCGATGCTCTTGAAGTAGCTTTGATCTAAAAGATGTAAAACAGGCGGGCACCGTAAGCTCGGGGGCGATTACGACGCCAATCAAATAGGTGTGTCTCTGGTCGAACGCGAAGCGGCCCGCGAATGTTTCGCACATGATCGATAAACTTACTCAGTGAGCAGAAGCGGCGTAAGAAGGAACTACACAATGGTTAACCGAGTTCCGAAGAGCAGGTCAGCCAAACTGAGTCGATTCCTCGCGACACTGTCACTTTTTCAGCGTCAAAAGTCCGAATTGCCGCATTAACCACGACCAGCCCTTTTGGCAGAGTCGCTGCCCAATTCGTTCCCAGCGGGCTTTCGGGCGCTTTCCGGCTGGACCGTGCGATCGGCATTCGTATCCGATGCCGCATTCTTGTGCTGTCCGAATTCGGCTTCTGCGGCTTCTTGCATTGTGTCGAAGCAGAGACTGCGATTTGATTGAGGGCAGAATCGGCCATCGTCACGGAAGACTATATAGCCACGCCATTCTCGACACCAAACCCGGATTGTCTTCTGGTCATTCGCCGCATAAAATGCGAACGGCATGGTCGTTCCCTCCGCTGGTTGATATCGTCGCTATCAATAATGTTTCGGGTCTTGTTCCCCGTTTGGTTTGGGTCACAAACCTTCAGTGCTGAGCTGTTCAGTCTTGATACGCGCTCGCCGCGCGACAATGATGGCACTCTGCTTGTTCCTAGTGCTTCGCTTTACTTAGAGACCATGTCCACTTTGAGGGTGTCCCGTCTGCGGCTCAAAAGACTCAGCGCGCCGCTTAGTGTACTATTCGAGCCTCAGATTGTGAAGGCTTAGCCTTGGCCTTCGCGAGCTTTCTAGGAGGACTCCTCTCGCCTTTCCTCTCCAAGGTGAATCACAGGAAAGGCCGGGCGAGGCCCAAGTTAGTGCGTTTACTTGAGCCTCCGGATGGTTTACCCGGCCTCTTCAGGAGTAAACACTCCTGAAGACGCTCAGGACTCATCAGAGATTTAAAAAAAGGTTGCTCCTCATGGATCCGACCCAAAGCAAACTGGCGGGTAGTGGGCAACCTCGATGCTAGATGGGCGCATTGGGGTTCAAAGTTGAGCACTACCCGGTGTTGGGATGCTTTGGCTTCGACCCAGATGTAGGTTTTTGTTTGGGCTTGCGAATCGTTCAATACGGCAGCGAGGAACCACTGCTGGTGGTGTCCTGGGCGAAACTGAACCCCCAAACTCCATGCTGAAGCATGCAGTCGCCCAGTGTCTCGATCACGTGATAACTGTTCAATCGCCGGGCAATTCGGAGGGCCGGCATTTCCGCGTGAACTCATCGATCATGGTCAGAAGCCGCAGGCTGCGACCATCGTGCGTCCGAGCGTCCACAAAGTCGGAACTCCAGACGTGATTGGGTTTATCCGGCCGTAGCCGGATGCACGATCCGTCGTTGAGCCACAGACGGCGGCGCGGTTTCTGCTTGGCGGGGACCTTCAATCCCTCGCGACGCCAGATGCACTGGACCCGATCTTTGCCCACGTTCCAGCCAGCCTGCTGCAACAGGACCTTAATCCGGCGGTAGCCATATCGGCCGTACTCACTGGCCAACGTCAGGATCTGCACGATGTGGCCTGACATTTCGCTCCTGGATGTCGCCAGTTGCTTCCGCAAGAACAATTTCTCGGCCACAAGGGCACTCTTGGACTTGGCGACCAGTGGAACTAGCGCCACCAGGTCGAACAACACGTGGCAGATCGTCCGCGCGCAACGGCTGAACGCCTTCAGCCGGATGCATAAGGGTGACATGACGCTTTAGCATCTCACCTAGAAAGTCCTTCTGGAATCTATGGGTTTGCAAGAAGGATCAGGTTTTTGCGGAGCACAGGAGGATCCTTTGACGGCTCGTTCGCACCACCATCCATCCCTTTAGCCAGCGTGGGACATTTTGAAGCCGAGCCGGTCGCAAACTCATCAACCTTCCGTCAGGTCCGACCCCTCGAGATGCCAAGCTCGTCTGTTCCCCTCCAGTCTGATGCTCACGGCAAGGCCCTATCTTTGAACCTAGATGACGCAATCTACGGCACACTTGCGGAAATCGGTGCAGGACAAGAAGTAGCTCAGTGGTTCTTTCGCGTCGGCGCCGCATCGGGCACAGTCGCGAAGTCGATTTCCGCTTACGACAAGATGGTCAGCGACGATATTTATGGAGCTGGCTCGCGATATGTCTCGAAAGAGCGCTTGCTCGCGATGCTCGACTATGAATATGTATCACTGCTCGAACGGCTCCGGTCTACCCGCGGCCAGGGAACGCGCTTTTTCGTCTTTGCGGATACGGTAGCGGTGCGCAACTACCAAAACACGAACGAGCAGCATGGATGGCTTGGTATCCGCTTCCAGGCCGAAGCCAACAGTCAGCCCAGCCAAATCGTCTTGCACATTAACCTTCGCGATCCAACGGCCGAACTACAGCAAAAGGCGATTGGAATCCTAGGTGTGAACCTCGTATATGCCGCGTTCCACCAAAGATCGGGAATCGAGACTTTTCTAGACGGGCTCTTTGGCGAGCTCTCAACGTCGCGTCTTGAAATCGATGTGATCGAACTCAGCGGCGAAGCCTTTGCAGCCGAAGATGAGCGCCTTTGGTGCCTGGAACTGCTTCGTCACAAAATGGCCCATGCGATCGCTTTTGATGCCGGGGGAAAGATCGCAGAACCCTCAAGCCGGCTGCGTAAGCGGCCGCTGCTTGTCCTGCGGGGCAGCTTTAGCCGTCCAGAGTACTTCGATTCGCGCTTGTTCGACGCGGGAAGAAGACAGCTTGCCGCCGAAGAAGAGCCGTCCGAACGCGGACCGGCAGCGATTCTGGAACTTACGATTCATCACGTGAGCCACGCGGAGGAGTTCTCGCTCGCCGGGATTATGGAATGCGTCCAGAAAGCCGCCCCACTCGGGTCCGTGCTGGTCACAGATTACCCGGAAACATATAAGCTGAGCCGCTATTTGAGGCGTCACACTACCGAAGCAGTCCGTTTTCTTATAAATGTGGCTACAGCCGCGAAGATGCTAAACGAAACATTCTACTTAAGCCTTCCCGGAACGCTACTGGAAGGTTTGGGAAAACTTCTCGCGACCAACGTAAAGCTATATATTGCTCCCATGCGTGCTGACGCCTTCCATGCCGCGATTGGGAATCTCCCAGGTATCGATGTGAAGAACTCGGGCGAGCGTTTAGTGACCCTCGACGATTTAGCTCCCTCGGCGCCCACCCGGTATCTATGGGAATACCTGCGTGTCTCGGGACGCGTTGTAGCATTGGCGACGCACGGATACGACTAGCGCCTCACTCAGATGCCGCTATAAGCCAGCGAAGACTCGGCCCTGACCGAGCGAAGTCATGTCAATTCGTCGCACACAAATCCTAGATCCGGATTTCAATCGGAACATCATCGCTCCATGGGCCGGTTCCTGAAGCTCTCCGGAAAATAAGATGCACACGCTGCAAACTCTGATCCGTGAGAGCTTGGCGTTGGGCGGGCTTGTAGGCCTGTTTGTGTTAGGAGCGATTCTTTTGATGGTAGTACGCACCCGAGCGCTTCCAAGCTGCTGGCGCTGCGGGTTTAACAGCGTCCGACCGTCACAATCTCACCGCCCGTTAGATCACCTTGCACGTCTCTGCCTTCTGCGTCCCTACAGGTGTCACAAATGCTTAACGCGTTCGTATAATTTCCGGTCGCACCGGATACTTCATCCGCGCGTCCGATCCATGGCGGCTGGCGCCGGAAGGCA
>Ga0207686_10002244_pt1 | contig 10614 bp, 5 predicted proteins | sample KBSM24metaG_FD_184396 | JGI IMG/M metagenome (GOLD analysis project Ga0207686, IMG submission 184396) | Miscanthus rhizosphere microbial communities from Kellogg Biological Station, Michigan, USA - KBS M2-4 metaG (SPAdes) (version 2) | ecosystem: Host-associated > Plants > Roots > Rhizosphere >...
CACACCGGCTCGTCGCCAATTGATAAAGGAACCGTGAAGAAGGTCGAGCTGTCCGTGCTCGATCATCATCCCGATCCGCGTTGGCGGCCGGTCGAGAGCAACAAGAATTTTCTTGGCTTCTATCGATTGAAGATTTTGCAGTGAACTCGTGCTCGGGTCGATCCCGGAAGAAGGTAAACAAGTGTCCACATCCTCGAAAGCCGGCCGTTATGTTCTAACCGCCGCCATCTATCTTGCGCTGGTCGCGTCGGTACTGGGCTTCAATGTCATCCGCTCGCGCACGACGCCCGCGACCGCGCCACTCACTGCCGAATCAGAAACACCCAAAATCGTCAGCACCAAGCCCTACTTTTCATTGGTCACGAACAAGACGTATTCGCCGAATGAATCGGCGCGGCTGTGGGCCAGTTATCAGAACATCGACTATCTCGACTTTCGCGTCTATCGCATCAAGGACCCAAACAAGTTCTTCAAGCAACTCGACGATCCACATGAAATGGGTGAGAAGGAAAAGGAACAGATCGCCCAGGGTTACGGCACGCGAGTCTCGCTGCTGGAACGCACGCATCGCTTCAAGCTCTCGCTCTTCGGCTGGGTGAAAGACTACGTCCGCACGCACTTAACCAAGGACCACCGCGCTACTTTCAATGAAAAATATCGCAAAGAACCCGAGGCCACGCGCACGCCTCTGAACGTCGCCGACTATGCCCGCGTGCCCTTGTTGAATCCCGACCAGAAGGTGAAGGACTGGCGCGAGAAACTGCCCGCGCTGGAAAACGAATACGACAGTCGCATGATTACGCTCGGCAAGATCGATTCGGGTGTTTATCTGGTCGAAGCCGTGAATGGCGATCAGCGAGCGTATTCGATCGCGATCGTGACGAACCTCACGATGATTGAAAAGACCAACCGTCACGGGCAGGTCCTGGTTTATATCGTCGATCGCAAGACCGGCGCGCCGCATGAAGGCGTCAGCGTCGAAGTTACCAACGCCAGAAATACTCTGGCTACCGGCGCGACTGACAAATCGGGCGTCTACAAAGCCGACGTCAAGATTCCCGAAGCACCCGAGACGCCGCCTGAGGATGTCGATTCGGAGAGTCCAGCCAAAAATCCGTTTCTGATCATGGCGCGCGAGCGCGACAACTTCGTCATCTCGGACATCGACTCGTTCTATTTCGGCGGCCAATACGGCGAAGACGATGTGCTCACCGGCGAAGACCTGACAAGTTACATCTACACCGATCGCCCGATTTATCGCCCGGCACAATCAGTTTTCTTCAAAGGCATTCTGCGCCAGTGGACCACCGGCGGCTACAAAATGCTCGACAGCAAGACGGTCAATGTCGTCGTCGAAGATCCAGCCAACGGCAAGATTTTCGAAAAGCAATTGGCGCTTTCAGATCGCGGCACTTTCAGCGGCCAAATCGATCTCGGCGATGAAGCGCCGCTCGGCAGCTACAACATCACGGCTTCCATCGGCGAAGCGAAGTCCAGCGGTTACTTCGAAGTTCAGGAATACAAGAAGCCCGAATTCAAAGTCACCGTGAAAGGCCCGAAGGAATTCGCGTCCGTCGGCGAGAAGGTCCGCTTCACCATCAACGCCAATTATTTCTTCGGCGCGCCGGTCACCAACGCCGACGTGCATTACTACATCTACAAGCAACGCTATTACCACTGGTGGTGGGGAGACGAATCAAACGATGAGTTTGACGACGCCGCCGGTCCGGAGAACGAAGGCGGCGATGAGCAGGACTATGGTTACTACGGCAACGACCTCGTGACCGAAGGCGACGCTGAGATCAATGCGCAGGGACAAGCCTCTGTCGAGTTCGTGGTCCCCGCACCCGAAGACAAAGAAGAATGGGACTATTCGTATCGCCTCGAAGCCTCAGTCACTGACGCGTCGCGCCGCGAGATGCAGGGCGCGGCTTCGTTCATCGGCACGCGCGGCAAGAGTGTCGCCGATGCCTACCCCGAGCGTTACATCTATTACCAGGGTGACGCCGCCAAGATTCGCGTGAAAACCGCTGACTACGCCGGCAAGCCGGTTTCGGAAAAAGTCACGCTGAAATTCATCGAACAGAAATACGAAAAGAAAGAGAAGGAAGAAGAATACAACGGCTACAAGTACAAGTCGGTCGATTACATTTTGCATGAGCGGGAACTCGCTGCGGCCGACGTCAATACTGACAGCCAGGGCAACGCGACTTACGATTTTGCAGTGCCGTCGCCCGGCAGCATCTATGTGAAAGCGATTGTTTACGAGAATGGCAAAGCGATTACTAATCGCGGCGGTTCATTCTGGGCCCCGGACAAGAAAGGCGAGTGGTCCGATTTTGAATATCGCGATTACGACGAGAAAGCGATCAAACTCGTTCCCGACAAAAAATCTTACAAGGTTGGCGAGACGGCGCATGTCCTCGCCATGCTGCCCACGGACAAGGCCCATCTGCTGGTCACCACGGAATTGGCGGAAGTGATCACGGTGCGTGAAATCGACTCGTCCGGTCGCAGCATCGTGATCGACGTGCCCATCGATCGCAAATACGAACCAAACGTCTATCTTGATGTCTCGTACGTCAAAGACAGCGACATGTACAGCCAGAGCCAGGTCATCCCCGTGCCCGCGGTCGATAAGATGCTGAAGCTCGACATCGTGCCAAACAAGACCGAGTTCAAGCCGCGCGACGTGGCGTCATACACGATTGTTGCGCGCAACGACGACGGCTCGCCGGCCGCGAATACCGAGGTGAGCCTCGGGATCGTTGACGAAGCGATTTACAGCATCCAACCGGAGACCGCCGGCAATATCAAGCGTGAGTTCTACGGCAAGCGCTACGATGAAGTGCAGACGAGTCTCGCGATTCATTACACCTTCACCGGTTACGCCGGCGAGAAACCAGCCGACCTGGCGAAGAACAAATCGAGTTACCAACTCGCCGACTTCAAAAACGAAAGTTCATACGCCGAGCCGACCGTTCGCAAGGAATTCAAAGACACAGCCTACTGGCAACCCGATGTAGTTACCGGCGCCGATGGCAAAGCGCAGGTCAACTTTAAATTGCCGGACAACCTGACGACCTGGCGCGCGACTGCGCGGGGGGTAACCGCGGACACGCGCGTCGGCTCGGCAGTGCAGAAGACGATTGCGCGCAAGGACGTGATCATGCGGCTGGAGATGCCGCGGTTTTTGACCGAAGGCGACACGGTGACCATCTCAGGTGTCGTGCATAACTTCCTGAAGAATGACAAGTCGACAAAAATCTCGCTCGATCTGAACGGCGCGCAGTTACTCGATTCGGCGGCGCAAACCGTGACCATTCGTCCCAACGGAGAGCATCGGATTGACTGGCGTGTCCAGGCAAACCAGGTCGGCAAGCTGACGCTGCTGGCAAAAGCTTTGACCGATACTGAGTCAGACGCCGTCGAGATGACGATGGAGATCGTGCCGCACGGTTTGAAGCAGACGAGCGGCAATACCACGACGGTCACGCAAGACGACGCCGATCAGACCTTCAATCTCGATCTGCCCGGCCGCGCTGACGTTTCGGCGCGCAACCTGAAGATCGAAGCATCGCCTTCGATGGCGGGAGCATTGTTCGGGGCGCTCGACTATCTGACGAGTTATCCGTACGGCTGCACGGAACAGACGATGTCGAGTTTCCTGCCGAACATTGTCGTGGCGCAGACGCTGAAGGACATCCCGACCGCGAAGATTCGCGCCGGGAACGATCTGAATACCAAAGTGCAGAAAGGCCTCGACCGGCTCTACGCTTATCAGCATCCCGACGGTGGTTGGGGCTGGTGGAAAGACGACAAGACCGATCCGTTCATGACTGCTTATGTCGTCGATGGTCTGACGATGGCCAGTCGCGCCGGCTATCAAATCGAGAGTTGGCGTCGCGATCAAGGCCGCGAAAAATTGTCCGCAATGCTGAACGCCGGCAAGCGCGACGACGGCAATCCGATCGATGATGAAACGCGCGCTTACATGATCTATGCGTTCACCGAGAGCGGCGACGGCGACGCGCATTTCCTCGACGAGCTGTACGGCAAGCGCAACAACCTTGGACCCTACGGACGGGCGCTGCTCGCCTTGGCGTTGCAGGAACACAAGGACGGCCGCGCGCATGAAGTCGCGAACCTGATCGAAGGCGCCGCGCAGAAGGATGAGTTTGAGGCCCATTGGCAGACGGCGCGCGTCAACGACTATGGCCGGGACATTTATATGGATGCGGAAGCCACCGCGCTTTCGTTGAAGGCGCTGGCGCAAATCAATCCCGGTTCATCGCTGTTGCCAAAGGCGGCGCGTTGGTTGGTGAAGAATCGGCGCAACGGTTACTACTGGCTTTCGACCAAGGAAACCGCATTTGCGATTTATGGTTTGACTGACTATCTGAAAGTCAGCAAGGAGCTCTCGCCCGACTATTCGTTCGAGGTTTATCTGAACGGCGAGAAAGTTGCCGGCCAGCATGTGGGGGCGAGTGATGCCACGAACGCGCAGACGATTTCGATTGCGAAGAAGGGCAACGAACTCGGCGCCACGAATCAGATTCGCATCGTTAAGCACGGCAAGGGCGCGCTCTACGTTTCGTCGGCGCTTGAGTATTTCACGGCGGATGAAAACGTGCCGGCGAATTCTGCCGGAGGTTTGAAGCTGACGCGCGAATATCTGCGCTTGCGAGTCACGGAAAATGAGGGCGAGAAGGCCAGTTGGAAAATCGAACCGCTGTCAGGCGAGTTGCGATCGGGAGACATGATCGTCGTCCGTCTGCAGCTCACCGGCCCGCGCGCGCAGTACGTCATGATCGAGGATCCGATTCCGGCGGGCGCCGAACAGGTCGCGCAAGTCAGCGGCATCTATCTGAATCACGGGCTCGGCGAATGGTCTTCCTGGTACAGCAATCGCGAATTCCGCGACAACCGCACGGTAATCTTCGACAACTACTTCGACGGCAAGGCGATATTCCAATATGCCATGCGGGTCGAGGTGCCGGGCGAATTCAAGATAGCGCCGGCGCGCGCGGAACTGATGTATCAACCGACGGTTCAAGCAAACACGTCGAATGATCGATTAAGGATTTTAGATAAGAAATAATTTGGCTCGGCTCGACTCGCGGTTTGCGCGGCGGTCTGCGGTTGGTCGAAGCAATGAAATAACAAAAGCGCCGTCAAGCCGGCGCACTCCAAATGCGGCTGGGCCGCAGAAGAGGCGACAACTAATGACAACCATTAAGCTCTGGCTGGGCACGATCGCCAGTACGTTCACCAACGTGGGCGCGCTGATCGTGTTCGCGATCATCTACGCCATGCTCGTTATATCGTCGTACTTTCTGATTTCCACGCGGGAAGCGACCGTATGGCAGGTGGTCGTAACTTACGCGTTGATGATTCTGATTCCGGCGCTGTTCTTCGTCTACCAGGCAGCAATCATTAGTCGCGTTCGCGATGGCCGGTTGCGCATCAGTGCGATTGGGCTCAACGCGGTGAGATTTTTCCTGGGAACGATTCCCTTGCTACTGATCGCCTGGCTGCTTTATTACCTGCTCAACAAACTGGCAATTCGCTATTCCGCGCCCGCAATTCCGCTTTTGCCGGCGACCCAGGGCCCGCCCCAGTTTGCACCGCTTCACTGGCCTTCACTGATTTTCGCTTCGCTAAAGTTCGTCCTGCTCGGTGTGGCACTGCCACTTGCGGCAATTCATCTATGGATTGAAATGGCTTCCTGCAATTTCCGCGAAACGCTGCGCAGTGGCGCCAGAAACATTTTTGGGCGGCTCGGTCACCGGTTCGCGTCAGCCTTTCGATCTGAGTCTGTGATGATTTACGGGTTGGGTCTGATCTTGTTTTTCGTGCTGCCGTATACGGTCCTCTTCGTTCCTTTCGCGCCGAAAGGAAACAGGACCGACTTCACGGTGTTCATTCTGCGGCTATTGCTCACTTTCCTGTTCACCTTCATAGGATGGGTCGTAACTATTAGCGCGCTCACCAGGAATGCGAACGACTTTTCGCCGCCGCCGGCAGCTGGGCGCTCGCCTGCAGTTGCTCTGGAGGCGGCCGCGTGACGCTGGTTGGTTTAAGCGTACGCACATTCGAACGCATTCGCCGAGAGCATGCGCTACTCCTCGCCTGCGCCTGTGTAACGATTCTGCTGTTCAATCTACCGGTTCAGCGTTTGAGTTTTGGATCGCTGCGCTTGGTCGCCGGTGATCCGGCTCGGGACGAAGCAGCAATCGATGCGGCGTTGCAGGATGCAGCGAACGCCGCGCTGCAGAACCGTGAAGGCACAATCATCGTGATGGATCCGCGCACGGGCCGCGTGCGCGCTACCGTTAATCGCGCCGCCGCTTATTCACAGGCGCTCATGCCCGGCTCGGCCATCAAGCCATTTACCACGCTGGCAGCGTTGCGCGCCGGGTTGATCGATGAAGATTCACGCACGGCATGTCCCGGACGGTTCACAGGATTAAATTTTTCGCTGGCGTGCGTGCATGGCGATCACTTGCCGCCATTCAACCCGTCGCAGGCGATCGCTTACTCGTGCAATTACTACTTCGCCACGCTGGGCCAACGGCTCGGTCGCGACAAACTGATCGCGACGTTGCGTGAATTCGACTTTGGAAAACCAACCGGCATCGCGGGCGTCGAAGCTACCGGCGTCGTCCGGCCGTGCGAGTCCGGCAGCAGCGCCAGAGTTGAAGCTAATCACGCCGTCGAACCCGATTGTTATGCGCGGACCGCCGTCGGCGAGAGCGAGAACCTGCAAGTTACGCCCATCCAGTTGTTGGCCGCCTATGCCGCGCTCGTCAACGGCGGCCATTTGTACGAACCGCGAATCACGGACGCGATTAACTTTGATCCGACCGAGCGTTCCCGCATAAATATTTCTCCGCAACAGCGTTCGATTATCACTGAGGGGATGGCGGGCGCGGTCCGTTATGGAACGGCTCGCGCGGCGAAGCTCGATACGCTTCCAATCACGATAATCGGCAAGACGGGCACGGCGAACCCGGCCAAAGGGTTTCGCACGAACGGTTGGTTCATCGGCTTTGCGGCGCCATTCGCAAGCAGTGGCGAATTGGATCCGGCGAAAATTGAGGTCGCGGTGTTGGTGTTACTTTCACGCGCTCACGGATCGCAAGCAGCCGAGTTGGCCCGGCCGATTTTCGCAGCTTACGCCAACGCGTCTCAGCAGCCGGATCGTGAGAGCGGGCAACGTTCTTCCGCAGATGCATCCAGCACGCGAACCGATCAATCCGCAATCCGCAATCCGCAATCCGCAATCGTCAAGGTCCATCTCGTTCACGATAACATCACCGAGGAGTTGTCACTTGAAGACTATGTGCTCGGAGTAATGGGTGCCGAAGGGACTTTGGAGACAGAACCTGAGGCTTTGAAGGCCCTAGCGATTGCCATCAGAACGTATGGCGTGAAGAACGCGGGCCGGCACGCGAAAGATGGATATGACTTTTGTTCGACGACGCACTGCCAGAGGTTTGTCAAAATCTCGACGGCGCCTGATCCCCGGCTGGTCGCTGCAGTTCGCGCGACGGAAGGGAAAACACTCGTCGACGATCGTGGTGAGGTGATTGATTCATATTTCGGCGCCTCGTGCGGAGGCGAAACCGCGAACATCGGCGATCTCTGGGGCATCACGCCTCCTCAATATTTGCGTGGCGTGCGCGACGAATACTGCGAATCGGGGCCGCACGCAAACTGGACCGACACCATCAGCCGCGCTGATTTATTGCGCGCCGTGCAGAGCGATTCGCGAACCGATGTCGGCTCGCATCTCGACAACATACTCATCAGCAAGCGAGACGACAGCGGGCGCGCCGAATTCATCCGCCTGGTGGGCGAACACGAGAAAACGATACGTGGTTGGGATTTCAAAATCATCGTGGGGCGTGTTCTCGGGTGGAATGTCCTGAAGAGTTCGCGTTTCGAGGTGGGACGCGCCGGATCGAATTTCGTGTTTCGCGGAACCGGGTTCGGTCACGGGCTTGGTCTCTGCCAGGAAGGCGCCCACGTGATGGCCGCGCGCGGCGCGAGTTACCAGAAGATTTTGGAGAAATACTTTCCGGGGACGAATGTAAAGACGGAGGTGGAGACGCGCCGACAGGACGACACGGGCAGTTCTAATCGGGCAACAGGCTGGAAGTCTGACGTTCTAACTTATGCAAACGTGTCCGCGTCTCGGCGCCTGCCGATCTCCGCGTCGCGGATGCAGACCATCTCATCCGAGCACTTTCGCCTGACGTATCCCGCGGATGTCGATCGCCGCGACGCGAATCAAGTTTTGAATACACTGGAATCAGCGCGCGCTGATTATCTTCGCCGCGCCTCATCCGCGGTGTCCGTCAATATTCCGTCACTGGAAATTCGTCTGAACGAAAGTACCGGCGACTTCACTTCGCGCACGGGTCAACCCTGGTGGGCGGCCGCAGCCACCAAAGGCCGTTCGATCGAATTACAGCCATTGCGGCTGCTGAAGCAGCGCGGTGTGCTCTTCACCACGTTGCGTCATGAACTTGCACACGTAGTGATCGACGCCATCAGTCACGACCGTGCGGCGCATTGGCTGTCGGAAGGGTTTGCGATCTATCTGGCCGGTGAGGGCGAAACGTTTTCGAAGGGCGCGCGAATTTCACTTTCACCAGAGAACCTCGAGGATCGGCTCGCTCACGCGAAGTCACAAACAGAGATGCGCGCCTTGTATGCAGCCGCCTATGTCAAGGTCACCGAAATTCTGCGTGATTCAGGCGAGGCCAGCATCTGGCAAAAGCTGAACACGCCGTGAAATTTCTCCCGCCTCTCTTCAAAATCCCAAATAGGATCCTTTGCATTCGGTTCGCAGTCGCAGCATCTTTCCCCGAGACTCGACTTCACCCAAGAGCGGGCCGCGGCCGAAAGAATAGCAGTAGCGTTTATCTTTGCTATTGACACGAGATCCAAACCGCAGTACATTCCGCGCGCTTAGCAATTCCGAATGCGACTGACCTCTCGAGTGAGTCGCGCACACGCCGGTAACAACCTTAGAGTCGCCATGTCTGTCGACCAAATTATTTCGTTTGTGAGGTGGGAAGTGTTCGGGTTTCTTGGCGGCCTGGCAGCAATCATCGCGTATCGACTGCTGAACGGACAGATCAACACGAGATACCTGTTCTACGGCACTCAGAAAGACGGAGCGAAATATTTTAGTCCCGAACGGGTCCAGCTATTGCTGTTCACACTTGGGGTAGCAATCTTCTACCTCAATGACGTAATGGAAAAGCGCAAATCTGGCGCTTTACCGGACATCTCAACCCAAACCTTGGTCCTGCTCGGCGGCAGTCATGCCATTTATCTCGGCGGCAAGGCCTACATGATGTTGCTCAAGAACATTCGCAAAGGAGAACAATGATGCTACTACTACTTCTGCTCCAGGCGACTCAAAGCGCTCCCCCTCCGGTCTCTCCTACAGTCATTAACCTGGCTGCATGGGTGGCGCTGGGCTTCCTCGGTCTGATGGGAATTGCGATTCTCTACTACGTGTTTGCCGGCAAGATCGACCTGGGCGGCCTCATCAGTGAACCGTCCGGCGAAGCCAGCATGTCGCGTTTTCAACTACTTATTTTCACGTTCGTGATTGCCGCTAGTTTCTTTCTGATAGTCGTATCCAAAAGCGGTTTTCCCGACCCTATCCCGCAAGGCGTATTAGTGTTGCTGGGAATTAGTTCCAGCTCCTACCTGGTCAGTAAAGGAATTCAGGCGAGCTCCAAACAAGGGCTCGGGCCTCAAGAATCAAGCGTGAAGGTCAAGGGCTCGCAAACTACGACCACTCTCGGAGGCCAAACTATCCAATTCCAGGCTGACGTCGCTGGATTATCTGACGATACGGTGACGTGGACTCTCGATCCCCCGACAGGTCGCGGAACAATTGACCAAAAAGGGCTTTACACTCCGCCGCCGGCGACACAAACAGACGCCCACGGGAAGAAGGTAGTCATTCAAGCTGCCGCTAAGGAAGACGTGAGCGTTAAAGATACGGTGACGATCGAATTGCTATGACGCGAGGGGCCGCAACTATGAAAAAGAAACGAAAAGCACCACCACCGTCCAGCGGGCGAAAATTGAGCGGGGCCGCCACGGCCGCGGCAGCCATTCCCCTGGCGTTATCGTTACTCCCTGCCGCATTGGATCGCGCGACCAGCAAAGGTCCCGAAACTACTGCCGCGGCCGCTGCGTTTTTCAAGCCGAACTGTGAATTGCCGTTTGACGATATCAAAACCGAAGGTCTCACGGTCGATGCGAAATGCGGCCCGGACGGCAGTGCCGCCGCCGATGATGCAAAAACCCGGCTGGAAATGAATGCGAAGAACAACTTCTGTGCGGGAGGCTCCGCAACCCCTATTACTTACGACGATCTTAAGGGCTTGCAAGCACTTTCAGACAAAGACGGCCTCAAGCAAACGGTGAAAACAAGCCGCGCGAGTCTCACCAACATTTTCAAATCCGCTGCCGGGAACCAGGTCGGCGAAGGCAGCCTGGTTCAATTGGTCGCGTTTGTTTTGCATGCCAAGAATTCGAACAAGGGCACGGGCGAAGTCGTAAACTGCAAGTTGAAGACGG
>Ga0207686_10002246_pt1 | contig 10611 bp, 23 predicted proteins | sample KBSM24metaG_FD_184396 | JGI IMG/M metagenome (GOLD analysis project Ga0207686, IMG submission 184396) | Miscanthus rhizosphere microbial communities from Kellogg Biological Station, Michigan, USA - KBS M2-4 metaG (SPAdes) (version 2) | ecosystem: Host-associated > Plants > Roots > Rhizosphere >...
CGACCCCACGACGGTCGTGCAGTGGACGTCGCGGCGGCTCGGGCTTGTGCTCGTGGGGTCGTGGGGCGTCGAGGCGAAGTGGACGGTGGGCGGTCGGACGTGGCGCACCTACGACCACCCGCTGTTCGTGTGGTTGTTCGACAGGTTGGAGAGCAGTGATGCGAATCGAGCTTGAGTTCGGGGACGGCGAGCGGCTTGCGCTCGACTACGTGGAGTCGGTCCGCTTGGTCCGGTTCGACAGCGTAGAGGTGAAGTGCTTCGGCAACGAGTCAGTCGTCCACCGCAACGTGGTGGCGGCGGTGACCCGATGGGCGTGGGGGAAGGAGGCGCAGCAGTGACCGCGCCGATGGTCGTCGCGTTCAACACCGGCCGCTGCTACACGGCGGCCGGGCAGCGGATCGCCGCGATGTTCGACCCGGGAGGAGAGGGGGGCCTGCTGATGGTCGACGTCGACCGCGGCATCGACTACTTCCTGCCGGCGGAGCAGCTGCCGGAGTCGTTCGAGCTGACGCCCGAGTGGGTGCTCCGCGCGTACGACTACTCGAAGGGGTGGCGCTGCGCGACCGAGTACGGCCATCCCGCGGTGCGCGGCCTGCGCGTCGCCGCCAGGGCGGTTGCCGCGGGGTGCCGGTGATGCGCGAGTCCACATACGAGTTGCTGACGGAGCTCGCGGATTGGTTCGACGCCCGCGCGGACATCACGGCCGACGGCGGGCCGAATGCCGCGATGTCGTGGCATCGGCGCGTGACCGACGCGTTGGTCGACGACCCACTGGACGTCGCGGTCGTCGCCGCGCGTCAGTTGGCGCTGTTGAAGTTCGACGTCGTCGACAGCCTCACGCGGCGGGTGCTCGACGTCGCCGAGACAGAGGAGGAGGCGCGCGAGCTCGGGGCCGCGGCTGCGCTCGGCACGGAGCAGGGGGTGACCCTGCAGTTCAACGACGGCCGCGGTGAGCCGGTGGAGCTCGCGGACCTCGGACCCGACGAGGGGGCCGAGTGGGTGCAGGTCGAGGACCGACGCTGCCCGGAATGCGCGCGAAGCAACGGGCCGCACTACCGCGGCCCGTGTGAACACGGAGGACGGTGATGACGAGTGTGTACGAAGGCAAGGTCACGAACGAGGAGCAGGGCGTTCTGTTTCGGACCATCGCGGCGACAGAGGAGCTCGCGAGGCGCGAGTGCGGGAAGTACCGCGACGAACTCTGCGGCGACGAGGAGGAGTGCCGGGCAGCCTACCCCATCGAGGTCGAGGTGTGGCAGCTGGTGGCGGAGTAGTTGCGGGCCCAGAGGGCGACCTTGATTCCGACTACACTTGAGGGGGAGGATGTAGCAGTGACGTGCCCGCAATGCGGGTGCTCCATGACGTTGGACCGGGACGCGCGACTCGAAGTCGAGTACGCCGTCCCGTACCACGTTCGGTGGCACCCCATCCTGACGAAGTTGGTTCGCACGACGATCCTCAGCTGCAACGGCTGTGAGTTCGCGGCGAAGGTGAATGCGAGAGGGGAGGTGACGGTATGCAGTTGATGACGGCGCGCGGCTACCACCTGAGCGAGGTGGCGAGCGCGCTGCAGAAGGCCATCCGCCGCAACGACGCGCGGACGGCCGGGTATTTCGCGATCGAGCTGATGGAGAGTGGCTACGCGCCGTACGCGTGGCGACGGCTCCTGACGGTCAGTGCCGAGGACTGCGCCGGGATTGTGACGACGGAGATCAAGGCGCTGCACGACAGTTGGCTCGTCATCAAGGCGTCGTCGCCGAGCCGCAAACCGGGCCCGGCGCGCGGCCGCATCTTCCTTGCGAAGGCGGTCGTGCTGCTGTGTCAGGCGCGCAAGTCCAGAGACGCCGACCACCTGACCAATCTGGTCTACGACCCGAAGGCCGTCGACGAGGCCGTGCTGACGGCGGCGCTTGAGGAGGCGCGCGCGTCGCGGCTCGACATCCCGGACTACGCGTACGACTGCCACACGAAGGTGGGCAAGCGACGCGGCAAGACGAAAGAGGACTTCCTGCTCGCGGAACACGACGCGTTGTCGCCGCGCGAGCCAGGGCTGTTCGACGAGGACTTGGAGAAGTTGCGCAAGAGCGTGCGCAGCGACAAGCGGTGGCGCGCCGCGTGGGGTGTGCCGTTCAGGACGAAGGAGGACGAGTGATGGCCGAGGAGTTCAACCCGGGGCCGTACGTGCGGCCGACGGCCGAGGATGCGGCGGAGCGGTTTCTGATCGAACACCGGGGGAACCACCGCAAGGCGTACACCGCCGCGCTGCAGGCCTCGGCGCGGGCGTTGGCGCGCGGCGACACGTCGGCGTCGCTGTGGCTGACCGAGATTGCCGGGGTGCTCGGCAAGTGGGAGAAGGAGGGCAAATGAAGGATGTCTGCACGCGGTGTGGCGCGCACATCGCGTGGACATGGGACTGGACGTTGTGGCCGTGGCCGGACGGCGCGTGGCTGTGTAGCCCGTGCAACGACGCGCGGCACGAGGACGAGGACTTCGCGGCGGTCGAGGCCGTCGCGGCAAACAGGAGTGGCAATGAGTAACGGACCGCAGTTTTTTGAAACCCGGATGGGTCAGTCGTTCTACGACGGGACCATGAAGCGGCTCGCACACGCGGCCGAGAGCATCGCGACGTCGTTGGAGCAGTTGGCCGAGCGCGAGAAGCTGACGCCCTTGCAGCGTGTCGAGTTGGACAGCACGACGGCGCTGCTGCGCGCCGCCCTTGTCATCACGAAGACGCCGACGATTGCGACGTGGCTGCAGGACCACGACCCCAAGGCGCTCGAACAGTTGGAGCAGGGCATCGCCGCCGTCGTGGAGGAGCGTCTATGACCAAGAAGAAGCCGACGCTGTCGGAGACGGCGGCGAAGAAGGCCGTCACGCCGGACGTGCACGGCGACCACGGCGAGCCGCGGAAGGTCGTCGTCATGTACGACAACGCGCGCACGACGGAGAACACCATTCGGATGTACTTCCACTGCCGCCGCTGCTTGGAGGAGTTCAAGGCGGGGGTCGATCACCTCGGCGAGCCGTTGGGGCCGATGGCCCCGGCCGAGTACTGCCGCCTGAACATCGGGATGACGGAGGAGGGCGGGTGGCAAGTGTGGTGTGTGCGGCACGAAGTGAACGTCGCGAAGTGGCACATCGAGGAGGAGCCGCGATGACGCCCGTCATTCACTTCGCGAGTCGGCAGGACGCCGCCGAGCCCGTGCACCACGGCCCGGCGCTGTGTGGCGCGGGTAAGTCGACCCGGACCGCCGGCGATCAGTTCGTCGCCGGGGACTGGAGCTTTGTGAGCTGCCGCAACTGCCACCGCATCTTGCGGGCGACGAACGCGCGGGAGCAGGGGGAGGAACAGGACCTCGACCGCCGCCTCCGCACGTTCGTGCTCACGCGCATCCGCGACGATCAGCAGGCGTGGGACCTGTGCTGGCCGTTGACGGATGCCTACGGGGCCCCGGGCCACATGCCGCCGCAGGGCATGGATTGGAGCGGGTTCCGCGATTCGTCAGACGCGGCGATCCGCCGCATGGCGACGGCGCTCGGGATCGGGTGGCGGGCCTCATGGGTCCAGAAGGAGAAGGACTGATGGCGACAGTGATTCCGGCGGTGGGTCCAGTGCGCGAGCTGCGGCCAGGGCGCGGTGCGTCGTTTCAGCTCGAGGAGCTGCAGGCGGCGGTCGGCGGCTACATCGAGGCGCTGTATCTGCCCGAGGCGGTGATGTTCGTCGACGAGGACGGGAAGTCGAAGGGCAAGCCGTTCAACACGCGGGCGACGGTGCTCGCGGGGTCGTTGGGCAAGCTGCGGGCGGGCGACGTCATCGTCGGCGACGCGATTGTCTGCAGTGTGGCCGAGGCGGGGGAACCGGACGTGACCTACGGCTTCCGGGTGATGAGTCCAGACGGCGTCCCGATCGCGCCGACGGACTACGCGACGCGCGAGCTCGCGGAGGCGGCGTGCGCCGAGTGGTGCGGGCGGTTCGTCGCACAGGGCTACTACGCCAGCACGAGCGGGCCCATCGCGCTCAGCGAGCTGCCGATGCGCTGCACGATTGTGGCGGTCGAGGAGGAGGACGACGACGACGACGACGTTGACGCGTCGTGAGGCGCTGTGCGACTGTGTTGTCGTTGAATACGACGACGACACGCGGGCATGGGGGCGCTCGGCCGGGGGCCGGGCGTCGGTCCGTGTTCGCAACCAAGGCGCTGCCCAAGCCGTTCGCGATGGACTTCACCGAGGCGGGGCTGCGACGCCTCGCCGCGGTGGTCAAGCGGACGGGGCTCAGCCGCAATGCGGTCCTCGCGGTCCTGGCACTGCAGTTCGCGGACGCCGTGACGTTCGCGGAGTCGGCCCGCGCGCCGTTCCCTGACAAGTCGCGGCGGGTGCTGTCGATCCGCGTGCCGCGCGACGCGGGGGCCAAGCTCGCGGCCGCGCGCATTCGGACCGGACACAGCTACTCCGACATCGGCGAAGCGTTGGTCACAACGTATGGCAAACGTGCGCGGTATCCGCGTGTGCTCCGCCTGCCGGGCGAGGCGCGGTAAGTTCCCCGGGTTCCCGACCTCCCGGCCCTCAGAGGCGGCGGGTCGGGCTCCCATCCTGCCCCCCGGGCCCCCCGGGCGAGACGTTCCCACAGGCCCCACAGGCGGGCCCTTCCGACCTCCGGGACAGGGGGAATCCGGCGACCCGGGTCCCCCCGGGTTGTCGGCCCCAGCCGAAACCGTGACCCCGGCTGTCCGCGGCCCCAGAGCGAACCGGACGGCCCTCAGAGGCCTCGGGTCGGGCCCCTACCCTGCCCTACCGGCCCCCCCGGCGATCTCGTTCCCACAGGCCCCACAGGCGGGCCAATCCGACCTCCGAGACAGGGGGCCACGCGGACCCCGGAGGCCGGTCGGGCCCCCCCGGGTTGTCGGCCCCAGCCCGACCCGCGACCCCGCTTGTGCGCAGCTCCAGCCGGCGGAGGCCGCGTGACGCGCGGCCCGAAACCGAAGCCGTCGTGGCGACGCCAGATGGAGGGGAACCCGGGGAAGCGGCCGGGGAACCCCGACGAGCCGAAGCCGCCCGCCCCGGACGACACCTTCGACGCGCCGCCCCCGGCCGTGGCGGCGGTCGTGCGCGCGGCCGACGAGTGGCGACGGCTTGCGCCGATGCTCCGACAGGGCAAGCAGATCACCGAGGCCGACCGCGCCGCGCTGATGGCGCTCTGCTTGGAGTGGAGCCGGTACCTCGAAGCCGTGGAGAAGCTGACCGCGTCGGGGCTGATTGTCTTCTCGCCGAGCGGCTACCCGATGCCGAACCCCTACATCGCGATCGCGACGAAGGCGCTCGCGGGCTGCGCCCGGTTGTGGCCCGAGCTCGGCCTCACGCCGTCGAGCCGCACCCGCGTGCACGTGCCGCAGACCGGCGACGGCTTCACCGAGTTCGACGAGCCGGTGCCGCTGGTGCCGCCAGGACGTCCGCAGTGACGCGGGTCAGCAAGGAACTCCGCCGGGCGGCGCGCGAGAACGCGAAGCAGATCGACGGGTCGCATTGGTTCCTCTGCCTGTTCAACGAGTCGATGATCGAGGAGGTCATCCCGCTGCTGCAGATGGGGCTCGCGGTCTATCTCGACAAGCCCATCCTGCTGCTCGTGCCGAAGGGCAGGACGGTGCCCATGAACCTCCGACGCCTCGCCCTCGACGTCGCGGAGTTCGACCCGACCGTGCCCGGCTCGCTCGATGCCGCGATGGCGCAGCTGCAGAGGACGTTGAAGCAGTGACCGTGCAGGGCCGACGCCGTCGGACTCGGACGACGACCGCGCAGCTGCCGCGCATCGGCCCGTGTCACGACCCGCTGCACCTGTGGTTTCTTGAGTGGGCCGATGCGAACGGTCAGCGGTGGCGCAAGTACTTCCCGACCCGGGTCGAAGCGCGGGTGGCGCTCGCGCAGCATCGCATCGAGTTGGAGCTCCAGAAACTCGACGTCGTGCGCGCCGCGCTGCGGAAGTCGGAACTGTTGTTATTAGTGTTGTTGTTGTAATCACGCGACGACGAGCTCGGGGTCGTCGGCGAGGTTCGGCCCGGCGGTCGCGAGCTTGCGTGCCATCAAAGTCGCGATGACCGGGTCGATGCGGCCGCGGCTCCGCTTCTTCGTCGGGTAGATGTTGTCCTTGTTGTCGACCTGCACGATCACGTTCGACACGCACCACGTCATCAGCGCGTCCCCGCCCGCATCGATCAGCCCGTCGAGCACGTCGGCCTCAAAGTCCTTCGACGGGGGACTCATCTGCTGCAAGTTCTGCGGAATCTCGACCACGAGGAAGCTGTCGTCCTGCAGCTGCTTCATCAGGTTGCCCGCGTTGTAGGGGTCGATCGCGACGGCTTGAATGTCGTAGCGCGCGGCCGCTTCGAGCACGAGCTCGCGGACGACGTCCTGATCGATGCGGTTGCCGGGGTTGGTCCGCAAGGTGCGGCCCAGACGGCCGGGCTCGAGCCACGTGCGGTACGGGGCGCGGTCGCGATGCGCGCGGGCGTCGAGCGTGTCCTCCGGCGTCAGACACCACGGGACGAGCCGCCACGTGAGCCGGTCGGCGGTCGGCGGGAACACGAGGACGACGGCGGTCAGGTCGATCTTGCTGCTCAGGTCGATGCCGATGTAGCACGGCTCGTCGATCATCGAGTCGAGATCCCAATCGTCATGCTGCCCGCGCCGCCAGCCGTCGAGTGAGAGCCAGGGCGAGGCGGTGTTGATCCACAGGTTCAGCCGCTTCTGTTGGAACGCCGCGGCGGCCGGCGGCATGTGCTGCGCCTTGGTCGCGAGCGCGATGAGGTCCGACGGGAGGACCGACACGCCGTAGTTCGGGTTGGCCTTGCGCCACGTCGCTTCCGCCCACGGCGGGTCCTCCGGGTCGGCGGAGGCGATGAAGGCGAACACCGTCTCGTCGTGGATGACCTCATCGAGGATCTGACACGCGTAGTGGTGCTGGTCGCCGCACGGCGAGACAGGGTCGTTGCCTGCGGTGGTGATCCAAAAGATGACGGGCTGCCGCCGCGCGCCGGTCGCGGTTTCCATGACGTCGATCAGCCCGCGGTCTTTCATCGCGTGCGCCTCGTCGATGATGACGAGCTGCGGGTTGAGGCCGTCGGTCGAGTCCTTGTCCGCGCCGAGCGGTTCGAGCTTCGACGCGCTGCGCTCGTGGTTGAGGTTTGCCATCAGCACGCCGATGCGGGACCGCAGCCCACTCGACTGGACGAGCCGCTTGCAATCGTTGAACACGATGCGCGCCTGGTCACGTTTGGTCGCGATGCAGTAGCCCTCCGAGCCGCCCTCGCCGTCGAAGAACGTGACGTAGAGCCCGACGATGGCGGCTTCGAGCGACTTGCCGTTCTTGCGGGGAATCTCGTTGTAGGCCGCGCGAAACCGCCGCAGGCCGGTGTCCCGATGGACCCACGCGAAGATGGACCCGAGGCGGAACCGCTGATGCGGTTCAAGGGTGATCAGGTGCCCGGCCCATTGCCCCTTGTAGTGCCGGAGCTGCGCGGCGAACCGGAAGAAGCGGTCCGCGCGCGGGTAGTCGAAGACGAACGGGAAGTCGTCGGTGGCTTCGCGCGTGCGGTCGCGCAGATGGCGTGCGCAGGCGAGGCGGTGGTACTTGCCGCCGGGAATCATCCCGAGGACGACGGCTTGCGCGTAGGAGTCGAGATCGTTCACACGTCGACCGGCGCGCCACGGGAGAGTCTACGCTCAGCCCTTGCGGGTGTTACAGGACGTGCAGAGCGACTGCAGGTTGTGCGGGTCCAGTAACGGCCCGCCGTCACGGAGTGACCGTATATGGTCAACGACCCGGGCCTCGACGCGGGCCCCGCGCGCGGCGCACACGCTGTGCTCGGTGTGCAGCTGCCCGTCGGCGCGCTGCCCACACCACGGGAACTGCGTCAGGAACGTGCGGGCAAGGGTCGTCCACTCGGAGTTGTAGCCGCGGGCCCGGGCGCTGCCGCGCGCCTGGTCCTTGCGTCGCAGGCAGCGGCCGCACGGACCTGTGGTGAGGTGCCCGCAGCCCGGGCAGAGCCGCGGCGGCGCGAGCGGCACGTCAGACCGCGGCCCCGTCGTCCGGGGCTTCGAGCTCGAGGAACGGCTGGCCGGGCGCGCCGTGCGAGAGCAGCGCGTCGGTCAGCTTGAGCGCGCGATTGACAGCGACGACCACGCGCAGCGCGAGGGCCTTGCGGAGCAGCTGTTGGGCTGCCGCGAGATGCCACCGCGCACGCATGAGGTCTTCCTGCCGAGTCGGCATGTCCGCATTGTCGCGCGAAATGGTCACCGATGTGTATCGGGAGCCCCCCTACGGGACAGAGCGAGCTCCCGGGAACGGCGGCAGCAGCGGCAGCAGCCCGTAGGCCAGCAGCAGCACGACCGCGATGATGCACACGACGCGGACGACGTACTTCATCCACGCCGGCATGACGATCACGTTGCTCTCGACGAGGCCGAGCAGCGCGCCGATGACGATGAGCCAGACGATGAGTGCGATCACGGTGTCCCTCCTTCAGAAGGCCCCGACGCCCCACAGCTGTTTGACGAACGCGCGGAAGTCCTTCGCCGCGGGGAGCGCCGCGTTGCCGCTCCAGATGGTTGCGAGCTCCGTGAGATCGGTGAATGCCGTCTTCAGCACGGCGACGTCCTGGTCGCTGTAGCCGAGCGCGACGAGCGTCTCGGTGGGGGTGGCGAGCAGGTACTGCTGCAGCGTCACGACGTCTCCGAACAGCCGTTGGAACTGCCGGCTGATGTCCCCGGCGCGCGCATCGATCTCGTCCTTTGTGACGGCTAAGCCGACGCTCATGCTGCCCTCCTATTGAAGCGGAATGGCGATCTGGCCGATGACCCACAGGTTGGCACTGCCGGCCGACCATGTCCCGCCCGCAATCTTCTGCAAGCCGATGTAGTTCCCGCCCGCAACGGTTGCGATGACCCCGCTCGTCCACGTCAAATCAAAGAACTGCAACACCGCGGGGCGTTGCGCTTTGTCTGCGAGATAGTTGCCGGGGATTTTGATCCGCAGCTCCGTGGGCGCGGGACTCCCGAGCCCGGTTTGCTGAAGGTAGAACGAGAGGATCATCGTCTTGCCGATGAGCGTGTACGCCAGCGTCACTTGCTCCACGGCGGTGACGGTCCACGCGGCCGCGCTGTTCGTCGTGAAGTTCGCCGCGTTGTAGGCGACATCGATCCAATCGCCCATTGCGACGTTGCGCCCGCGTTCAACGATGCCAGTGGCACGGCCGATGGACAGACCGATGGACACGGCCTTTGGGTTCGGCCCGGCGGGCGCGTCGTACCACTGCAGCAGCGACTCGCTCGCGCCTTGGACGAGGAACAGCCCCGCGCTGCCTTTGGCGACATCGTCGGCGAGGAAGTTCACGCCGTCCCACGCCATGTTCGTGCTGAGGATCACGCTCGGCACGTTCCGCATCAGGCGGCCGTCGAACGTCGTGGCCGGATCTTTGACGCGCAGGAACGGCGCAGTGCCGATGACGGTCGGGTCGGTGACGTAGGTCGGCCCGAGGTTCGTGATCTTCGTCGGGCCCGGTGCGCCTGTCGGACCGATGGGACCTTCGGGCCCCGGGACGCCTTGCGGCCCGGTCGCGCCGGTCGCGCCTGGCGGCCCCGGCACGGTGCTGGCTGCGCCCGTGGGGCCGGTGTTCCCGATGGGGCCTTGCGGGCCCGTCGGTCCCGTCGGCCCCGGCACGGTGCTGGCTGCGCCGGTCGCGCCGGTATCGCCCTTCGGGCCCGTCGGTCCCGTCGGCCCGGGGACGGTGCTGTCTGCGCCGGTCGGTCCTGTGGGGCCCGTCGGTCCCGTGGGGCCTTGAATGCCTTGCGGGCCCGTCGGCCCGACAGGGCCGGCAGACATCGGATTCCAAATCGGAACCCATTCAGTCGTCGCGGGATCAGGACCGGCCATGTTGTTGCAACCAATCTAACGTCTCGAGCGCGCGGCGCACGGGCGAGCCCGCTTGCCACGGCACGTTGGCGATGTAGTTGTAGAGCATGTCGACCTCGCTCGCATCGACGTGCAGCTCGCGCGCGCCGTCTCCAGAGATCAACTGTCGTTCCGGCTCGCCGTTCACGAGCTTCTTGCCGCACGGTTTGAGTTCGCTGATCGCTTCGAGCTTCTCGAACAGCTGCATCTCTCGACGGAGGATGGTGAGGCCCTTCTTGTCGAGCAGACTGCCGCCGAGGACGAAACCGACGAAGCAGAACTCGAAATGGCATTTGCCCAAGTCGTCGTCGAAGGTGAGCAGCATCGGTCAGTCCTTCCGACACGCGAAGAAGTCGACGTAGAGCGGATTGTTCGCGGCCGACGCGGACGCCCCGGTGATCGCCAGGGCCCCGGCCGAATCCGTGGAGCCGACCGTCGTGGCGGTCGCGCTGCCCGTGTTGCCCGCGACGTCAGGAGCCGCGCTGCCGGACGTGCCCGAGGGCACCGTGTGACTGTGGCCGCTGCCCTGATCCGTGTCCGCGCTGAACCCATGTGTGTGGTTGTGGAACGGGGTGGTGGCATTGCTCCCTTGATCCGCGTTGAAGCCGCCGCCGGAGTTGACGCCGGTCGTGCCCGACACGCCATGTTTGTGATCGCCGGGGCCCTGC
>Ga0207686_10002247_pt1 | contig 10611 bp, 8 predicted proteins | sample KBSM24metaG_FD_184396 | JGI IMG/M metagenome (GOLD analysis project Ga0207686, IMG submission 184396) | Miscanthus rhizosphere microbial communities from Kellogg Biological Station, Michigan, USA - KBS M2-4 metaG (SPAdes) (version 2) | ecosystem: Host-associated > Plants > Roots > Rhizosphere >...
AGGGAACCGGCGAGGCGATGTCGGCGCTCATCTCCGGCGACGTCGACATGACGTTCAGCTCGACGGGCTCGGCGATGCCGCAGGTGAACGGCGGGAAGTTGAAGCTCCTCGCGGTGTGCTCGCCGAAGCGCCTGCCCAATTTGCCGAATGTGCCCGCGGTGTCCGAGACCCTGAAGGGCTACGAGATCGCGACCTGGTACGGCCTGGCGGGACCGGCGAAGCTGCCGCGCCCCGTCGTCGATCGCCTCACGAAGGAAGTGCATGCGATCCTGAAGGAGCCCGACGTCGCCAAGCGCCTGCAGGACCTCGACGCCGAGGTGAGCTCGTCGACGCCCGAGCAGTTCTCGGCCTTCTGGAAGAAGGAGATCGAGAAGTACCGGAGGATCATCGCCGACGCGAAGATCGAGGCTTGATGCGGCAGGGCTGAACGGGAAGGAAGGCGAAGGCAAAGCGAAGGGACTGCAAAGGAATACTGGCGATCCTGTAACCACGTCGTCGCGAATATTGATTCCTTCGCCTTCCCTTCGCTTCGCCTTCGCCTTCCTTCCCGTTTCAGTCCGCTCCAAACTTTTCGGGTCTCGTCATCGCGCCCCGGAGGATATGCGGGATGACTCCGCCGTCGCGCAGGAGGTCCACCTCGAACTGCGTCTCGACGGCGGCGGTGGCGGCGAACGATTCGCGCCGGCCGTCTTTGCGGATGACCGTGACCGTGACGGCGCGCCGCGGCGCGAGGTTCACGGCGTCCGCGTCGATCTCGATGCGATCGCCGATTGCGAGCGCGAGGTCCCGCGGCCCGCGTCCGCGGGGCAGGCGTAGCGGCAGGATGCCCATGCCGACGAGGTTGGAGCGGTGGATGCGTTCGAAGCTCGACGCCAGCACCGCGCGAATCCCGAGCAGGCGCTGTCCCTTCGCGGCCCAGTCGCGCGACGAGCCCGTGCCGTAGCGTTCGCCCGCGACGAGCACGACGGAATCGCCTGCGGCGCGATAGCGCTCGGCCGCTTCGTGGATCGGCATCACCTCGCCGCTCGGGACGTGCACGGTGTGCGCGACCGGTGAATCCGGTTGGAGCAGGTTCAGCAGCGAGCGGCTGTGGAACGCGGCGCGCAGCATCACTTCCCAGTTGCCGCGCCGCGATGCGAAGACGTTGAGGTCGTTGCGGTCGTCGCCGCGCTCCACCAGGAAATCGGCGACGGCGCTGTCCTTCGGGATCGCGCTCGCGGGCGAGATGTGGTCCGTGGTGACGTCGTCGCCCAGCACAATCAGCGGGTACGCGGTGAAGTGCCCGAGCTGCGAGCCCGCGTCGGTCGAGGCGAACGGCGGGCGGCGCAGGATCGTCGACTTCGGGTTCCAGGCGAAGCGTGCGCCGGCAGGCGCCTCGAGCGCGTGCCATTCGGGACGTGACGTCGCCACCTTGAAGGCTTCGGCGTAGTCCGACGGATCGATGGCGGTGGCGAGCGCGGCGTCGATCTCTTCGTGCGTGGGCCAGAGCTGCGAAAGCATCACCGGCCTGCCGTCGCGTATCGCGACCGGTTCGTCGCGCAGGTTGCGATCGGCATCGCCCGCGAGCGCGAATGCGACGACCAGCGCCGGCGACATGATGAACGCGCGATCGAGGTCGGGATGGATGCGCCCCGGAAAGTTGCGGTTGCCCGAGAGCACCGCCACGCGATGTCCCGTGCGGCCCGGCACCTCCGGCGGCAGCGGTCCGGGGTTGCCGATGCAGGTCGTGCAGCCGTAACCCACGATATCGAAGCCGAGTACGGCGAGGTCGCGATCGAGGCCAGCGCGCGCGAGGTAGCGTGCGGCCGCGGGCGAGCCCGGCGCGAGCGAGGTCTTCACGCCTTCGGCGACCTTCAATCCCAGCCCGCGCGCTTTTCGTGCGACCAGCCCGGCGGCCACGAGGAGCCGCGGATCGGAGGTGTTGGTGCAGCTCGTGATCGCGGCGATCGCGATCGGGTGCGCGACGTCCTTGCCGCCCTCGAGCGTGCGAAGCGCGGGGCCCGTCTCCCAGTAGGGATGCAGGTCCTGCGGGCGCCGCGGCCCGGCGACGTGCATGCCGACCTCGGCGAGGTCGATCTCGAGGGTCCGGGTGTATCGGGGCGACGCGTCGCGATCGAACCAGAGACCGGTGAGTCGCGCGTATTCCTCGACGAACGCGATCGCCCCCGGCGAGCGTCCGGTGTCGCGAAGGTATTCGAGCGTGGCGTCGTCGATGGGAAAGTAGCCCGTGGTCGCGCCGTACTCGGGCGCCATGTTGGCGACCACCGAGCGATCGCCCGCCTTGAGCGTCGACACGCCGGGACCGTAGAACTCGACGAACTCCCCGGCCACGCCCATCTTGCGCAGCCGATGCGTGACGACGAGCGCGAGGTCGGTCGACAGAACGCCGGGCGGCAGACGCCCCGTGAGCCGCACCCCGACCACGTCGGGAATGCGAAGCACCGTGGGCATGCCGAACATCACCGTCTGCGCCTCGAGCCCGCCCACGCCCCAGCCGAGCACGCCGATGCCGTTGACCATCGGCGTGTGGCTGTCGGTGCCGATCATGAGGTCGGGCATGGCCCAGCGCTCGCCGTCGCGCTCCTCGGTCGTGACGACCGTCGCGAGCTGCTCGAGGTTGATGGTGTGCATGATGCCGGTGCCCGGCGGGTGGATGCGCACCCCCGAGAGCGCCGTCGAGGCCCAGCGCAGGAACCGGTAGCGCTCGGCGTTGCGGCGCAGCTCGTGGCCGATGTTGACCGTGGCCGCGTCGGATCGTCCGTACACCTCGACGGCGAGCGAGTGGTCCACGGAGACGTCCACAGGCAGGACGGGATTCAGCGTCGCAGGATCCGCGCCGCTTTCGGCGAGCGAGTCGCGCATCGCGGCGATGTCCACGAGCGCCGGCGTGCTCGTGGTGTCGTGCATGAGGACCCGGCAGGGCTGCACCGGGATCTCCGCCATGCTCGTACCGGAGCCGGACCAGGCGAGGAGGGCCGCGATCGCCTCGTCGCGGTCGGAACCCTTTTGGGTTCGCGCGACGTTCTCCAGCAGGATGCGCAGGCAGACGGGCAGCTTCTCGACCTGCGGGCCGAAGCCCGGCAGGTCGACGAAGAGGCGGCCGCCCAGCGCGGCCAAGCTACTGGGCCGAACCCATCGCCTTCCACGCGTCGAGGAACTCGAGGCGCTTCTTCGCGTCGAGGTACTCGGCCGTTTCGGCGCTGAGGGGAATCGGCTTCAATACGTTGCCGTACTGCTTGTTGAGGGCGCCTGCGGTCTGGTCGCCCGGCACGTCCTCGCGGATCGAGTAGAGCCCCGCCTCGCCGGCGATGATGGCCTGGCCGCGCTTCGAGAGGATGTAGTCGATCCACACCTTGGCGGCGCTCGGGTCACGCGCACCCTTGCCGATGAACATCACGCGCGAATAGACGTGCGCGAAGTCCGTCGGCATGACGACGCCGAGCGCGGGATCCTTGCGGGCGCGCGCGTTGGCGTAGGCGAGTAGGGCGTTGTAGCCCAGGATGAGCTCTCCCGAGGAGACCTTCTCGAGCATGTTGCCCGAGCTCGCGAACATGCGCACGTTGGCCTGGGCCAGCAGCTTCACCAGCTCGGCCTGCTGCGGCAGGTACTTCTTGTCCTGTGTGGCCATGAGGAAGCCGGTGCCGCTCTTCTCGATGTCCCAGGAGGTGAGCCTGTTCTTGTACTTGTCCATCTTCGTGGCGAGGAGCTTCACGAAGGCCGCGTGGTCGTGGGGGACCTCATCGGCCGGGACGAGCCGCTTGTTGTAGATGAAGCCGACCGGCTCGAATGTCGTGCCGTACGCCTGGCCCTTGTAGATCGCCCAGGCGGGCAGGCTCTTCGACTCGGGCGACGCGTAGGTCAGGGCGAGGCCCTGGTCCACCAGCCGGATGGACTGGTCCATCGCGGTATTCCAGATCACGTCCGCCGATCCCGCGCCCGACGCCGATTCGGCGATGAAGCGGTTGTAGAGCTCGGTCGAGTTGATGTCGTTGTACTCGACCTTGATGTCGGGGAATGCCGCCGCGAAGTCGCGTAGCAAGGGTGCGGCCGCCTTCGAGTCGAGCGTGCTGTAGATGACGACTTTGCCTTCCTTCTTCGCGGCCTCCAGTGTCTTCGCGTACTCGGCGGGATATCCGGCCGGCACGGCCTGGGCGAAAGCGACAGAGCTTGCGAACGCCCCGAGCAGGGCGGCGAAGAGCTTCAACATCGGTAGTTCCTCCGGTGGGTGGTCTAGTTTTTCCGTGCGACGAGCACCGACTTCGTCTTGCGCGCCACGTCGAGGTGCTTCTCCATCAGGCGGGCCGCCTTCTCCAGCTTGCCCGCCTCGATGAGGTCGAGGAGCGCCAGGTGCTCGCGATGCTGTTGGGCGATCTTGTCGCGGTTTCGCTTGGCGCGGTATTCGAGCAGGCGCCGCAGCGAGTTCACGCGCCGCAGGGCATCGGTGAGGAACGGGTTGCCGGCGCCGGCCACCAGCGTCTCGTGGAACGCCGCACCGAGCGCGAAGTTCTCGCCGTCCGAGTACCGCGAATTGTTCTCGAGCAGGTCGACCTGGATCGCACGCAGCCGGTCGATCGCTTCCTGCGGAAGGTGATAGCCCGGATGGCGCAGCGCCGCGGGCTCGATCACCGCGCGGAAGCGGTAGCCGTCCTCGTAGCCCTTCACCGAGTCGACCATCGGCTGGAATGCCCAGCCATGTCCCGGAAGTCGCTGGATCCACCCTTCCTCGGCCATCCGCGCGAGCAGGGCGGCGATGCGGGCGCGCGACGCGTCGTACTTGCGTGCGAGCTCCGATTCGGTCACGCGCGCGGCGATGTGGCCGTTGAGCCGGTCCTCGGCGATGCGGTAGTAGAGCTTGTCTTCGGTGCCGGCGTTGCCGATGTCGGCGCCGTTGATCGCGGCCGGAGGCTGCGAAACGAAATAACCCCGGTTCGGCCGGTGCTCGACGGCCCCGGCTTCGGCGAGGGAGGCAAGCGCGCGGCGCACAGGCGTGCGCGACACGCGGAAATGGTCGGCCAGCGCCTGCTCGGTGATGTGCTCGCCGGGCGCGGCGCCGCTCGAGCGCAAGTGTTCCACGGTGCGGGCGGCGAGCCAGGCGATGAGATCTGTCATTCGCCCATTGTACCGGTAAATACCAGAAATACAATAATAGATTGCATTTTCGCTTGACCATAGTACAATCGACGCTTCCCCAAGGAGACGCCACATGCGAATCGCGGTCCTTCCCGGTGACGGCATCGGGCCTGAAATCACCGAGTCCACGCTCAAGGTGCTCGAGGTCGCCAGCCGGCGCTTCCAGCTCGGGCTCCAGTTCAAGCAGTACGACGTGGGCTTCGCGAGCCTCAAGCCGAAGGGCACCACCATCACGCCGGAGACCCTGCAGGCCTGTCGCGAGGCGGACGGCATCGTGCTGGGCCCGGTCTCCCACTCGGATTACCCGCCGCGCGCGCAGGGAGGGATCAACGTCTCCTCGGAGCTGCGCATCCAGCTCGACCTCTACGCCAACATCCGGCCGAGCCGATCTCGCGAGGGCCTGCCGCACTGGGGGCGCACCCCGATGGACCTCGTGATCGTCCGCGAGAACACCGAAGGCTTCTACTCCGACCGCAACATGTTCCAGGGCATCGGGGAGTTCATGCCCGATCCGGACATGGCGCTGTCGGTGCGCAAGATCACGGCGAAGGCGTCGAACCGCATCGCCCGGACCGCCTTCGAGCTCGCCCGCAAGCGGCGCAAGAAGGTGACCGCGGTTCACAAGGTGAATGTGATCAAGGTGTCGGAAGCGCTCTTCCTGCGCGAAGTCCGCGCGGTGGCCAAGGAATTCCCGGACGTGGCGTACGACGAGCAGCTCATCGACTCGATGGCCGCGATCCTCGTGCGCGACGCGCAGCGCTTCGACGTCGTCGTGACGACCAACATGTTCGGCGACATCCTGTCGGACGAGGCCTCGGAGCTTTCGGGCAGCCTCGGCCTCGCCGGAGCGGTGAACGCGAGCGCCACGCACTGCATGGCGCAGGCGCAGCACGGCTCCGCCCCCGACATCGCCGGCCAGGACAAGGCGAATCCCACGTCGCTCATCCTCTCGGCGGCGATGCTCCTCGAATGGCTCTCCATCAAGCACCGCAAGGACAACTTCGCCCAGGCCCATCGCGCCATCGACGCCGCCCTGGACGCGCTCATCCGGGATCCGGCACGTCGCACGCCGGACCTCAAGGGGAGCCTCGGGACGCGGGCCTTCACGGACGCGCTCTGCCGCGAGCTCGAGGCCCGGGCCGCCGCGTGAGGCCGCGGATCGCGCTCATCCACGCGACGCCGGTCGCGATGGATCCCATCAACCAGGCCTTCCTCGCCGGGTGGCCCGAGGCCGAGCGGCTCAACATCCTCGACGAGTCGCTCGCGAGCGACCGGGCAAAGACCCCGGAGCTCGATGCGTCGATGTTCGAGCGCTTTCGCCTGCTGACCGAATACGCGCGGCGAATCGGTGCGAACGGAATCCTGTTCACCTGTTCGGCCTTCGGCGAGGCGATCGACGCGGCCGCGAAGGCCGCCGACATTCCGGTGCTGAAGCCCAACGAGGCGATGTTCGACGCGGCGCTGTCGGCCGGCACGCTCATCGGCATGGTCGCGACGTTCGCGCCGTCGGTTGCGTCGATGGAGCAGGAGTTCCGCGTGGCCGCCGCGAGCGCGGGCTCGAAGGCGACGCTGCGCGCGCAGGTGGCGGCCGGGGCGATGGACGCCCTGCGCGCCGGCGACGAGGCCACTCACAACCGGCTGGTAGCGGAAACGGCGAAGGCGCTCGGAAGCTGCGACGCGATCCTGCTCGCGCACTTCTCGACGGCGCGCGCGCTGGAAGCGGCCCGGGCCGCCGTGGGCCGCCCTGTGCTCACGGCGCCCCATGCAGCCATGGAGCGCCTCAAGGCCCTCGTCTAGGCGGTCACCTTCGCGCCCACGGGCGCGGCGGCGATGAGCTCGCGCAGCACGAAGGGCAGGATGCCGCCGTGGAGGTAGTAGTCCACCTCGATCGGCGTGTCGATGCGAAGCAGCACCGGGACTTCCTTCTTCGAGCCGTCCTTGCGGTGGATCACGAGCGTCACGTCCATCTGCGGACGGATGCCGTTCTCCAGGCCCACGACGTCGAACGTCTCGTCGCCCACCAGGCCCAGCGTCTGCGCGGAGTCCGATCCCTTGAACTGCAGCGGCAGCACGCCCATGCCGACGAGGTTGGAGCGGTGGATGCGCTCGTACGAGCGCACGCAGACGGCCTTCACGCCGAGCAGCAGCGTGCCCTTGGCCGCCCAGTCGCGCGACGAGCCGGAGCCGTACTCCTCGCCACCGAAGACGACGGTGGGCGTCTTCTGCGCCATGTACTTCATCGCGGCGTCGTAGATCGGCAGCTGCTCGCCGGTGGGCTGGAAGAGCGTCACGCCGCCTTCCAGGCGCGTGCCGTCGGCCCTGGGCGGGATCATCAGGTTCTTGATGCGCACGTTGGCGAACGTGCCGCGCATCATCACCTCGTGGTTGCCGCGGCGCGCGCCGTAACTGTTGAAGTCCACCTTGGGAACGCCGTTGGCGATGAGGTACTTGCCCGCGGGGGAGGTGTCCTTGATGGAGCCGGCGGGCGAGATGTGGTCCGTGGTCACCGAGTCGCCCAGGATCGCAAGCGCCTTCGCGCCCTTCACGTCGTGGGCCTTGCCGGCGCTCATGCCGAAACCCTCGAAGAACGGCGGCTCCGCGATGTACGTGGACTTGGGCCAGTTGTAGACCTGGCCCGTGGCCGTCGGCACCTCGGCCCACATCGGGTTGTTCTTGGTGAAGTCGCCGTAGAGCCGCTTGAACGTCGCGGGGTCGCGCGAGTACTGGATGAGCGCGCCCACCTCGGCCGACGTGGGCCAGATGTCGCGCAGGAACACGGGCTTGCCGTCCTTGCCGGTGCCGAGCGGCTCGGTCTCGAGATCCTTGAGGATCGTGCCGGCGATCGCGTAGGCGACCACGAGCGGGGGCGAGGCGAGGAAGTTCGCGCGCAGGTTCGGGTGGATGCGCGCCTCGAAGTTGCGGTTGCCCGACAGCACGGCCGCGCACACGAGGTCGTTCTCGACGATCGCCTTGTCGATCGGCTCGGCGAGCGGGCCCGCGTTGCCGATGCAGGTGGTGCAGCCGTAGGCCGAGACGAAGAAGTTGAGCTTCTCCAGGTACGGCAGCAGGCCCGCGGCCGTCAGGTATTCGGTCACCACGCGCGAGCCCGGCGCGAGCGAGGTCTTGATGTGGGGCTTCACCGTGAGCCCCTTCTCGACCGCCTTCTTCGCGAGCAGGCCCGCGGCGATGAGCACGCTCGGGTTCGAGGTGTTGGTGCACGAGGTGATCGCGGCGATCATCACGTCGCCGGAACCGATGTCGACGCCGTCGCTCGTCTTCACGCGCTTGGCGAGGTCCCCCGGCTGCTTGGAGAAGCCGTTGTTGGCCACCGGCGCCGAGTAGAGCTCGGTGAACTTGCCCTTGAGCTTGCCGAGCTCGATGCGGTCCTGCGGCCGCTTCGGCCCCGCGACCGACGGCGTCACGCTCTTCAGGTCGAGCTCGAGGGTCTCGGTGTAGTCGATGTCGCCCTTCCTCGAGACGCCGAACATGCCCTGCGCCTTGAAGTACGCCTCGAGCGCCGAGACCTCGTCGGCGCTGCGGCCGGTGGCCTTGAAGTAGTCGATGGTCTTCTCGTCGACCGGGAAGAAGCCCATGGTGGCGCCGTATTCGGGCGCCATGTTGGCGAGCGTCGCGCGGTCGGGAACCGAGAGCGACGCCGTGCCCTCGCCGAAGAACTCGACGAACTTGCCCACGACCTTCGCCTTGCGCAGCATCTCGGTCACGGTGAGCACGAGGTCGGTGGCGGTCACGCCTTCCTTGAGTGCGCCGGTGAGGTTCACGCCCACGACGTCCGGCGTGAGGAAGTACACCGGTTGCCCCAGCATCCCGGCCTCGGCCTCGATGCCGCCCACGCCCCAGCCCACCACGCCCACGCCGTTGATCATCGTGGTGTGGCTGTCGGTGCCGACGAGCGAGTCAGGGTAGTACATGCCGTTCTTCTGGAACACGCCGCGCGCCAGGTACTCGAGGTTCACCTGGTGCACGATGCCGATGCCGGGCGGCACGACCTTGAACGTGTCGAACGCCTGCATGCCCCACTTCATGAACTGGTAGCGCTCGCGGTTGCGCTGGAATTCGAGCTTCATGTTGAGGTCGAGCACGTTCGCAGCGCCGTAATGGTCGATCTGCACCGAGTGGTCGACGACGAGGTCCACGGGGGCGAGCGGCTCGATCATCTTCGGGTTCTTGCCGAGCTTCGCGGCCACGTTGCGCATCGCGGCGAGGTCGGCCAGCACCGGCACGCCGGTGAAGTCCTGCAGCACGATGCGCGCGAGGATGAACGGGATCTCCTGCGTGCGCGCGCCCTTGGCCTGCCAGTTGGCGAGCTCCTTCACGTGCTCCTCGGTCACCTTCTTGCCATCGACGTTGCGCAGCACGCTCTCCAGCACGACGCGGATGGAGATCGGCAGGCGCTTGACCGACGGGAAGGTCTTCGCGAGCTCCGGCAGCGAGTAGTACTGGCCGCTCTTGCCGGCGGAGGGCTGGAAGGTCTTGAGGGTGTTGAAGGCGTTGTGGGCCATGGTGAGGGTCCTTATTTTTGGGGAGCAGGTGCTTCGGGAGCGGGGCGGATCTGGACGTCGTAGGTCATGCCCTTGTCGTCGCGGCATCCTCCGCCGCCACGCAGCGACGGGCCGCCGCGGAAATCGCATCGTAGCCCCGAGCCATCCGGGGCCGTGAGGAGCGCCTTCACCTCGCCGCCGTTCGGGTTGTCCACCGAGTAGGTGCCGCCCATGCCGCCGTGGTAACCCCAGCCGCGTCCGCCCCATCCACCCCAGCCGATGCCGGTGGTGAAGCCGGTCGAGTACGACGGCACCGTCTGCACCCAGGTGCCGCGGTATTCCTTGCCCTCGATGGAGATCGAGATCGGGCCCTCGGAGCCGGAGCCGTACGAGGCGATGCCCGGATAGATCTTGCCGCTGTCGCGCGGCATGACCGAGAGCTGGTAGGTCGTGGTGGCGCAACCGGAGACGGCGAGTGCCGCGATGACTGCGAGTGCAAGGCGCATGGTGGTTCTCCTGCGGGGTATTACCGATCGTGCAGCGGGTGGATGACGCGGGCCTCGCCGCGCGCGATCGGTACCAGGCGTGCGAGGGCCGCGGTGATCTCGGAGCGCTCGAGGACGAGCGCGTTGAAGTCGGCGTCGCACGCCGCGACGGGCGAGCCGTACGAGTCCATCTGTTCGCAGACGGCCTGGCGGCGTGCTTCCAGAGCGGCCACGCAGTCGGAGAGCGTCGGTGCGTTCATTTGCGGTCCTTGAGCGGGACGAACTTGAGGTTCTCCGGCCCGTTGTAGTTGGCCGAGGGGCGGATGATCTTGCCGTCGATGCGCTGCTCGATCACGTGCGCCGACCAGCCGGAGGTGCGCGAGATCACGAAGAGCGGCGTGAACATCGCGGTCGGCACGCCCATCATGTGGTACGAGGTGGCGCTGTACCAGTCGAGATTGGCGAACATGTTCTTCTCGCGGCGCATCACCTGCTCG
>Ga0207686_10002250_pt1 | contig 10598 bp, 9 predicted proteins | sample KBSM24metaG_FD_184396 | JGI IMG/M metagenome (GOLD analysis project Ga0207686, IMG submission 184396) | Miscanthus rhizosphere microbial communities from Kellogg Biological Station, Michigan, USA - KBS M2-4 metaG (SPAdes) (version 2) | ecosystem: Host-associated > Plants > Roots > Rhizosphere >...
AATATTATCAACACGTTTATTTATTGGGAAATATTTTTTCTTGGACTTTCCATTGGCATGAATATCTATGCAAAATTAGATAGCTTTTTATAGATATCTGTAGATTTAATTCAGCTGCTGGCAGCCCCCCTGTAGATCGAATATCATGTTTTCAACCCAGTGGCATGGAACAGGGCTCCTGGTCCTTGCAACCTTTTCTCTGATCGCATGGATTTACCGTAGGAGCATTTGGGAGTTTTTTTGTTCTTTGAATCCTCCTCAGAAAGCCAATCTATCTCCAAACGTCCCTCTTAAACAACCTATTCCCCGAAAATTTACTGCCGTTCAAATCCCGAGCTCTGTCACGTTGATCTATCAAGGCTCCAACGCCGAGTATATCGTCTTTAAAAAGGACGGCTCCCCGCTGACCGAGCAAGAGTATCTAGATTTAGCCGTGCCCATCCTCAAACTCCAATTTCCCCGCAACAAAGAAGTAGAAGAGACACTGTCTCCTGAGATTTTGGATCAATTGGACAAAAACGAAGTCGATTACATTAATAAAGCTCTGGAAGCAAAAGGATTGAAAGCTATTAAAATCCCTAAGTCCCTCTATGATATTTTCTATATCGCTTTTCGCTTTAGTATCTCGGCATCTTCCTTGAAAGACAGGGATGCTTGCCAGGCTACGACCTCTTTAGAGCGGTTTTTAGACCCCGCTGCTCACATCTACCGTTACGGAGACAAGGTTTTGGTCCGAGAGAACGATATTCATGAAGTTTTCGTTAAAATTGATCGGGAAAACGTAACGTCCAAGGTGGATGCTGGACTTAATAACTATATTTTCCAAGATTTAACTCAGAAAAAACATACACAGGATACACTCTCTTGGGAAGCCATCATCTCAGTTGTAGATGACCTATTTCAGCGTATTGAAAGCATATCTCAAACCAACAAAGTGGAGCTCAATTGCCTGTATACCCAGAGGTGCCCTTCTGAAACATGTAAGGTATCTAAACAAGATTTGGACCACATTGATCATTTGATGCGTGGCCATCGAAATCATTTCGTTTTTCGCATGATTCGTAATTTTGTCTCCACTCAAACCAAGCTTTTGACGCTGTTTAAAAAGGCTCTCTGGCTTGAATTTTCCCAGAGCAGCTCCGTCTATACCTGCTACCGTGGAGGACAACAAGAGATGGAGCAAGAGCCATCAGCTCCTGTTCTTCATTCGGGGTCGTATGGACATAGCCTTTGCTCGTCATGTGAGCTCGATATGGGAGGAGCTGGGGCCATTCCCATTGAATACGCTCGGGAATATGGCTATGGATATGCTATCTCCTTCAACAAAACCGATTATCGTAAAGATTCTGCAGGCCACTTCTTGGTCATCCCCCCTGCCCAACGCACAGCTCGGTTTAGACTCGAGGGCGAATTTACGCACGTTAGAACTCGGGTGCATCAGCCCAGTTCTCCCGAAGAGGCCATCCGTGGCATGCAAAATATTGCCAGCGCGAAGGTTCCTTACGTTGTGACACCGGGGGTATATTCCACTCCAGAGCTGTTTGAGAACGAGTTGCGCAAATTCTTGAACTGCAATACGTATTCTCTAACGGAATCATGATATTGGATGTTTAGGCGCAGCTTCTTAAAGATGGCCAAGAGACATTGGGGACGTGGGATGCATTCAGAACTTTTAACTGGAAGCAACCAGCTTCTTCAGCTATACTTTCAAAAGTTTATCCTCTGACGCGAGAAAAACCAGCGCTTTAGGGCTGGGATGAATCGTGTTTATTTTAATCTCGTCCTTTTTGTTAAGATTTTCCTTACTGTAGGAAGATACAGTCTGAGTACTTGTTACTCTAGAGGCTCCTCTGTCGCTTTGCGACACTAAACCGAAAGAACCCGAAAGGGAGAAGCTTTCGGGCTTTAGCCGAGAGAGAATCTTCACTTTCAGAGCAGGTTACGGAGGACAAGGAATGGCGTTGGAGCAGGATTGAACGAGATCGATGACGCCTGACGTGTTGATCACGCCTATGTTAACAGTATCTACATTGCATGGGCTTAAGTTAAAGAGTCCACCCACTGGATTGGTTAGAAGATAATTAGTACTGCTGTTATTGCCGGTAAGAGTTAGGCAGGCTGTAGGATTCGATAGAGTGGAACCTATAACCACGGCTACACCCGTATTATCTGATAGCATATTGTTGGTAGCAGAACCCGCAAGGGTTGTATATTGTTCGATATCAAGGCCTGGGGCAGCATTTGATGACATGTTTTCGCAATTGCTGATCGTGTTATCCGAGATGTTCAATGCTAAAGAATCGATGCCTGTGGGAGCATAACTGATAACTCCTGTCCCTTGGCATCTGTTAATCTCGTTATTTTGTATTGTTAGGCTAAGAGTTGAAAAATCTTGGTTTATAGCAATTCCATTTGACGAATTTCCAATATCTGTAATGGTGTTGTTGTTAACCGTTATAGTGCCTGTTGAGGTATGTCCAGAGCTTATTACAGCGATTCCGTTATCATTGGCTCCCACGATCGTGTTGTCTGTTGCAACGAGCGTGAAGTTATCCACGGGGGTTGCAAAAACTAGGGCAGAACCTCCATTATTAGACATTGTGTTTTCAGATATAGTGGCTTCAAGAGTTGTAAATGCGCCAGCAGTATGCAGGTAAAGCGCATTGGATGTATTTTCGGAGAATGTGTTGCCTCTCAATGCGATCGAACAATGATTAGTCGTTCCGTTTGAAAGGATAACAAAGCTCGACCCCAAGCTTGCCTGAGATCCCGTTCCGTTATTTGTGATCGTATTGTTCAGCACGTTGATATCAGCATTGACGAGGTTATTGAGGTTAAACCGGATGCTCCCAGTTGTATTGCCATCAAAGACGTTATTTTCGACGCGAATAGCAAGGATATTGCTATTTGCGGATATCTCCAGTGGGACACTGGAAACAGAAGTTTGGCCTGTAAATGTATTATCTAAGCAGACAACAGTGGATGTCCCATTAAGAGTCAAAGAAACCCCGTTAACGTTATTCAAAAATTGATTGCCCGTTAAAGATATAGAAGCATCGCCAGAAAAGGAAGCCTCGATCGCATAAGTCGAAGTATTTTTGAACGTACAAGAAGAGACCTCCAAGTTTTGTGAGTCAACTCCATAGATGGCATCATTGAGTGCAGATGTAATGATAAAACCGCTGATGGCGTTATTGGTCGCCAGGGTGATTGCATTGCCCTCCGTATCGATATTGGTATTCGTTATGGTAGGCGAGGAGCTGCTTTGCGCAGGAATAGAGACTGTCCCTTGAGAAGTTTGTATCGAATGGCTAACGCCAGAGCCCCAAAACTTCTGATTCGCTTTTAAAGAGATTCCTGAATCCATTCCTGTAGTTGTCCCATCGCCAGGAAATACATAGATGATGTTATGCGGGGAGGAGTTGTCTTGCGCTTGAGCTAAGCTATGATAAGGACTTTCGTAAGTACCGTTTGAATGGCTTGTATTATCGACGAACACAAAGAAGTAGGGTCGTTTTGTAGCAGGATCAATAGCAACGGTGTTTTTTCTTGTGGTGTCAATGACAATGATCTCTTGTCTACCTACCGGCTGCAACATTCGGTTATTTAGCGTATTTGCCACTTTGCAAGGGCGCTCCTGTTTTTTGACCTTTGATTTAGGGCCCAAAGAAAAGCTTAAAGAGATCTGCCCTTGGAATTTATTATGAAAAGTTCGGTCATATGAGTCGCTGATTTCCAGAGTTAAAATGTCTTTGAAGACGCCCATGATTCTAGCTTTTCCACCCCAGGTGGCGGGATCCTTTTCTCCTATGAAATAGTAAGGACCTGCTGCTGTATAGAAATCAAATGATTCGGATTTCCCAAAATGAAAGCCAAATTCAGCATCAGCCCCTTTCATCGCCGATTGATACTTTTGCGACAGAAGCATGTAATGGCCGGAAAAAGTTTTAAAGGCAGTGTCATAAGGATCGCTGATCTTTGCACCGACAGGTAAATAGCCGTTTATCCGAAAATCAAATAGCTCTCCGAGAGTTTCAAGACCAACTCCAACTTGATTCGAGTGGAAGCGTCCTGTATTCCTATAGTCGTAGTATGTGTTTACGCCGTAAGCTCGATTTTTCCATAATGCTCGTAATCCAGCACCGGCATTTGCTGCCCATTTCCCGTTATTAAAAACATGGCCTCTGACATCGAGAAAGGGGGTGACTATCCATTGACTTGGATCTGAGGCGAAAAATGCTTCGAAGGTCGTATAACCATCTTCGTAGCCAATACCGCCGCTTTCAATATGGCGGATGGTTGTTCGATAATGTTCTTTGCCATCAGCACAGGTTTCCATTGGCGCACGGGCAGTCGTAAAACCGCTTAGAACTACTGCGCAAAAAATAAAACGGAACATACCTGCCTTTAAAATCATGTCTAGTTTTGTCTTATATCCATTAGGATCAATCTTTTCAATTTTAAGTTAATGGATAGTAAATCCCTGATCAGCCGCCTTTCTGAACCATTAAAAGCCTCTTAATCTTGCAGAGGCAGACATTACCCTTGAGGAATTTAACTTTCTGTCCTCGGATTTTTTCGAAATATTATTGAGTCTCCATTAAACATAGAGAATAGAATACCAGCTTCTCAGAACTACAAAGAATTAAAGCTAAAACTATTATGATTTAGAGTCTCAAGAATGGGGGCGGCTGGACGGATTCAGAACGTTTGACTGGAAGCAATTCTTTTTTTTCCATATGATTTTCTTAAAATACACAAAGAAAAGTAACCCTCATGTCTGCTGTAACTATCACGATCGTTTATGATAATAGGACAATGGACTCTTCTCTCAAGGGAGGATTTGGATTTTCTTGTGTTATCAACTTCGGTCATAAAAAAATCTTGTTCGATACTGGGGGAGATAAAGAAGCCTTTTTCACAAACATGGAAAAACTCGGGATCGATCTCAAAACAATTTCCCATGCAGTTTTTTCTCATAAGCATTGGGATCACACGACTGGTTTTGGGGAAATTTTAGGCCGATTAAGAGATGATTCTCTTTTATACCTACCATCCGATTTTGACCAGAAATTGGAGGCAGAAATTCCTCCCCATATCACAGTGCATAAAATCACAAAGTTTGAAGAAATCGACCGCGATATTTTCTCTCTCGTCCTTCGAGGACGGTATTGTTGTATCAAAATGGTTCAAGAACAGGCTCTTGTTTTACGAACCCCTAAAGGACTGATCGTGCTCACAGGGTGCGCTCATCCCGGAATCGATAGGATTGCTAGAAATGCGCAGGAGCTTTTAGGCGAGAAAATTTATCTGGTTCTCGGAGGCTTTCACCTTTGTCATAGTTTCAAATGCACATGCGTTAAGATGGTCAAGGCAATCCGGGAACTAAAGGTAGAAAAAGTCGCTCCTTGCCATTGTGCAGGCGAGTCAGCGATCAAACTATTTCAAAGAGAATATGGGGATAATTTTATTCCTATAGGCACCGGGACTGTGATTCAGATCTAATAAAAAATGAGGTAGGATCTTGGGTTTCAAATGGATAGGTCAGATTTTAGAACAGCTGGTGCCATTGGAAATAAAAGCCGTTTTATAGGATATCATTCCCTTTCAAATATTTGGCAAGCACACGATCAAAATCCGACAAATATTCACGATTTTGTTGTACGCGATATTTCTCATACTCCTCATTTGCTTTCGTCACAGCCATGGCATGAGAGATTTGGCCAGCCTGCCTCAAGATTTGTTGATCGGTATAATTGAGAAATTTCTCCACTTGTTTCAACCAATCTTTCATTGTCATAACTTGTTGATTCAATGCCCTCAGTTCTGCAAAGTCGATAAACATATTTACGAGTCGGTCTAGTTTAGAAACCTCCGCCTGATTCAGATAATTTTTCGCAATCGTCACATCACTCTTTAAAATCTTCCCCAGAGGAGAATTTTTCCAGGTAGCAAGTCCCATAAACGGCTTATCACTATCCGCCCGTTCATAAATGATTTCGGCAGCGGTTTTGCCAGTAGTGGCAAAGTGCAACTGATTTTGAACGATCTGGTAAAATAGCTGAGTTTCTTCTGCTTTACTCTGATAGTCGCTACTGCATTGCTGGAATACGTCCGTGATTTTCTGATAGGCTCTTCGCTCGCTAGCCCGAATTTCTCGGATTTTTTCTAGTAATTCATCGAAATAATCCTTTCCAAAGGCGCGCCCATTTTTCAGCATTTGATCATTGAGCACGAATCCTTTGACAATGAATTCGCGAAGAGTATTGGTAGCCCATATCCTAAAATGCGTAGCTTTCATCGAGTTGACTCGATACCCCACCGCTATAACTGCATCCAAGTTGTAAACTTCTATCGCACGTGTGACTTGACGCTCCCCTTCCATTTGAACTGTTTCCATTTTGGAAAGAGTTGTTGCTTCAGTTAGCTCGCCGCTAGCATAGATATTTCTCAAATGCTTAGAAATCGCGGATGTGTTCACTCCAAATAATTCAGCCATAGTTCGTTGAGTCAACCAAAAATTGTCTTCAGCGAAAAGCACATCAGCAGTAACCTTTCCATCGGATGCAGTATAAAGGATGATTTTACTCTGCGTGTCTGGCAAAGAAGTCTGCGTTTTCATATCTTATGGAAAATGTTTTTTCAGTAAATTCTATCACACCATCCCGGACTATGCAAGGAAGCTGTATGACTAATCAATCTAGATAGTTCTGAACCAGACAAAAAATAGAGACTTTTGAATCCAACACTTCAGAACTTGCAGACGAGAATCGTAACACACTCATTTACAAATAAATAATCTTATTTCCAAAGATGGATTTTAAGAATCGTCCAGGAGAATGGGGGCGACTGGACGCATTCAGAACTTTTGACTGGAGAGCTTTGCCGCTTTCCGCTATGATTTTTTCAAAAAAATTCTCTTCAAGAGGCACTCATGTCTAATAGCGAAGTCATAAAAAAGCTCCAAAGCCATTTTGACAGTCTTGCTCAGATCACACCCGAAGAAGGGATCGAGTTTTGATTTGCTCGGGACTTGCAGGAACCGCTGGGATATGCAAAATGGGGAAATTTTCTAACTACGATTATGCGCGCCATAGAGTCTTGTAAAACAACAGGCTGCGATTCTAACGATCATTTTCTTGGCGTCAGGAAAATGATCAGCCTCGGTAAGGGGGCTGAACGAGCCATATAAAATTCCGAGATCCTATATCAAGGACGGTTCAAAAGGTTCAAAAGCCCTTTACAATCCTTTGCGAACGGAAGAGGCGCGCAACACATCGATTTTAAAAACCTTTAAAATCAACAGCTCCAGTTTTCCCCAGAAGCCAATCCTGTTAAGAATCGGATTGCAAAAATCGCTCATCACACAAAAATTAGTTTCATACGGAGCTTTATGATGCCATCTGTGTATCTTTTTGCTCTGAAAAATGCCTGTTCTTTGTAAAAATCGGATGAACTTGTTAGTGGCCTTATCTGGACGATGACTCATGGCGTGCACTTCATTGCCTTGCGTACAAAAAAGAAGACACACAATGATCTGCCAAGAAAACAAGCCGATCGACCATAAAATGCCCCAAAAAATCGCTGCAGCAATAACAGATGTATTGATTCGACTCCACCAAGAACCTTCAAGCAATTTATGTGGTTGCTTATGATGAACTAAATTTGGCTCCACGACATATTTCCCGATAATCTTCCAATTCGGATTTCCATAGGTATCTTCCCACCAGTGTATGACTCCTGTAATAAAATCGGCAGCACACCATAACAAAAATAATTGAAGCGCGTACCAGCACCATGTAAAAAATTCGATCTGTATGAATATCGAAAAAATACTGCACACAAGCAGGAAGAAAATGAATAGGTAGAGAGCGATTTTTATTTTTAACGATTCCATATTACGTCCTTGAATAAATAAATTTTGAACAATGTTCATCATCAGTGAAAAAAAATTAAACTTTGATTGGCATCTTCATTTCGTCTGATCTGCTTTTGAATAACCCTGTAAGGCTATATTCAATAAAATCATCTAGATGTTCTTCTTGGAAAAGATCTGAAACTGCTACCATTTTTTTATTTAATAAAATAGCGCATATCCCATGAACCGAAGACCAGAAAAACCCGACAAGGCGTTTGGTCTTTTCTTCGGGAATTCCGTAGGAAATGGAGAGTCTTTGACAAAGCTGATAAATTCCAAGGCCCGCTCGCTTTGCATACCAATCTGGCACGGAGACATTTGGGGCATATTCGAAGAGTGTTTTCCAGAGCGATGGGTTTTTTCTTGCAAATTCAACGTAAGAGATCCCCAGCTCCTTAAAAAGAGCGAGTAACGGAACGTCTCGAGAAATCCCCAGCTCTACCGTTTGATATAACCGTTCATATAGCCGTGAAAGAATCGTTGCATTTATGTGAAACCTTAAATCGTCGAGGTTCCCAAAGGCGTTGTAAATCGACCCAAGGGCGCACGCGCTCTCGTCGGCGAGCTTACGCGCATTGAGCTCTTCAATGCCTTGGCTCTCTACAATCCTGAGAGCAGATTCAAAGACTTGTTTTCTAAGTTTTTCTGCCTTCATATTTGAACGATGTTCATCTTAGTTGAGCGGGCTATTTTTTTGCAAGCTTTCTACAAGGTTTTTGCCGATCTTGGAAAATAGACACTATTCAGAACAAGGTTCCATCGAGGCGAGAAGCTTTTCTCTATCAAAAATAGTAACGAATATTTGCTTATCGGCTTTCCCCCATGCCACATGAATAAAATTATCTTGAACAACCATGTCCCCCGGGAAGACAACTTTAGGAGAATTGTCCTGAATATAGTCCCTCAGATCACCTAAAGGCTGAGGTGTCATTGTACGGACAGAGAAGGGAGGATCTCTGTCAAATGTATAAGCTCCCATTATATAAGCCCCTCCTTTCGAGGTTTTAGCAGGGACGCATTTGTCGGATAAACCGAAAGTTTTTAGTTGTTTTTGGCTAAATAGTGGACTATGAATGGACCACGGAGACTGTTAGTGCGCGTGAATCGAGCCGCGAATTCGACACATATTTTGTCTATGAGATTTGGGGGCGGTCAGACTCGAACTGACGTAGTCGTGAGACGAGGGATTTACAGACGGCTGGAATCCAATCCATCACAACCCATTTCAATGCATAACAAACTCAAAGTAAACAACTTGCATTAAAGTAATAATTGTTATCTGTTGGGTGCTTTGAATAACTTTAAGGTGTTGCTGTCCCATCTGTGTCCCAAAACACCTTCTTGACTTGTACCGCAAATTGCGGTAATATTACCTTAAATAGAGGTAATCAATGCTAGAGGCTCTTTTTGGGAATGAATCCATTGAAAGGGTTCTTTTCTATTTGCTTCAAAACAAAACGTGTTATGCCTTGCAGCTGAAAAAACAATTTCAGTCCACCCTTTCTCCCATGCAACAGGCCCTACTACGACTTGAAAAAGGTGGAATTCTTGTCAGTACCCTCATGGGAAAAACAAGAGTTTTCCAATTTAACCCTCGATATCTCTTCCTCGAAGAATTACGTTCTTTACTACAACGCGTTTATGAAACTCTTCCGGAAGAGATCAAGAAAAAATACTATGAAACACCGGATAGAAAACGGCCACGCCGTACAGGAAAGCCGTTGTCATGACCACCATAGACTTTAAAACAATCTCAATCGCTGATCTGGCAGCACTGGTTCACACTAAATTTACTGAACATAATATGAAAACAGTTTTAGTAGGCGGTGCATGCGTGGCCATCTATTCGGGCAATCGTTATCTATCCTATGACCTTGACTTTGTCACCTATGAAACAAGAGGCAAAATCAAAGAAGCGCTTTTAGAACTCGGGTTTGAGCTTAAAGGCAAATATTTTTCACGTTCAGACTGCCCTTATTTCATCGAATTTGTAACTCCTCCCGTCGCTGTAGGAGAAGAACTCGTTCATCGTTTTAAAACTCTACATACTCCATTTGGCCAAGTAGAATTACTGACTCCCACTGATTGTATCAAAGATCGGCTTGCTAGCTTTTTTCACTGGGATGATAGGCAAGCTCTAGAGCAAGCTGTTATGGTTTTTCAAGATCAAAAAGTTGATCTTCAAGAAATAGAGCGTTGGGCAAAAGCTGAGAGTCACTTCGACAAATTCAAGGAATTTAAAAAAGTGCTTAAGAAGATCAAAAAATAGGAACTGCTTCCATTTTGGAAATAGTTCTTCAGACTGACCTCAAAAGCTCAATTGCAAGCTTCTAAAAACTTTAAAAATATTTTCCTAATCAAAGCCAATCGACGGCTTTGGAGCTGGAGGAAGTTTGGACAGAAGAATTGCATTGTACTTTTCTCGAAGGAGACTGTACCTTTCTTCGCCTGGAATACTTACCCCAAAACGGCTTTTCAAGTTAGAATGGAGATTTACCTTTTGTTCATTAAAAAAATCATCAAAATCTGTCTGTTTTCCATTATGTTGAAGATGGCTTTGTTGCGTAATTCCGCAACAGACATGTTTTCTCCCTCTAGCCGCCTAAAATCAAGCTGCCACGTAGCATTTCGGCATCCCTAACTCAGTCATTCTGTTTAACACATCGCACTTAACAGCCAC
>Ga0207686_10002252_pt1 | contig 10588 bp, 6 predicted proteins | sample KBSM24metaG_FD_184396 | JGI IMG/M metagenome (GOLD analysis project Ga0207686, IMG submission 184396) | Miscanthus rhizosphere microbial communities from Kellogg Biological Station, Michigan, USA - KBS M2-4 metaG (SPAdes) (version 2) | ecosystem: Host-associated > Plants > Roots > Rhizosphere >...
CCATCGGACTTTCTTCCAGCGAGCCCGTTCCTTCCATGGTCAAGCTCACTACGGCAGTGAGCGTCTCGGGACTGCCAGCCATGGCCTTGGCAGCCTTTCGCGCCACTTCTTTTTGAGGATTCGCCGAGCAACCCGCCAATCCGGCAACCGCCACAGCGACGAGGATCCGCATGGTGAGTCTCAATGCTCGAGAACCGCGACGGGCTCTTCGCTGGCGATCGCATTCCGGCTGGTGCGAGCAAGATTTCGCGCCCAATAGTAGTCCACCGAAAACTTCCCGGGTCCCAAAGCCATGATGCTCAGCGCCATACCAATCGCCAGCGTGTGGAACTCATACCCTTCGGCGCCAAATGGGAGCGCGCCATGCCAGTTCATCAGGTAGCCATAACCTGGCGCGAGATGACGCGTATACGCGGCCACCACCATGGTGCATCCGACGCCGAACGCCGCGACACGGCTCAAGCAGCCGAACAAAACTCCCAGGCCGCCTAGAAACTCCCCGCATGCGCCCAGAATCGCGAACAGCGGAGGAATGCCCAGGTTGTCGCAGTATCTCAGGAATCCTTCGAAGTTGGTCACCTTGCCCCAACCGTGCAAAATCATGCTGGCGGCCAGGGGCAGGCGGATCCAAAACATGCCGAATCCGGCCTGGGTTCCAAGTAGCTTGAGCAACATCGTTAGAAGATGTACTTTAGCGCTAGCTGCACAATACGCTGATCCCCAGCGCCGAGGCCGTTGGTTCCGCTGATGTCGCTCTGGATCTTCCCGAACGAAGGACTGTTGAGTGCCGACACGGGTGTGGAGGGATTAAGCGTGTTGGGCAAATTGAAGGCCTCGCCGCGGACCTGGATCGATTGCGCTTCCCGAACCCTAAACGTCCTGGAAACGGAAACGTCGAACTGAAATATGCCGGGACCTCTCATGTTGTTAGCCCCCAGGTTTCCATACGTTCCGGCAGCCGGGGAACCAAATGCTGACGCGTTCAACCAACCATCGACACCCGGTTTTGCCGTGTACGGATTGGGGTTGCTCAGATTCGGCCGCTGTCCGCCCTCCGCATTGAGCGCGTTGTCGACACCTGTCGTCACGGTAAAGAATTGAGCCGACTTCAATTTCATGATGGGAGAGATTTGCCAGTCGCTTGCAACCCACCGCAGAGCCCGCTGGTTAAAATTCGGCGTTTGTAAGACAGCAGACAGGTTGAATACATGTCTTTGATCGGACCCCGCGCAGTTGCTACGGTCGTTCCGCCGGTTTCCGGGCGTTACGGCGGATGTGCCATTGTTGCCTGGGAACGCGTTCCACAGATCGCTGATGCAATGCGACCAGGTATAGTTGGCCAGCACGCTGGCGCCTTTGCTCATGCGCTTCTGAGCTGATAGAAACAGGGCATTGTAGGTGCCCGTGCCTCCGTCATCCAGTCTGCCGATGCTGGCGTAAAACTTCCCTTGATCCGGATTGAGAACGTTCAAAAGACGGCGCGAGTTCACATTACCTGTAGTGGAGCAAGCGGTCTGTGCGGCGCCGCATAATCCAGGAACGAAGATCGCGGGATTCGCTTGGGCTGCGGTAATGAGATGCGTGGTTTTGTTACCGATGTAGTTCGCAGTGAACAACCAGTCTGCTCCAACTTGCCGCTGGATGCTGAGATTCCACTGATCGAGCATGGTGGGCCGCCAATCGAATGGATCCGTAGTATAGGCGCCCGCAGTGGGGAATACCTGAGTGGGACTGAGCGCGATGGGCAGAGGATTCACCCCTCCCGGGTAGGTGGACCAGGGATTGGAAAGATTGACGTTATTCAGCGTGATGTTGTTGCCGTAGGGCGGCGACTGGGCGAATCCGGTAAACCCGAGCAGGTTCATGCGGTCGCTGAATCGTCCATACGCGGCACGAACCGTCATCCGGCCCTTCCCTTCCGGATCCCACACGATACCAAGACGAGGTAAGAACATATTCCAACGGTTATTGGCGATCTTATTCCCGGACGGCCATTGCGAATCCCCTGGGAAGATGAGTCCCGCCGGCGCGTTGGCGAAAACCTTGCTGTGGACGTTCTGGTTGAACAGATCTTGATCGAAGTGCGCAAACCAGCCGTATTTCGCATAGGGCGAGGTGTAGGGTTCCCATCGAACGCCGTACACAACGGTGAGACGCGAGCTTATTTTCCAGCTATCCTGCGCGTAAAGAGCGACGTTGTGTTGCCGGTCGTAATACTGCCCGAGATTCCCTTGGGTCCAGGCCGACGCAGTACCCAGCATGAAGTCGGCGAGCGAGAGTCCCGTGGTGGCGCCGTTAAAAGTGGCCAGGCCTGTTGCGTTGATCCCGGTTTTACTATTCACCAGTTCGAAAAGGTAGTTGACGCCGAAAGCAAACTGATGAGATCCTCTCACCCAGTTGAGATCGTCCGCGATGTTATAGTTGGGTCCCGTATTTGCCAGTCCGACGATCGAGTTCCCGGATCCGATGGCGAATGCATTTCCGGTGACGGACAATCGGATCGTGGGCGCGAGAAAAGAGCTTGCGTTCACGCCTAGGTCCTGCCATGAGCCGAAATTGTCCGCAATTTTCGGAGCGTCCACACGATTCGCGCCAACGCGTAAGGTATTGACAATACTTGGGCTCATCAGGTATGTGTGGCCCAGCGTCAAGGAGGCCGTCCGGAAATGGCTGGCATCGGAACTCAAAGTCAAGGCGTTTTTTCCGTCGTAGGTGGTGGGTTGATCGAGCAGCGCAACATAGGCTCGCCCGAACAAGGAATTCTTCGCGTTGATTTGATAGTCCACACGGACGAGACTCAAATGTTCGTCCGAATTCGATTTCAGCCCGTAGTTCACCTTCCCGCAGTCACTGGTGGGAGTGGGAAGACGCTTCTGGATAATCAGCGCGGCAGAATTCAGTCTGGTGGGCGAAATCTGGTTATCGACAAAGCCTAGCGACGCCGGTAAATTGATCTGTCTTCCGTTGCAGCCTACTCCCGCAATTGCCCGGAAATCTCCAGCAAGCATGGCCGGAGTGGGCACAAATGCGGTCGTTTGCGCAGGTTCAGAGCGCTGCAGAGTGCCTTGGTATCCGACGAAGAAAAACAATCTGTCTTTCTTTATGGGTCCACCCAGCACACCGCCGAACTGATTGCGCTTCAGGCTGTCCCGCACGGGCGCGAAAAAGTTCCGGGCATTCAGGTTTCCGTTTCTCAGAAATTCGAAAAGATCACCATGGAACTGGTTTCCTCCCGACTTGGTGACGGCGTTCACGGCAGCCGCGGAGTGCGAGCCGTACTGCGGCGGCAAAGCGCTGGTTTCGACTTTGAACTCTTGCAGTGCGTCCGGAAACGGCAGTGGGAGATTCAAGTGGTTGTAGGAATCGTTGTGGTTCGTTCCGTCCAGGCTATAGCTGACGCCATTCGGAATGCCGCCGGCGACGGAAATCAGGATAGTGGGATAATTGCGCACCGAGCTGATGGAACCCGTTCCAGGCGCGGTATTTGCCATTCCCGCCAGGAAGATCAGCTCCGTGGCATTGCGCCCATTGAGTGGCAGCTCTGCCACGCGCTGCGCATCCACCACCTGCCCTACGCCCGTCGAGTGCGTTTCGATCATCGCGGCGTCGGCGCGAATCGTGATCTCGCTGCTGGTTGAACCGAGTTGCAGGATTGCGTCCACGGTGGAATTCGAACCGACCTGCAGAACCAGACCGGATTGAACATACTTGCTGAAGCCCGCTTTGCTGACTTGCACCAGATATGGACCCACGGGAAGATTAGGAACTACATACCCGCCATCCTCGCCCGACAGAACCGCGCGCGAAAGGCCCGTAGCGGTCTGCGTGACCCGAATGTCCGCGCTGGGCACTGCGGCTCCGGTCGCGTCATGGATCGTCCCGCTAATTTGCGCTGTGGAACCTTGGCCCCAAAGGGAGACTGCACCCGCACAAAAAACGAAAAGAACCCCGTTCACGAACCTCATAGCGTAAGTCCTCCTGGACTCTTTACCGCAATACCGGGAAATCTCTACTGGCGCGGAACCTTATTCGCGTACAACTCGATCCAGTCCACCCGCGAGGCACCGCTGGTGCCATGCCCGTTATCGGCAACGGCGCCTGGCATCAAATCAGTGAATCCGACCTCATCTACGCGGTTCAGATCCGGATTCAATACCCAGTCCGAGGTGCGCGTTGTAACCACCTTCTGGATATTCAGGTAATGCCAGCGCAGATCGACAAACGAAAACTCGGATTCACGCCAATCCGTGGAGGGTGGCTCCGCGTAGTCGCCGACGAGCCAGGTGCCATCGGCCAGTTTCACGATCGGACGCAGGTAGTGGAAGCCCGTTTGTTTCGTCCGCCAACGGATCTTCGCGAGTCCGGTGAGATCGGCATAGTAGTCCTTGTGACGCAGGGCCAGCGCGCACGGGGTCATGCACGGAGCAGTGAAGATGAACGTGGGGTCATCCTTGGGCGAGACCCGCTGAATCTCCCAGATCCCTGTGTCGGGGCCGATATGCTGCGGGGTTTCTCCGTAGAGCTTCAGCTCGAGGTTTGGCGTCCTGATCGATTCCTGCACCAGCGGATGCTCCGGAGTATCGGAGGGAACGTGCTTCCAATCTTCCTTGAAGAATAGGGACGGGCGATGATCCTCCGGAACGTATTTGGGCTGTTTCGCCTTGCCGGCCGGTGATTGCTGTGCGGGTGCGAGCCACACCAGCAGGATGGTCAGCGAAATAGCAACAGCGAGAGGAATCCGTTTCACCGTAGCCACGGGATCAAAGAGCGATCGTGCCCGTCGAGTCGCCGACGCTCTCGCGCTGCAGTTCGAACATTTTGGCAACCGTAAAGAGCAGATTGGAGGTGGAATCGCCTTCCGAGCGGATATGCCGTCCGCCCTTGTGCTTGCCTCCCCCGCCGCCGGCGACCAGATGGCCGACATCCACGTGGCTGTGCTGATTGGCGTTGCCCATGTTGCTGCCCCACACGATCAGTGTGTGATCGAGCAAGGTCCCGTCGCCGTCCGGAGTGTTCTTGAGCTTCTCGAGGAAGTAACGGAACGTAAGCGCGTGGTACTTGTTGATCTTGGCCCAATCTTGTTTGCGCTTGGGGTCCTCGCCATGATGCGAACAAGGGTGGTTGACGGTGGTCACACCCGATTCCGGGTAGCCGCGCAAACTCACATCGCGGCCGTACATCAGGGCCGAAACGCGCGTGATGTCGCCCTGGAACGCGAGCGTCTGGAGGTCATACATCAGCTTGATGTGTTCGTCGAAGGACTCCGGCACTCCAAAAGGCACTTCCAGAGAAGGAGCTTCGGCGGAACGCTGGGCCGCGATTTGAAGGCGGCGTTCCAGTTCGCGAATCGCTTCCAGGTAGTCGTTCATGCGATTGCGATCGCTGGCCGGAAGCTGCTTCTGGAACTTCACCAGCTTGCGATTCACCGCATCCAGGACGCTTCCCGAATTCTGCTTGCGGGCCTGCCGCTCCTCCGGCGTGGCGCCGTCGCCGAACAGGCGCTCGAAGACCACCTGCGGGTTGATTTCGTGGGGCAGAGGCTTGTTGGGAGCAGCCCAGGAAATCGAGTTGGAGTAAGCGCAACTGTATCCCCATCCGCAAATTCCGGTATTGGCTCCGGGATCTTCGATGCCGATCTGGATCGAGGGCAGCAGAGTATCTTGCCCCAGTTTCTGCGCGATCATCTGGTCGATGGATGCACCCAGCCAGATATCGGCGCCCGCGGTCTTGCGGGGAGGAGCCCCGGTGAAGGTCGCTGCCGCACGCGAATGGTCGCCGCCGCTGGTTCCAGGAGGCGGCATGGAACTCTTCCCGTCCAATCCGCTAATGATCGTGATGTCGTCCTTGAACGCCTCCAGGGGCTGGAAGATGAACGGCATTTCCTTGATGGCCCCCGTCTCCGTGGGGTAGCAGAAGTCGCGGCACCAGCCGTGGGGAGAGAAGATCTGCGTAAAGCGCGTCTTGGGAGTCCCCGCGGTATTTCGCAAGGGCGTTTGCGCCGGAATCATCGAATCCAGCAGGGGCAGCGCCAGTGTCACCCCGGCTCCCCGCAGCAGGGTTCGGCGGGATATGTGCTTCTGGGTCAGAAACGTCATCGGTACCTGGCTCCTCTCAACTCAACCTTTTCGAACTTAACTTTACTTACGGGCGATCGTTTGCGAATCTTCAGCCTTCCGGTTCATTTGGAAAGGTGCGCTTTTGATAATTCCCAGCGCGATCAAAGAAAACTTGTTGTTGCTTCGGCCCGCGTCGCGCACGATCGCGCGTACCGTCGGCATGTCGTAATACTCCGTCCCCCGGCCGAGCGCGTAAGTCATGAGCTTCTCCGTGAAGTTGCGAAGAATCTGCGGCGAATACTTAAGCAACTGCTGGCGGAGCTCCGTGGGGCCGTTCAGCTTCACACCGTCCGACAAGAAGCCGGATACATCGATGGGTTTCCCCCACTGCGTTGTGCGCCACTTCCCGACCGCGTCGAAGTTCTCCAGTGCGAATCCAATGGGATCCATCTTCATGTGGCATGAGGCACAAGCCGGATTGGCGCGATGCTCCTCCATGCGCGCGCGCATGGTTTCCTCGACCTCGGCAGGCTGGCCGTTATTCATCTTGGTGCTCGTTTTGAGCGGCGGAACCTCCGCCGGCGGATCTGGAGGTACGATGCCCAAGAGATTCACCAGCACCCACTTACCCCTCTGCACTGGAGAAGTGCGATCGGCGATGGACGTGATCAGTTGAATGCTGCCTTGGCCCAACAAGCCCCGGCGGGCGTCAAGATCTTTTCCCAGCTCGACCTTTCGGAACCTGCTTCCGTAAATATTCGGGATCCCGTAATGCCGCGCGAGCCGTTCGTTCACGAACGTGTAGTCTGCGTTCAACAGGTCCAGGACGTTTCGATTCTCCCGAACGATGCTTTCGAGCAGCATCTCCGTCTCCGTCCGAAATGCCTGCCGGAGATTGTCATCGAAGTCCGGGAACATCTGGGTCACGGGCGACGCGCTTGGAAGATTGCGCAATTGCAGCCATTGACCTCCGAAGTTCTTGACCAACTCATGGCTGCGCGGGTCAGAAAGCATGCGCGTCACCTGGCGCTCGAGCGTCGCGGGGTCGCGCAACTTGTTCTGCGCAGCGAGGTTGATCAGTTCGGCGTCGGGCGGCGCGCTCCAAAGGAAGAACGCCATCCGGCTGGCCAACTCGAGATCGCTGATACGATAAGCCTCGCCCGGTTTCAGGTTGGCGGGATCGGTCTCTGCCCGAAACAGAAACTCCGGATCCGCCAGAATGTATTCGAGCGATAGTTGGATCCCGTCCTCAAAATCGCCCTGGTTGCGGCCCTTTTGATAGATCGTCAGGAGATTTTCCATGTCGCCGTCGTTTAAGGGCCGGCGATAGGCTTGTTTGCCCAGATCACCCATAATCTTCTTGACGCACGGGACTTCGTCGGCGCCAGTTGCGGGACGGCAAGTAAAGATTTTGGCCCGGCTAGGCGTGTTCTGGGGCCGCTTGCCCTCATAAGGTCCCATGACCCAAACTTGGCTGACCTGGGGCGAGAAGATATATCCCGGAATCGGGTTGGTGTCGAGAACGCTGCGCACATAGTGCTGGTTCAAATCGTCGATGGGAACCTGGGTGGTTGCCAGGAAGGCCAATCCAATTTCGTGCATTCCCGCTTTGATCTGCGCGCGGACTTCGTTCTTATCGTTATCGGTGCCCTGAGGAATCTTGTCGATCTCAAAAAGCTTCAGGCGCTGGCCGTCCAAGTTGACTTCCAGCTTCTCGCCCTTGCGATTGGCGCCGTAGAGCTCCCCGGTGTTCCCGCGGACCGGGAACCAGGAGATCACGTATTCGCCGTCCGCCGGGAAATAGTGCCGGACCAGCATCCCGCCACGCGTCCCCAGAGGCAGGCCCTCGACCTGGCCTTCCTGCGAGTAATCCTGCGGCGCGACGTATTTTTTCTGCTGCGGACCCGTCTCGTGACCCACCGCGACGCGGGCCACCTTGCTGGCCGCGGTCAGGAAGCCTTCCACCAACGCGGGGGAAATGCTCTGACCCGAGGCAACGTTGTCGAATCCGTAACTTGCATCGTCAACGGGAAGGTACCCCGCCGGATCGATCTCCAGATTCAGCAACTCTTTTATTGCATTGGCGTACTCGACACGATTCACGCGGTGAATGCCGGGGGCTATCAAGGCTGGCTTTACCGCTGCAGCCTTATCCAAGTCAGTTTCTAATGTCGAGGCGAACCGTTCTAAGGTGGCTGCGTCGGGGCGCTTTGCGTTGATCGGGGGCATCATCCCTGCCCGGACCCGCCGCACGACCTTTTCCCAAGTCTCGGCATGCTCGGCCACGTTGCTGGGATCCAGTTTTTCGAGGGCGAGTCCACCTGCCCTGCCCCGTTCGCTGTGGCAGCCGACACAATACTGATCCAAGATGGCCTTGGGCGAGATGCCCGCGACAGCGGGAGCGGGAGGCGGTGTGGACCGCTGCTGGCCCGCAGCCGGACGGAAACCAGTGAACGCCGCCAGAAGAGCAACAGTCACCAGGAGAACGGACTTATTCATAAGCAAGACTTCCTAAACGAAGCAGTCTCATCAAAACACGGGTTCGTTTTTTGGTCAATCGCGAGCGGGGGCGAAAACCCGGTTTTGAGGGCTATTTGCGACCACCAAATGGTATGCTACCGGTTTGCAACTCTGGAACTGATTGAAACTACTAGATCGATCGTTCCCGGCTGGCATTGCCGCACGTACCGGACAAGCGTAGAATCGACCTTGGGTTGGCGAAGTGCGTCCGACCCAGCAGCTTGTACCAGCAGCTTCCAACAGGAGTCATAATGAATCGCCTGATTGCCAGTTTCGCCCTCACTGCCGCACTGGGCTCGGTCAGCCTTCCGGCAGCCACCAGCGAAGTAGCCGACGCGGCCATGCGGAGCCAAAGAGATAAGGTTGTCGCGCTGATTCAGCAGAAAGCTGACCTGAACGCTCCCCAGCCGGATGGCACGACTGCCCTGCATTGGGCGGTTCGGGCGGATGACTTGGGGCTGGTTGACACCCTCCTTAAAGCAGGAGCGGACGTTAAAGCTGTTAGCCGGTCTGGGGTGAACGCCCTGTACCTGGCCTGCGAGAACGGTAGCGAAGCGATGGTCAACCGCCTTCTGACTGCCGGTGCCGATGCCAATGCGACGGTGTTGATGAACGGCGAAACTCCCCTGATGATCGCTTCCCGCGTAGGGAATCCAAAGGTTGTCGAAGTGTTGCTCGGCAAAGGAGCCGACGTTAACGCCAAGGAGACTTTGCGCAGCACTACCGCCATCATGTGGGCCGCTGAGCAAAATCATGCGGATGTGGTGAAGCTGCTAGCCTCCCGTGGCGCGGACGTGAACCTCCAGGGCAAGGTGAATCTCTGGGAGAAACAGTATGGCTTGAACGCGAAGGTGAAGGAGGGCGGAAACACCGGTGGTCTGACCCCCCTGATCCTGGCCGCGCGCGAGAATTCCCTGGACTCGGTGACCGCGTTGCTCGAAGCCGGGGCCGATGTTAATAAAGTCTCCGGCGACGAAAGTAGCGCAATGATGGTGGCGGTACAGAATGGCCACTATAAGATGGCTACGTTGCTGCTGGAGAAGGGCACGAATCCTAATATCCAAAACAACAAAGGATGGAACGCGCTCTATCTTGCCGTCAAGAACCGGAATCTGGAAACCGGAACGATTCCGATTCCCAACGCTGATCAGGCTTTACCCTATATCAAGCTGCTGTTAGATAAGGGAGCCAATCCGAACCTCCGGCTTACCGCGAACACCGAAATTCGTAACGGCCAGCGCGCCACCTGGATGAACGAGGCCGGCGCCACACCTTTCCTGAGGGCGTCCATGTGCGGCGATGTCGAAGTGATGCGCCTGCTTCTCAAGTACGGCGCGGATCCGAAGATTGTCACCAACGACAACACGACTCCGTTGATGGCAGTTGCGGGTGTGGGCTACACCGACGGATTCATCCATGACCGCTCGGAGGAAGAGAGCATGGAAGCGCTGAAATTCCTCCTGGAAGAAGTCAAGGTGCCCGTCAATGCGGCCAATGACGGAGGCCTAACCGCGTTGCACGGAGCGGCCCACAAAGCGTGGCTTGGCGGAATTCAATACTTGGTGGACCACGGAGCGGATCTCTCTCTTGCAGACAAGGGCAGCAAAGCTTATGGCGCCAACACGCCCGGGCTACTGCCGATTCATTGGGCGGAGGGAGTCGTCATTGGCGTGCAGTCGGCGATCTATCATACGGAAGCCGTGGAGCTCGTCACCAAGCTGATGAACGATCGCGGGATCCCGATCCCTAAGGTTAACCGGACGCTGGGTGGTAACGCGAAAGCCAAGGCGAACTGAAAGCCGATCTTACAAGCCGGGACTCATGCAGATAAAGAGCCTGGTCCTACTGCATCTTCTGGCGACGCTGCTGGCGGCGCAGGCGCCGAGAATAGGCACCGTACTGGATGGCGTATACACGGCGGCCCAGGCCGATCGGGGTAAGACAGCTTTCGCGGCCTCCTGCGCGGTCTGCCACCGCGCTGATCTCGGAGGATTCTCCGGTCCTCCTCTCAA
>Ga0207686_10002254_pt1 | contig 10586 bp, 3 predicted proteins | sample KBSM24metaG_FD_184396 | JGI IMG/M metagenome (GOLD analysis project Ga0207686, IMG submission 184396) | Miscanthus rhizosphere microbial communities from Kellogg Biological Station, Michigan, USA - KBS M2-4 metaG (SPAdes) (version 2) | ecosystem: Host-associated > Plants > Roots > Rhizosphere >...
GTATTTCTTGTAGGAGAACATGCAGAGAAAAGTAAGCAATTAGGTACCTATTATAAACTGTACGAGCAGAATCCTTTTGTTGAGGTTTACAATCATAGCTATACACATGCAAACAATAAGTATGAATTGTTTTATAGCAATCCTGAAAATGTGTTAGCAGACATTCAAAAGAATGAACAATTATTAAATCTTCGTTATAAGATCGTACGCCTGCCGGGCAGAAACATATGGCGTGTTGGCGGAAGGAAAAGGGATGACGAGACAAGTGGTTCAACAGCTGCTGACCTGTTGGAAAAAAATGAGTATAAGATATATGGATGGGATATTGAATGGCAGCATCATACCAGTGATGGGACACCTGTTCAATCGGTTGCTGAAATGGTAAAGGAAATTGAGACGAGGCTTGAAAACGGTAACACTTTTACACAGGGGCATATAATCATATTACTACATGATGAAATGTTTCAGAAAAAATGGGAAGAAAGTGAATTAAAGCATTTAATAGATACGATGAGGCTGCATCAAAATTATGAGTTTGAGCATATCCGTTTTTATCCTGATAAATAGGATTTATATAATATGATACAATAATAATGATTTCATTCTTCGTTTTTTTGATTCAGGCTTTCTCATCTGTTATATTCACTGAGCCAATGAAATTGTCTTTCGGTCAATTGAAAATGACGATCGGCTCTTACTAATAATGCATACACAGAATCTTTTCGCAGCATTCCTGATAAAACAACTGTATTGCTATCGGGTAATTCAAAATGTAGTGAACCTAAGGGGAACATTTTAAAATCAACAGTTCTTTTTATGATGTCAAGATTTTGTTTGGCGCTGTCAATACTAAAATTAAAATAGCCCCTGCCATACCGTTGCCTGAACATGGTATCGATGCTGCCAACACTACCATCCGTGTTGTGATCAAATATTACATCTTTCCAACGTAACTTATCAGCATAAGTGTAAGGAATGGTATCGCCATTGAGCACAAATGTTTTTACTTCATAAACACCTGGCTTTATTGGTCCGCTGGCCTGGGGTTCCTTACTATTTTTATACGACTCATATTCCTGTTTAAAAGGAAGAATTACTACTAACACTATAAAGGCAAGTTTTAATACATAACCTGCTATGCGGACCCATTTTTTGAGAATGACTGGCTTGTAAACTGTTCCGACTGGTATCGGATTATTAAATAACAAAGCAAAAATTCGCCTGTATTCAAATGCCAATAGGACAAAGCAAATGATCACAAGATGAGTTGAAAATAATTTCACCGGGATATCATAACCCATGTTCATGATCATAACGTTGGTGAATACGCCTAACGCTACGATAGTTCCAAATGTTGCCGTGCGCCGGAACAATAACAAAATGCCGGCTACTACTTCAAATGCGCCAGCAAAAAACTGGTAGGTGGATGAATACCCCATATACATCCATGATAACCGCATAGGTAAATAATCACCGAGTGGTGTTGCCAGCTGACTGAGTGAAGGGAATGGCATTTGGAAACCAAATAATTTCGTAATGCCATAACTAAAACAGTTGATGATAAGCGTATAACGTAATACAAGGCGAAACCAATACGCCAGGAAATTATAGTTGGGCCGTTTTGCATCCAATAATGACCAAATGATGCAGCCAACAAATGCAAGCAAAAGAAATAAACGCAACTGTATCCAGCCAAAGGAAGTATCGCCGCTACCATTGAACGGTACAAGCGTTTTGTACCCATGGAATAATTTATCGTTGGCTGCATTTACAAGCCAATTCATAAACTTGTAATACGGTTCGGTTATCTTCCATGCCCATTCCCATGGAATCAGATTGATCCATGTCCACGGGGTAGTATAAAGAATAAAATAAATAAAGAAAAAACGGAAGAGGATCTTTTGCCAGAGCGGCCATAGACTATTGCCCGGCCAGTTGGTGGTAGTCATGCTGATGAGTTTGAGATACGGGAAGATATTTATTCCTGCTGAATATTATATTATGAATGAGGTTCTTCCACCCGCCCGGCACATACGACAGGCAGTGCCAGGCAAACTACAATAAAAAAAATTGAATTAGCATCTTGGTAATTTGATTAGATAAAAAATCAAATGGCAAATTAGGATCTGATCAATGGGAAAACAATATGACGAAAGTTTTTATAGAAAGGGATGTAGATTTCGCAAAGTCATGCATTTTTGCGTACTTAGGATTCCATCCATTTACTCATTTCCGAACCGTGTAACAGAGTTCCCGAATTATAATGATGGAATAGCATACGGATATAGCGTATCCTCGTATAACAAAAAATACTCGAAATATTTATTATTATAATCAACGCAACAATGAAACGATACCTATCCATCCTCGCTTTGTTTTTCCTTTGGTCACTTGCAATTTATTTTTTTGTCGATATTATCGTCGGATACCTGGGATATGCACTGCAAATACAAAACAAGGTTTTAACCTTTCTTGAGGATTATAAAATTATCCGGTCCTTAGTCATAGCCTTATTCGTTACCGCTGTTAGCATTTACAAAAACTGGAGCAATAACAGGCAACTGTTTTCCATTGAAGCATTGCTGCGTTATTTTCTTGGCTTTTCTTTATTGATTTATGGACTCACTAAAATTTATCAAACACAGTTTATAACCCTCCCTTTTGCGGCATGGCAATCACCTCTTGAAAAATTACCCGGAACACGCCTTGCCTGGGCATTTTTGGGCAGGACTCCCTGGTTCCAGATCCTTTTAGGCTTCCTGGAATTTGTGCCTGCAATGCTATTGCTCTTCAGACGAACAGCAGTTTTGGGCGCCATTCTATTATTGCCTATGACGTTAAACGTTTTTGTGATCAATTATGCACTGGATCTTTGGAGTGGAACTAAGACATTATCTGCTCAGTATCTTGCAGTCAATGTATTGATCCTTTTATTTGAATGGAAGAAGATCAGGGATATATTCCTGATCATTATCAATAAGGGAACGGCATATAAATATTTCAAATTGGAGGCTCTTATAATTCTTGCTGTAGTAATTGCATATCTCTATCCCTTTTCCAAAATGCTCCTTGATTATAAAAACCAAAAGAATGAGTTGATCGGGAATTGGTTCAATAGCCATCCTAATGAATGGGTCCTTCAACGCGAAAAAATTAATGACTCAACCTTAGATCATCGTGTGTTAAAATCCTATTTCGGCGTATATGGTTCCTACTCGGAAATAAACGATACAGGGTTTGTTTTTAATGGCATTAATTACAATTTGGATGAAAAAAAGAATACACTGGATTTTTATTACAAAGATGATAGTGTGGTACACTTTACATACCAGATACATAATGATACTTTATTGGAAACACATAGGATAATAGACAGTTCAAAAAATATTAAACTTACACAGCTATTTAAAAGGCGCATCATAAATCCAGGTCGCTAAACCAGTTAAGTTTTCCCTTTTCCTTACGTAATGCTTAGATCCTCTTTTTCCGCCCTAAACAAACCAAACAGAACGAACATTATCCCAGCGAAAGCAAATGATTCACAAAGCCCCATTTGGTCGCTTGGATCATTGACATTCGCAAAAAACCTTGGAATATGAAGTAGGAGAAACCATCCGGCTATCATAATGCCGATTAACATTGCAGCTATTTTTCTGAAAGGTTTTATTTGAATTCCGATTCCGCCGGTGATCAAAGCTATGCCACAGAAATATGTCCAGAAGGGATGAAAAGGAATGTAAAACGGTATAAAACCATCAATAATAAAATCTGCAAACTTAAAATGAGCAAAACCGCTGATGATAAAAAACATACTGAGAAAGATAGTACCAACGACAAGAAATATTTTTCCGGATCGGGGCGAATTGTTTCTTAAAAAAGAAACACCAACGATCAATGAGCCACCGATCAACGCCAGTGTTTTATAAGCATTGATGGTCCAGAGTATTTCTTTCGGGTCACTTTTAACAATTGCTGGGATATAGCGAATAAGAAAATTAAAAGTAAAAATAATGGCTGTTGTCAAAAATGCCGCGAATGCTCCTTGCCGCTGAAAGATAATCGCAATACATCCGGCAACAAGCAATATATTCAATACAAGTGAAAAAGTTTCTTTACCGCCGAAGTTCGCCGGCCACCCTGGTGGCCTGCCCACAATAAGATCATTCATCATAAAGCCAAGTGATGCCAGGCCAATTAGACCAACAGCAAACATGACTCTCCCGGCTTTTATGAGCGGTGAAGATGGAGTGTTCATTTTTATAAAATATAAATTTATAAGTATAAATATAAAGTGAAAGATCGATTGATCTCATCAGTTGTCAGAAGGTCAAGACCCGGGCGAGCTGCAATATATCTTTGATTTGCGCCACAATTCGATCACCTCATTGTATGATCTTCTCGTTATCGGTAGTGTTCCTTTTTTCTCAAACCAATAGTAATTTATTCTTTTCAGGATCGAACATGTACTTCAAATCTATGTTCAAGACCATCATCTATTAATTGTATTGCATTTCCTTTGCCTTCGCCAGCTTCACTTTTCCACCAGGATTCCTCGTTCCCTTTGAATTGATAAACGATAAAGCGGTAGGTAGATCTGCCATATTTGTATTGTATTTTGATCGATGGCCATTCGCCAGGGAAACAAGGATTGAATTGTAATTGATCTTTTTTCAATTCGATGCCAACCAGGGAACTCATGATAAATTGATACATCCACCCTGCTGAACCAGTATACCATGTCCAGCCACCTCTTCCCCGGTGAGATTCGTTGGCATAAACATCAGCAGCTATTACATAAGGTTCTACCTTGTACACTTTTATTGATTGAGGATCTGATGCATGACCCAAAGGCTGTATCATACTAAACAGTTCCCAAACTTTATCACGATCTCTTAATGCCGCAAATGCCATAAGGGTCCAGATGGCAGCATGTGAATATTGCCCACCATTCTCTCTTACTCCAGGGACATAACCCCGTATATAACCGGGACTCGGACCATTTGCATCAAATGGCGGATCGAGTAATTGGATTATTTTCAGATCTCTTCTGACGAGGTATTTGTCAAGAGATCTCATTGCCATCATTTTTCTTTCATCACCTGCAGCACCTGATAATACTGACCAGCTTTGTGCAATGGCATCAATACGACATTCGGTATTTTCTTTTGAACCTAGTGGTGATCCATCATCAAAGTATGCACGGCGATACCATTCTCCATCCCATCCAGAGTTCTCTATGTTGGATTGAAGTGTTGCCGCTTCTTTTTTGCAGGATTCAGCAAACAAAATATCTCCGTTATTCGTTGCAATATTCGAAAATTTGACAAGCACATCATAAAGGAAAAAAGCAAGCCATATACTTTCTCCTTTGCCTTTATTGCCTACACGATCCATTCCATCATTCCAATCACCTGCACCCATCAGTGGCAGACCATGTGCGCCAAAACGGTGACTATACTTTATAGCACGAACGCAGTGTTCATACAAATTGCCAGAAGCATTTAACGTGACAGGCAGATCATAAAGTGAGTCTTCGCCTTCATATAATGTCCGGCTTTCAAGAAATCCAATTTGTACCTGCAAAATATCTGTGTCGCCGGTAACAGTAATATATCGTGACACGACAAATGGTAGCCAGAGCAGGTCATCAGAGCATCTTGTACGAACACCCCTTCCTTCAGGTGGATGCCACCAATGTTGTACATCGCCTTCTATAAATTGCCTTGATGCGCATAATAGTATTTGTTCTCTGGCCATTGCGGGTTGAGTATGTAATAAGGCAAGCACATCCTGCAACTGATCTCTGAATCCAAAAGCGCCACCGGATTGATAAAAGCCGCTGCGGGCAAACATTCTGCAGGCAATGGTTTGATAAGTAAGCCATCCATTTGCTAAAAAATTCAATGCAGTATCGGGAGTTGTTACCTGTACAGTGTTTATAATTTTCTGCCAGTATTCTTTTACATTTTGTAACGATTGAAGAACAGTATCTCTATTTATAAATTGTTGCAACAAAGCGGCCACTGCACCCGCATTCCTTTCATTCCCTACCTGGAATATGATCTCTTTTTCGCCACCACTCAACAGGTCAAATTTTACGTGCAGTGCAGCACAAGGATCCATGGCTGCACCTGTTCTCCCAGAAAGTTTTTTTCTATACAAAGCCTGTGGATTAGAGAGATCCCTGTTTCTTCCGATAAATTCTGAACGGTCTGCGGAGTAACTAAAATTGTAACCGCCTTCTACTTTAAAATAGCTGACACGTTCTGCAAAAGCTGAGTTGTACCGGTTACGAAACAGCAAGGCACCTGTGTTTTTATCTTGTTCGGAAAAGACATGTATGTTGGTTTTGGATCGTGTATCACCCAGGATTATTTCAAGAAATCCCATTGCCGAGAGTGTACGTATACGTCCCGATTCGTTTTTCACTTTCAACACGACAAATTTTACCGGCTGATCTTTATCTACGAACACAGACATTTCAGAATGAATACCCTCTTCTCTGTGCTCGAAAATGCTGTAACCGAATCCATGTGTTATGATGTAGGGCCCGGCTCCTTTTTTCGGAAATGGAGTAGGGCACCAGAAGTAACCAGTTTCTTCATCACGCAAATAAAACGCTTCACCACCCACATCACTCACTGGATCATTACTCCATGGTGTGATGCGGTATTCATGTGCATTGATGGCCCATGTATAGGCGGATCCATTTTCAGAGATGACAGATCCAAATTGCGGATTTGCTATTACATTCACCCATGGTAGTGGTGTCGTTTTATTTTTATCGGTAAGGATCTTATATTCTTTTCCATTTTGTGTAAAGCCCCCTGTTCCATTAAAGAACATAAGATCGTTGGGTAATGCCATATCAGGTTGTTGTACCTGTGAAGGAATAGCTTTTGTTTCCAGTAAAGCAGCTAATGGCTTATCAGGAACTTGTGAAGTAACCTGTTCCAGCAAACTTCCCTTTGTATCAGAAATGATAATGCGTGCTACACTTTCAAAAAGCAAACGATCCTCAGAAGATAATTGGTCTGCAGATTTTACAAAAATGCTGCCTGGTCTTTGTTGTCCCGGAATGTTTGATTCTGCCGTGATCAATCCGAGAATTTGTTCTTGCAAAAATTGGCGGTAAGAACCATGATCTTCATTCCAAATAACAAGATCAACAGAGAGTCCCTTTAATCTCCAATAGGCATGTGCCTTCACCAGTTGTTTTACCAACTCAACACTTTCCTGTTCATATATATGAAGCAATACAATGGGCAAGTCGCCCGAAACAGAATGACTCCAAAGACCAGATTGTCCGCGATAATTATTTTGGATCACTGCTGCATCGGCACGCAGGTTTGAATTGGAATAGATAATTGAAGTAGCGAGGCGATTAAATAATTGGGCATCTGGTTCAGTTGCGTTGATCTGGCGAAGTAATACCTGGCTATGTGTCCATGAAAGTTCGAAAGCACGATTCTTTAAATTCCTATCCTGGTATTTAAACATAAGATTTTCGCAAGCCTCTTTCGCCTCAGCAATTCCATAGATAAGATCGACGGTAGCCGTTTGATTGGCTTTGACAAGGATGCGATAGCGGATCGCCATAACAGGATCGAGTACCGACCCTTCATTGCCTGAAAGAACATCATTATCTATGGCCTGTGGGTGTTTAAGCGTTCTTCCTCTGCCAATAAATTGCATGCGGTCGGTTTCGAATGATATGTCTTCCACCTCAGCGCCGTGAACATGCATCAGGTGAAACATCCATGGTGGTCTTTCTTCTTCAGAACGTGGACGCCTTGTACAATAGATGGTATTGTGTTCACGAATGATTTGTGTTTGCACAAATAAGTTGCTGAAAGCAGGATGTGCTTCATCGGAAGCCTGGGTGGCCATCACAACTTCAGCATAGCTTGTAATATCTAATACTTTAGCTGATTGTGTTCTGTTGGTAATTCTTATCCTTCTTAATTCAGTATCATCTTCAGGAGAAATAACAACTTCTGTTTTCGTATCAATCCCAAAATCGTTCCTTTTAAACTCAACATGTCCTTGTGAAAATATGGCTTCATAATTTCTTGCGGTTTGCAAAGTTGGCTGATGAGTGTTTGACCAAAACCTTCCGCTATTGACATCTTTGATGTAACAAAATATTCCTGTATCATCTTTGGTTGCATCCTCACGCCATCGGGTGACTGCAATATTTTTCCAACGGCTATAACCTCCACCTGAATTGGTGACCATAACCTGGTAATGTCCATTGCTCAGCAATTGTATTTCAGGCAACCTGGTATTTGGTGTATTTATGCTCCTTATCTCTACATCTGTTGCCGCCATAGGCGTTTCAATGATATCGGCTGTATGTGCATAGAAGAGCGTAGTTCTCGGGATACGTTCCTGTAGCAATAAAAGTGATGCATTAAAGCGAAGCTCTGATTCGAATCTTTGCTGCATAGGGTTATTAAGCAACACGTGAGCCAGTGAAAGAAAACTCATGCCCTGGTGGTGTACCATATAAGAACGTACAATACTATAGACACTTCCTCTTGGCACACGACTAGGTGTGTAATCGATCGCTTCATAAAAACCATATTCTCCAGTTGCAAAGTGTTTCGATAACAGTTGCAGGTTTTTACATGCTTTCACTGGCGCTACCGTTAATGCCAGCATAGAGGCATAAGGAGCAATGACGATATCTTCTTCAAGGCCGCGTTTCAATCCCAATCCCGGTACACCAAATGCACGGTATTGATAATTCATGTGGGCATCAACTGAATTGTATCCCGATTCTGAAATTCCCCATGGAACATTACGTTGTTCTGCATATTCTATTTGCCTGTTGACGGTGGCTATGTTGGTTTGATATAACAATGTGTTTTCGTAAACAGGCATTATCAGTTGCGGCATGAGGTATTCAAACATGGAGCCACTCCATGAAAGCAAGATAGGTTCTCCACCCGAGTTCGTTAATAATCTACCTAATGCAAACCAACTTTCCTGTGGCAATTTTCCCTGGGATATGGCAACGAATATTCCTAATCTTGCTTCGGAAGCTAACAGGTCATAATAACTATTATCCTTTCGTTGCTCATCCACATTATACCCGATCCTTAAAAGGTTTGTTGATCGTTCATAAAGAAAATCATATTCTACCTCACTAAACTTTTCGCATTGCTGAGCCAGTTCATCCAGCAAACTAATTCTTTCAGTGGCTACTGCATTAGCTTTCAAAATGCATTCACGCATTTTAATTAACCATTCATCGTTTGCATTAGCGTTATCATTTTGCTGATAAAAATTGATTGCCACCAAAAACCGTGAATGATCAACAATGGTGTGAAGGGAAGGAATAGTATCCAATGCCAATAGCCTTTCAAAATTCCCGGGTACAGGTAATAAGTTTATCCAGGGTACCAGTTCGAGCAGGTCATCATAAATTTTTTTTAACTGAGACGATAACTTTGATATCCATTTTTTTGATCCGGCATTACCGGGAATTGACGATAGATCATCAATAAGAACACTGACCTCATCAATATATTTTTTTGCACTGCTTAATGAATTATTGCTATCGGCAATTGCAGTTGACAAAAACGTTATGATCTTTTGGGTGTCTTGCTCAGCCAGCTTCCCTGAATATTCCTGGATGATCTTTAAAGTTGTTCGTAATCCATCGTAAAAATTTTTTTTAAAAACGGGTTCGTTTACCTGTGAGGATAGCCCTTGCCGCAATGTAAGCAGGTGCCCGATAAGATTACCGCTGTCCACGGTAGATATATACTTTGGATGAAGCGGCAATAACGATAAAGTATCATACCAGTTATAAAAATGTCCCTCATACCGTTCCATCCTCCGCATTGTATTCAGGGTGCTGTTACATCTTTCTGCCATTTCCTTTCCGCTGATGTATCCGAAATCATAAGCGGCAAGATTTGCTAATAAGGTAAGTCCTATATTAGTGGGTGAGGTTCGATGAGCAATGACTGGTGCCGGTTGTTCCTGGAAATTATCCGGTGGCAACCAATTTTCCTCTGCATTGACAAATTGTTCGAAGAATGACCATGCTCTGCGTGCAGTTTTATGAAGAAATAGTTGCTGGGTTTCGGAGAGGTTTGATTTTTTTTGTCTTTCCTCTTTACTCAAATGCCATGCGATCGCTGGTGCAAATAACCATAATAAAAGTATCGGGCCCGCTACAAATAGCACTGCGGCATTAAGGTATATTAGTGATGCTATAGTGAGAATACTTAAAAAGGGTGCGATCCACATAGCTGCATAAACAGTGAGGAGACTATTAGTACCAAAGCGGTTTGTGGCTGCCGAAGGGACCCATTGCAATAATTTTCTATGCGACATATTCATGCGCCAGATGGTGCGTACGATGGCATCAATGTTTTTATATGCTTCGTACGGCAAAACCGCTAAGCCAAAAACAAAACGGATCAAGAAATTTCTTACTGATATCCCTACTTCAATAAAATGCGAAGTAGTCGTGATGTCGTCCGGTTTGTTTACCAGTTGCCATGTGGCTGCTACAATTAATGGTAAAAGCACAATAATGGTAACTACTGAGGTCCAGAACAATGAAAGTG
>Ga0207686_10002256_pt1 | contig 10575 bp, 12 predicted proteins | sample KBSM24metaG_FD_184396 | JGI IMG/M metagenome (GOLD analysis project Ga0207686, IMG submission 184396) | Miscanthus rhizosphere microbial communities from Kellogg Biological Station, Michigan, USA - KBS M2-4 metaG (SPAdes) (version 2) | ecosystem: Host-associated > Plants > Roots > Rhizosphere >...
CCTCGGCACCTCCACCTGCTCGAAGATCCGCTTCAGCAGATCGTCGAGCGCGAGACCCTCCATCTCCGCCTCCGGCGTCAGCGTGATGCGATGGACGAGCACCGGCATGAGCAGCGACTTCACGTCGTCGGGCGTGATGAAGTCGCGTCCGTTCAATGCCGCGGCGGCGCGGCTGCCTTCGAGGAGCGCCAGCGACGCGCGCGGCCCCGCGCCGATCTGCACCGCTTCATCGCGCCGCGTGCGCGAGACCAGCTCCTGGATGTAACGAATGATGTGCGGTTCGACGCGGACCTGCGTGGCCACGATCTTCCGCGCGCGCAGCAGCTCGTCCGCGCTGACCACCGGCTCGAGCGAGGCGACGATCTCGTCGTGCAGCCGCCTCCCCGCGGCGTACTCCTCGAGCATCCGCGCTTCGTCGTCCGCTTCCGGAAAATCGATGTTGATCTTGAACAGGAACCGGTCCCGCTGCGCCTCGGGCAACGGATACGTTCCTTCCAGCTCGACCGGGTTCTGCGTCGCGAACACGGTGAACACCGGCGAGACCTCGTGGCGCACGCCGTCGATCGTCACCGCGTTCTCCTGCATCGCTTCGAGCAGCGCGGCCTGCGTGCGCGGCGGCGTGCGATTCACTTCGTCCGCGAGCAGGATGTCGGTGAACACGGGGCCGGACCGGAACACGAACTCCTGCGTTTTCTGATTGAACACGTTCGCGCCGACGAGATCGGACGGCATCAGATCCGGCGTGAACTGGATGCGCCGGAAGCGGGCGCCGAGGAGCTTCGCGAGCGCGAGCGAGAGCAGGGTCTTGCCCGTTCCCGGCACGCCCTCGACGAGCATGTGCCCGCCCGCGAGCAGCGACGTGATCGCGAGCATCTTCACCCGCTCCTGCCCCATGATCACGCGGTCGAGCCCCGCGCGAAGGGCGATCAGCTTATCGGCGATGTCGTGAATCGATTGCATGGTTCACTCCTGAAAATGCCTCATTGAGCGTGTTTAAGTCGCGATTGAAAATCGAAGCCGGCATCCGTCCCTCGCGCCCCGGCGGCACGAGCCCGCCCGTCAAATCATCCACGCGTTTGCGCAGCGCGTCGCCGCGCAGTCCGCTCAGCGACGCGACGGTGCGCGTGAGCGCGTCGTGATAGAGCGCGATGGCCTCGGCGTCGGACGTGACGTTCTGATAGAGCGCGCCGAGGGAGCGGACGAGATCGACGGCATCGGAGCGCGTCTCGCGATAGTCGTCCTCCGGTTCGCCGATGCGCCGGCCGGCGCGCCAGAAGATGAGCACGGCCACCGCGGCGATGAGCAAGAGGAACGGCCCGAGGTTCCACTCCTTCAGCAGCGCAAGCGAGCCGTCGCCGCTGATCATGCCGTGCGGAACTTCATCGAAGTAGACCGTGCGATTCGTTCCCGCGAGCGCGTTCAGCAACTGCAGATGATTGCCATGCGCGAGGCCGTCGTTCTGAAGAAGCTGCGGCGCGGAGATCAGCAGCAGCTCGCCGCTCCCGATGCGCTCGCGCGCGATGATCGCCAGCGTGCCGCTCGCGAAGATCGTGTGCATGCGCGGCCGCAAGGTCGAGAAGCCGGATGCGGCGTCGGGGAGAGCGAGATCGCCGACTCCCGCCCAGAGCGGAAAGACCTTCTTCGCGATCTTTTCGGGCGCCGGCACCATGTCGAGCGCAACCGCGGGCGCGGCGATGATCAAGCGCCCGCCTCCGCGCACGAACGCTTCCTCGGCTTCGTTGAGCAGCGCCTCGCGCCGCGGACGCGGCGGACCGACTTGATTCTCCTCGAGGTCTTCCGGATCGAAGCGGATCGGAACGGATTCGACGACGCGGAAGACGACGGCGTCGCGTTCGAGATTCGAGCGCGACAGAGGGCGTGTCAGCATCGCCACGTTCCGTTGTTTCGCGAGATAGCCGCGCGCGAGCGAGAGACCTTGGCCCGACGTGTTCGCGGACGAGTAGACGTCGTAGATGCGCTGCGCCGCGCGGCGGTCGCTCACGATCCAGAGGATCGACAGCGCCGCGAACGCGACGATCGCGGCCGCGAGCGGTAGCGCGCGCCTCACGCCGCACCTCGCAGGCGCACGCTGTCGATGATCGTGCGCGCGCGGCGCCGGCAGTCCTCCAGCGCGTCGGCCGAGCTCTGGTCCGAGCCGTACCACTCGCGCTCGAAGCGCCGCGTGAGGCCGATGAGCTCCGGCCGCCAGGCGAAGGACGGCGCGAGCGCGGAAACGTACTCCCAGTTCGTACGGCTCTTGCGGTAGTGCAGCACGCCCGCGGAGTAGCAGGTGACGAGCACCGCGTGATACCAGGCGCGGATGGCCTCGCGAAAGCGTCCCGCGTCCGCGAGCTGCGCGGCGTAGCGCTCCCACTCCGTCGCGCCGCGCGAGAGCGGGTCTTCGTCGCGCTTCGATCCGAGCGGCTCGCTCGTCTCCACGCCGGAAGGTGACGCGCGGCGCGCGCGGCGGCGTACCTCGAGCGCGAGAAAGACGATGAGCAGCACGATCACGACGACGAGCGCGCCGACGATCCAGCGCATCCCACCCGTCGCGCCGGGCCGCTTGATCGAGTCCGGGAAGAAGTCGAGCAGCCAGTCGAGGAATCGCGAGAGCTTGTCGGCGATCCACTCCCACGCCGCCGCAAGCGATTGCGCGATGCGCTCCATCATCGGAATCGTGCGCGGAGTCACCGGCACGTCGCCGCCCTGCACGAGCTCCGGCACTTCCTGTTCGTTCGCGACGCGCTGCAGGAGTCTCGTGTCCGCGGGCGTCGTCTTCGCGGGCGGGGTTCGACGGATCTCCTCGATGGTCACGGCGACGCGCGACTGCAGTTGCACGTCAGCGCGGCTCGCGTTCGCGACCGCTTCGAGCAGCGACGCGTCGGCGTGGAAGCGCCCTTGCGGTGAGTCGACGTCGAACGCCGCCACTCTGCGCGCTTCCACTCGAGCGCCATCGAGTTGATTCGCGGCGAGCAGCGCCTCGATGCGTTCGAGCGAGGCGATGTATTGATCGAGAGGGATGGTGGATGGTGGTGTGGTGCGCGCCTCCGGCGCGCCTTCGGGCGGGGGCTCGCCAGAGGCGCGCACCACACCACATAAGACAACCAGGAACGCGATTGCTGCGATCACGCGCTTCATGAGGCCCGCCGCAGCTCCGCAAACCACGCTTTCAAGTCGTCCCCGCTCTCCTCCGCGCCTGCCTTGCGCACGTACACGACATGCGCGGCGACCCAGAACGGCTCGACGATCATCACCGCGCCGGCGAAGAGCATCAGCCAGTACCTGCGGTTGCCCTGTCCGAACATCAGCTGCCAGTGCGGCGCGTCGAATCCGCCGATGGCGCCGGCGAGCCAGATGCCAAGCGCGAACGCCGCGGCGAGGTTCAGGAGCGCGACGAGCAACGCGCAGAAGAAGATGAACACCAGCGCGAGCGGAATGCCGATCGTTCGCGCGTGACGCACGATTACCCGGAACGGCGAGAGGATGCCGGCGCGCTCGTTCAGCTCCATCGTTCCGATCGCGACGCCCGCGAACATCACCGCGACGATGAAGCCGATGACCGTGAAGAGGCCGACGTAGCCGGCGAGGATCGCCGTCGATGCGGTGAGCATGTAACTCGCGAACGCGGCGGCCGGAACACGCCAGGCCTCGCGTCCGGGCGAGGCGCCGCGGGCCATGGCCAGGCGGCAGGCGCGCGCGTAGACGGCGCGGCCCCACAACGCGATGAGGATCGACGCGACGATCATGTTCGCCGTCGCGCCGAGGAGGTGGCCGTAGTGCGCGGCGTCCCCGCCGACCTCGATCAGTTGATCGAGAAACACGGCCTGCAGGAAACGGTAGGGGAGCGATGTCGCGATGAGCACCGCCGCCCACGGCGCGGCCGACGCCACGACCTCGGTGGCCTCATCCAGGACGGACGTCGTGGAGAGCGGCGCGCGAATCAAAACAGACCCGCGATCAGCGCGCCCGTCCACACCATCACCCGCGCGCCGAGATAGAGAAGGATGAGCGAGATCACGACGACGCCGAGCCACGACGCGGCGGGCGAGCGCTCCACGCGCGCGTCGCGCTTGAGGGCCAGGCACGCCGCGCAATGCCAGATGCCGTCCCACTGCGTCGCGCACTCCTGGCAGAGCATCTTCGCGCAGGCCATGCAGCGCGCAAACACCGGCCGTTCGGCGTGCAGCGCACAGCGCGCAATCGAGGCGGTGACCATGCGCGCGGAAGTGTAAGGCCTCTTGACCCCAACCACCCATCCCACGTACCCTGCTCCACCAGTGATCAACACCGCCCTTCGCTTCGCCTATTACTACGGCTACGACAGCTAGCGTGGGGCAAAACGTGCGCCCCGACGCGAGAAGGGGCGCTCGAAACGGCAACGGCACATCGAAACCTCTTCTCGGCAACGGGAAGAGGTTTTTTGCTGATGAACGAAATCGATGCCGAAGCCGAACTGAGACGCCTGCGCGAAGCCATCGACCGCGTGGACGATGTGCTGGTCAAGCTCCTCAACCAGCGCGCGAAGTACGCCGTGGAAATCGGCGAGATCAAGGGAAAACTCGTGCTCCCTGTCTATTCGCCCGAGCGCGAGAAGGAAGTCCTCCATCACGTGGAGGGAGCATCGGCCGGTCCGCTCGAGGGCTCGGCGGTCCGCCGTCTGTTTGAACGAATCATCGACGAGTCGCGCCGCGTGGAGCGCGAGTCGGCGCAGCGATAGGAGATCGTCATGGTCATCGTGATGCAGAAGCACACCAGCGAAGACAACATCGAGCGCGTCGTCGCGGAGCTGAGCTCGCGCGGATTCGACGTCCACCGCTCCACCGGCTCCGACCAGACCGTCCTCGGCGTGGTCGGACACGTCGACACCATCGATCCGCGCGAGTTCGAGCTGTTCGACGGCGTGCAGGAAGTGGTGCGCGTCAGCGAGCCGTTCAAGCTCACCAGCCGCACGTGGAAACGGGAGAAGACGGTCGTCAAGGCGCGCGGCGTGGAGATCGGCGGCGACAAGGTCGTGGTCATGGCCGGCCCGTGCACCATCGAGAGCGAGCCGCAGCTCTTCGAGACCGCCCGCCGCGTCGCGCGCTCGGGCGCGAAGGTCCTGCGCGGCGGCGCCTACAAGCCGCGTACGTCTCCTTATGCGTTTCAGGGAATGGGCGTAGAGGGATTGAAGCTCCTGCGGGCCGCGGGCGACGAAACCGGAATGGCCACGGTGTCGGAAGTAATGGAGATCTCCCAGATCGAGAAAATGCTCGAGTACGTCGACATCCTGCAGGTCGGCGCCCGTAACATGCAGAATTTCAATCTGCTCGCCGCGTTAGGCCAGATCCGCAAACCCATCCTATTGAAGCGGGGCATGTCGGCGACGATCCAGGAATGGCTCCTCGCCGCCGAATACATCATGGCCGGCGGGAATTACGACGTCATTCTCTGTGAGCGCGGAATCCGCACGTTCGAGACATACACGCGGAATACTCTGGATATCTCGGCAATCCCGGTCATCGACAAACTCTCCCACCTCCCGATCATCGGCGACCCCTCCCACGCCGTAGGCCTCCGCGACAAAGTGATGCCCCTCGCCCGCGCCGTCATCGCCGCCGGCGGCGACGGCCTGCTCATTGAAGTGCATCACGACCCCGATAAAGCCGTATGCGACGGCCCACAGTCCCTCTATCCGGACCAGTTCACGCGCCTGATGGACGAGCTGCGCATTATCGTGCCCGCTGTGGGGAGAAGTATTTAGCGCCCTCAGGAATAGCGCAAAAATTTACTTGACTAGGAATGGTGAGCCCGTGCATCCTGCGCGGCATTCCGTTCAATTTGGTCCGTCCCATAGCGTGTCACTTCAACCAACACCGCTTTCGCGCTCGGCACGTGGGCGAGCTACGCGGAGGTGTAAAGTGAAGCGGCCGATGAAGACCGCCGTTCTGCTTGTGGGCTTGCTGCTGACCGTCGTTCGCGGTGCAGTTGCTGCGACCCCGTCGGGGGACCCGCGTGTGGCCAGGGTGGAACAGTTGCCCGAACCGGTGGCAATCGCTCAGAGCAGTCTGCCCTTCACGCTCGGCGCGTATGGGTACGACGGAGCGGGTAACGTCAAGAGCATCGGAACGGATCAGTTCCGATATGACGCCTTCGGCCGTCTGAAGACGGCGAGCGTATCAGGCTCCACGCAACAGTTCGGGTACGACCGCTTCGGCAATCTGACGAGCTTCACGACGGACGGGACGACGACGACCATCGGCGTCGAAGCGGCGACGAACCACCTCAGTGCGAGCGCATCGACCAACGTGTATGGCCGGCACGACGCGGCTGGCAATCTCGTTGAGCAGAACGGCGGGGCCAGTACCTTCAGCTACGACGAACTGGGGACGATGAAGGGGTCGACGGTGGCGGGTCACCAGAAGGTGTACCTCTACACGGTGGACGACGAGCGGGTGGCGGCCGTGACCATCAGCGGAACGGCGGAGACGACGTCCGAGTGGACGATTCGCGATCTGTCCGGGAAGGCTCTGCGCCGTTACGCAAAGACGATGGTTGGCGGAGAGAAGTGGAGCTGGAAAGAGGACTACATCTACCGCGAGGGCCAGCTCCTGGCCGCGGAGGTCGACACGCCGGAACGCACGCTCCACTTCCACCTCGATCACCTGGGCACCCCTCGCCTAGTGACGGGGAATGGAGGAGCGAAGGTCGCCCAACACACGTACCGCGCCTTCGGCTCGGAGATCACCCCGGCGAACCAGGACGCGGAGCGGCTGAAGTTCACCAGCCAGGAGCGCGACTTCGCGAACGGATCGACGACCGACCCCCTCGATTACATGCACGCACGGTATTACAACCCGTCGTTGGGGCGGTTCTTATCGGTCGATCCGGGCGGATTCGATCCATACCGCCCGCAGTCATGGAACCGCTATGCGTACGTTACAAACAACCCTGTGAACAAGTTTGATCGCGATGGGCGTGAGGAGGTCACTCTGGGGCCGCCTCGACCCGAAACATTAGCGAAGTGGACACCTGAGCAACGTGCCGCCGAAAACCTGAAAAATGCTGCAAGGGGTGAGGCGGCGGTTCGGGGTGAGCTCGTTGTGACACGAGTTGAAGGACGTTCTAATCTGCGTGCGCAGTGGGTGAATGAGAACGGGCCCGTGCCGTCGGGACAGCACATCGATCACACGATAGATCGGCAGCTGGGCGGAAGTAATAGTACGTCAAACGGCGCACCCCTTGATCCATCTGTCAATACCAGCAATGGCGCCCGAACATCAAACGTCATCAGAGATATGGCGCCTGGGACGCGCATCACCGCGTTTCGCTCAACCGTTTTAGGCTTCGTGCCTTACATGGGAATGGCCCTGAACGTGATAGGGTACAGTGTGGAGTTTAAGAAGGAGCACGGCAGGGTCCCGAACCTCGGAGAAGTGTCACGTTTTCTAAGGGACGGCGACAGGCGGACAGACGACCAGATATGGGATGCCGCGGTGAAGTCCGCTAAGAATCCTATATAATAAACTACCTATGACGTTCGATGATCTGCTTCCCCCTGTGACAGACCTTGCTTCGGACTTCGACAAAGCGATATCGCCATGGCATTGGTTGGTCAGAGATAGCGCATCCCCGCTGCTCATTACAGCGCTCGGGGACGTGTTTATGGAGATCGTCACAAGTGTTTACTTCCTTGATACATTGAGCGGAAGTATCAGTCGCGTCGCAGAATCACGTGCAAAGTGGAAGGAAGAGCTGCAGAATCCTGAGCGAATCAACGAATGGTTTTTGCCGGAATTTGTAGAAGCGCTCAAAGAGGGTGGTCAACGTCTGAAGTCTGGTGAAGTATTTTCTCCGACTATCCCGCTTGTCCTTGGGGGCTCGATGTCCGTCGAGAACTTCACGCCATCACAATGGCGAATGCATCTTCACGTACTTGGCCAGATACACAAACAGGTTCGCCGGCTTGCTCCAGGAACCCGGATCGACAACATCAAAATCGAACCGCTCCCATAAGTGCCTTACTCTTCAACTGCAGATAAACGTGCATCATCCCTGAATGCCGCCCCAAACCGCGCTGCGGCTGATACGGTCGCGGGCGCGGGCTCTGCGCCCTTGCGCGCGGTTCAATGCAGCCGTACGTGAGCCGCCCACGCGGTCATCGCAGCCAAAGCCGGACACTGTACAATCGATGTATGTTCAGAGAGCTCATCATCCCACCACACGCGACCGAGTCACAATCGAGCTTCGAGATGATGCGCGCCTGGCGTGTCGGCGACCGCCTCCATTATTCCATCGCGCCACATGCGTGGAGCGAGATCGACACGTGGGCCTCGCGCTTGCGGATATCGCGCGCCACGTGGCCAATGCGCTCCATGATGCCACAGGTGCCGATATCGAAGACTCCGTCGACCGCATTCGCTACATGTTTAACGCTGAACTTCTGAATCCGACAGAGACGCCAAAGGGTGAGGTCATCTAACATGCGCGTCGCCACGGACTTCTCGTTCGGAGTCCTTCAGGGCGGCCGATAACCAGGGTAAGCGTGTCAGAGTTCCGCTTTCTCTGCAGGTGCTGCGGTGAGCATCACGACGGGCTTCCGGATCTGGCATTTGATCACCTTATTATTTCGGGCAGCTGTCCGAAGATCAGAAGAACACAAGCGGCACGAAGTCGGACGACCTCTGCTCCATCGGCGACGAAGACTTTCTTCATCCGCGGAATGTCCCGATCATCGGCACGAACACGCAGTTTGGTGGGGAGTGTGGGTGTCGTTCAGCCGAGACAACTTCCGGCGCGACGTGGAAACTGTTTGACTCCGCTGATCCGAGCGGCGAACCTCCGTACTTCGGCATTGGTTAAGCAATCGTTTGCCTTGGTATCCCGAAACGCTGTCGCTCAAAATAAATGTGTACCTGCAGCCAATCGCCCGCGGATCGACTTTGAGCCCACGAATCACCCACTGCGCTCATCAGCAAGGGGTTGATCTCGCTACGCTGCAAGACATCTTCGAGGCGAATCTTCCACGAGTAGCTGGCCGGCGAACTGGTGCAAACAGAGACCGTGCTTCGGCGTGTCTCGGCCGGCGCGGGAGGCGAGAAAGAATGTTCCCCCGCCCGCCCTGTCTCGTCAGTGCTCGTCGTCCGTCTTTTCATTTTGGCCTTCTCTTCGTCGAGGACGCTTCCAGCCCGCGGAAGGAGCGCCGGATCGATTCCGGGCTCGTGCCGGGTGGTGAGGTTGGCGTGCTGTCTGCCGACCGCTGCTACTACCTCAAGGTTCCTGCGGTATTCCGTGCGCATACGATTCCAAGAACATCGGTACGATGTTACGCGAAGAACTTGGCGCCTTCGCAGGGGGGTATGGCGGAGCAAATCAGAGATGTTGCAGATGGCGAACAGGTCATTCTCAAGCTGGGGCTAAAACCACATCAACTTGATGGCGGTCGCGGCAGCCGGCGCGGCCCACCTTCGTGGCCCGTAACTGTTTACCGGCTCACAGGAGTTGCTGCACCGAACTCGGATTCCGCAGAGCGTCGACGACGAGGGAGATCGTGTCAGCGGCACGCTTTCGCGCGCTGTGCAGAACGGTCATCAGAGTTGCTTGCGCTTTCGCGCCGCGCGGAGTGTTGTTGCCAGCGCACATCTTTCGGTTGACCACCGCCGGACGAAGGGCCTGTTCGGCGAGAAAGTTGGTCGCCGGAGTCGCGTCGTAATAGAGGAATGTGAACAGCGCCGATCGTTCCCGGCGCAGGTGGCGAGCGAATCGCTGCACTTCCTCGCCGCGGGGTACGTCTTCGAGCAGGCGATCGACGTCCGTCTCCACCTTTCCGATCGCCACCATCAACCCGTGCGGCCCGATCTCGGCCGCGTCGCGTCGTTGGCTGATCGTGACCGATCGCTTCAGAACTCTCTTCATGCTCGGTCATCGGCACGGTCAGAGTCACCGCCTCCGCGCTCAACGTGCGGCGGGAGGCGTCGGGTGATGCGGACGTCATCGGGCAGGTGAAGAAGGGCGACGCGCTTGCGTTGCTCGCAAGCAACGATGCATGGGTGAAGGTGCGGTTGGCGAGTGGGGAGGTTGGGTGGGTGGCGGCGGATTCGTAACGCGCGACGGTCAGAAGAAAAAGAAGGGGAAGACCAGTTGTCCGGCGGACTCTGATTTTGCGTTTGTCGAGACGCCGGTGTTGACGTTCTCGGACCGTGGGGGTCATGGCATCGTCGTCGTCGATGCGAATGTGAATACGAAGGGGAGGGTGATGGCGACGAGAGTGGTCTCGAACTCCACGGGGGACGAGGCGCTGGCGTTTCTCGCGGAGCGCGAGATCAAGTCGGCGAAGTTTTTGCCGCCGATCCGGAACTGCGCTCCGCGAGAATTCGTCTTTACCTACCGGCGCACGTTCTGAGGGTCACTCTTTCTCGATGGTGATGCTGCCGTTCGAGTTCGACAGATCGAGGCGGCAGCCGCCGCGGCCGATGGTGCCGATGAGCGTTTCCTCGCCGACATTCGTGGTCGTGATCGGAACGGCGCTGCTGATGCGGCCGAACGACGTCCGCGCGCTCACGGCGTAACCCGCGCTCGCCGGCAACGCGACTTTGATCA
>Ga0207686_10002258_pt1 | contig 10571 bp, 10 predicted proteins | sample KBSM24metaG_FD_184396 | JGI IMG/M metagenome (GOLD analysis project Ga0207686, IMG submission 184396) | Miscanthus rhizosphere microbial communities from Kellogg Biological Station, Michigan, USA - KBS M2-4 metaG (SPAdes) (version 2) | ecosystem: Host-associated > Plants > Roots > Rhizosphere >...
ACACCATTCGCCTGCTCGCCGTCGCTTCCATCACCTTACCTTTTACGGTTTCCTACTGTGTTTCGCATCCACCACGGTCGCGGCGATTTACCACTTTGCCGGGCACATTGCTCCGCACCCTTATCTGAGTCTGCCGGTAGTGTTGGGTACGCTCGGAGGCGTCGGTCTGCTGATCGGGCCGGCGGGACTCTACTGGCTGAAGCGGCGGCGCGACACCGCTATTGTCGACACCAAGCAGGACGGCATGGATGTTTCCTTCCTGGTGCTCCTGTTCCTGACGAGCCTCACTGGGTTGCTGTTATTGATCCTGCGTGAGACCGCGGCGATGGGCGCGGTGCTGCGGATTCATCTCGGCATCGTGCTGGGCTTGTTCCTGACGCTACCCTACGGGAAGTTCGTGCACGGCATCTACCGCTCGGCCGCTTTGGTGCGCTCCGTGCTTGAAACCGCGCGCGGTAAGCACTAGCGTCGCGATCAGCCCCATCAATCCCGCGAAAGAAAGCCACAGGCCAGGCATGGCGCGATCGCCGGTGCTGTGGATCAAATACGTCGAGATCGCCGGCGTGAAGCCACCGAAAATTCCCGTGGCCAGGCTGTAGGCGAAGGAGAAGCCGGAGACACGCACGCTCGCCGGCATCACTTCAGTGAGAAACACCACCATGGCGCCGTTGTAGCTGCCAAAGATCATGGAAAACCACAGGCCAGCGGCCAGCAGGCGTTCGAACGACGGCGCGCTCACCAGCCACAACAGCACTGGATACGGAGTTACTAGCGCGATCGTCGAGAACAGCAGCAGCAGCGGCCGCCGACCTATTCTGTCGGACAGCGCACCCATGATCGGCAGGAAACACAAATTCGAAATGCCTACGCACAGCGTGACCAGCATGCTCGATCTCGCAGTGAGGTGCAGCACGCTGCTGCCGTAGGTCGGCATGTACGCGGTGATCAGGTAGAACGTCACCGTGGTGGTGATCGACAGCATCATACCGAGAATTACCAGCCGCCAGTTGGTCATCACCGTGCGCCAGATTTCGGAGGCCGCCGGATGATGTTTGCGTGCCAGGAACTCGTCGGTTTCGGTAAGCGAGCGCCGCAGAAACAACAAAAATGGGATGAGCATCGATCCGATCAGCAGAGGCACGCGCCATCCCCAACCTGCCATCTCTTCCGGTCGCAGTGTCGCCGAAAGCGTCAAGCCGATCAACGCTGCGAAGATCACGGCTACCTGCTGGCTGCCGGACTGCCAGCTCACGAAAAATCCTTTGCAGCCGGGGGTCGCGATTTCCGCTAGATACACGCTAACGCCGCCGATTTCGACGCCCGCTGACAAACCCTGCACCAAGCGGCCCAGCACAACTAGCAATGGCGCGAAGAAACCGATGGTTTCGTAGCCGGGCATAATGCCGATCGACAAGGTTCCTACGGCCATCAGCGCCAGCGTCAGCAGCAAGCCCTTGCGGCGGCCGTGATGATCAATGTAAGCCCCGAGTATAATCGCGCCCAGTGGACGCATCAGGTAGCCCGTGCCGAAGGTCATTAGCGACAACATCAGCGACGCGTATTCGTTTTTGGTGGGGAAAAACGCACGGCCGATGGCGGCGGCGTAATAGCCGAACACCATGAAGTCGTACATCTCCAGAAAGTTGCCCAGGGAGACGCGAATCACCGCGCCGATTTTTGATGCGGGTTTGATGAGGCCAGTTTACTTCTTTTTCGGAGTGGCCGTCAGGCTTTTGTACACCGACGTCACAAAGTTATCGGCGGTGCCGAAGCCCTGCTTGGCGCTCCAGCGGGCGTCGTAATCCTTGGTCCAGCCGGCCGCTTTGATCTGGTCGAGCGTCATGCCTTTTTTGATGCCGTTCTGGATACGGTCACGAATAATCGTCACCATATCGCGAAATTCCAGCACGTCGTATTCGTCGCAAATGCGCCCGTGGCCCGGAATGATATAAGTGCCGCCTTCTTCTTCGTGCTTGGGAATCGCGATGTCGAGGATGTTGTTCAACGCGTCGATTTCACCCTGAATGGTGCCGCCTCGTTCCAGATCGATGAACGGGTAGCTGGTGGTGACGAAAATGTCACCGGTGGCGACTACGTCGGAACGGCGGAACACCACCAGGCTGTCGCCGTCGGTGTGCGCGTTGGGCTGCCAGCGCGCTTCGATGGGCTCGTCGTTGAAGTGCAGTTCGTTTTGGCCGGTCACGTAGGTGATGGTGGGCCACGCACCGAAGGGCGCAGAGGCTTGCTGGCCGGTGGGGGCGCTCATGCGGTTCAAAACATTTTCATGCGCGATGATCTGCGCGCCCGCGGTTGCGTCTGTCAGGTTGCCAGCCACGTTCGCGCCCGTGATGGTCACGCCCGCGCGCCGGACGGCATCGTTGCCGCCGGTATGATCGGGATGCATGTGCGTATTGATGATGTACTGGATGGGCTTGTCGGAGAGCTTGCGAATCGCCGCGATCAACTTGTCTGCATTTTGCGCCAGGCCCGTATCCACCACCACCACGCCCATATCGCCGATCTGCACGGCGACGTTTCCGCCTGCCCCTTGCAGCATATAAACGTTACCTTGCACGTGAAGCGTGGTGATCTCGCTATTCGCCGGCGCGGCCTGCTGCGCTTCGATGGCAACCACGATCGCCAAGGTTGCCAATGCCATCAAAACTATTTTCTTCATGAGGTCTCCAAAGTTATCGCTTCGCCGCAGCGGTTTTCAATTTCGTCTGGTATTCGGGATACATGGTTTCCGCCCCGCCTAGCACGGCTTCGCGCGAGAGGTTGAATTGATCCGCGAACTCGGTTACGAACGGATTCTCGCCTGGCAGGTAATTGGGCACGGCACCGCGGGGGCGGTCCGCCACTTCCACCACGTAGGAACACGGATACAGCCAGTTCTGGCCTTCCTGGACGATCAGGTTGAAAGTCTGGGTCTTGATCAGCGGTTCGGTCAGATACACGGGGTCGGTCGAGATGCTCACGTGCGTCATCAAATTGCCGTGACGAATGTAATGCTCCACCAGCGTGGCGCGGTCGCTTACGGGCAACCCGTTGCGGCGAACCCAACCTTGCTTAAGATGCGTGGTGGTGACCGTGAGCATGTTGCCTTCCCACTTGCCCGTCGAAAAACCCATCCAGGTATGCACCGCGCCCTCCGGCGGATGCTCCCGGCCGTCCATCCAGATGGTGCGGTTCTGTTCGTAGGTGCTGATGTACTGGCGCAGAGCGATGATGCGCTGCGATTGCGGATCTTTCTCTTCCCAGATGCGCAGATTCAGAGGCCCGCGATAAATATAGGACGCCACATGCACCTGGCACTGGTGCTCCGGAAGTGTCAAGCGCGACGCGTCCCAGCTCAGAGCCCACTGCCGCGCGCCATCGGTGATGGGGAGCCCGGCGTAATCCACTAAGGGCGGTCCCGGACCGCGCTCCGGTTGATCTTCATGCACAATTGGCGCCCAATTCCCGGAGAGATCCAGGCCTGGGGCGGCGACGAATGCGCCGGCGGTCTGGGCCCGCAACGGTACTCCCGCGAGCATGACGGCCAATAAAGTGAATCCGGCGTTGCGCATCGCTACTTTTTCGCCGATGTGCCGGCAGCCATGTTTTTTATCTTCTGCTGATATTCGGGATACATGGTTTCCGCTCCGCCCATGGCCGCTTGGAGCGGAATATGATACTGGTCCGCCCACTCGTGCAGGAACGGATTCTCGCCGGGCAAATAATTGGGCACCGCGCCCCGCTTGCGGTTGCCGAGTTCTTCCACGTAGCTGCACGGATACAGCCAGTTCTGCCCTTCCTGTGACACCAGATTGAAATCTTGGGACTTGATCAGCGGTTCAGTCAGATATACAGGATCGGTGGCAATGCTCACGTGCGTCATCACGTTTCCGTGGCGAATGAAGTGTTCCATCAAAGTTGCCTGATCGCTTTCCGGCAACCCGTTGCGCCGCACCCAACCTTCCTTTATATGGGTGGTGTAAACGCTCAGGATATTCCCTTCCCATTTACCCGTGGAAAAACCCATCCAGGTATGCACGGCGCCTTCGGGAGGGTGCGGGCGGCCGTCCATCCAGATGGTCCGGTTCTGCTCGTAAGTGCTGATGTATTGATGGATGGCGATGACACGCTGCGACTGCGGATCTTTTTCTTCCCACACGCGCAGGTTCAGCGGGCCTCTATAAATGTAGGGCGCCACATGTGCCTGGCACTGGTGTTCCGGAAGCGTGAGGCGGGATGCGTCCCAGCTCTCAGCAAACAAGCGCGCGCCGTCCGTGATCGGCAGTCCCGCATAATTCGCAAGTTCGGGGCCGGGAATACGCTCCAGAAAATCTTCGTGAATCACCGGCGCCCAGTTGCCCGACAAATCGACGCCGGGCGACGCGATGAAGGCGCCCGCCGTCTGCGCCGTCACATAAGCGCTCGTCAACGCGGCGGCCACCAGCAACACGAAACGCTTGCCCACAAAGAACCTCCTGATCCATTCGGCATGCGGTCTGCGCGATGCGCATGGTATCCCGCTCAAGCCACTCATGATTATAGCGCCAGGGATTCATTTCCCCGAATACCTACGTGGCAGTTGAAATGCCTTTATGCTTGACGTATGCTGCCCTTTCGAAAAATCCTTTTTCCCGTGGATTACTCGGAGCCGTGCCAGGCCATTGTCCCCTATGTCGAGGAAATGCGGAGTCATTTCTCGACGGAATTAGGCCTGATTCACGCCTCTGGTCCGGAAGCGCTGGCTTACAGCCCGCTGCCAATTACCGATCCCGCGTTACCCGAACAGGCGCGGGCACTGGCCGAGAAGCGGCTAGCGGAATTCGCGCAAGCCAATTTTCCCGGCCTTCACGTCGAGCTGTATTCGGGGATTGGTGAACCGGGAGCTATCATCCACGACGTCGTCAAACATCAAGGCGCCGACCTGGTGATGCTACCCACGCACGGCCGTTCACCTCTGCGGCGTTTTCTGCTGGGATCGGTCACCGCCAAGGTTCTACACGATCTGACGGTACCGGTGTGGACGGGCCATCCGTTGCGCCTTCCCTACACTTCGATCCTGGCCGCCGTGGATACCAGCGACGAAGCCGAAACTGTGATGCGCGCTGCCGCTGCGTTCGCGGCTAGCTACCAGGCTGAGTTGTCACTCGCGTATGTGATGGAGATGCCGCCCGTCAGCATGGAAACCGCGTTCGGGCCCTACCGCGACGATTTCACGGCCGCTGCCGACGCGCGCCTGGTCGCATTGAAGAAGAAAGCCGGCGTGAACGCGCCACACACGATTCTCGATGGACCGGTCGCCGACGCGATCCGCGATCAAGCGCTGCGTATTAGTGCGGACCTGATCATCACCGGCCGCGGCGAAGTGTTGGGCACACTCAGCCGCTTGTGGTCGCACCTATATCCCATCGTCCGCCACGCTCCTTGTCCGGTTCTGAGCATTTGAATCCGGCGGATTGCGGCTACCGTTTAAGGCTCTTATACACCGCTTCGACAAACATATCCGTCGTCCACCGCCCTGTCGTCGAGCCGTAGCGAGGATCGTAATCCGCCGTGGGCTTGGCCTCTTTTACCTGATCGAGCGTCATGCCGCGCTTGATCATGTCTTGCACACGGTCGCGGATGATGGTGATCATGTTCTGGTAATACGCCACGTCGGCGGCGTCGCACAGGCGGCCGGTGCCGGGTACGATCATGGTGCCGCCTTCCTCTTTACCGGCGGGCACGGCCAGGTCCAGAATCTGATTGAGCCCCTCGATGATGCCCTGGATCCCGCCACCGTGGGCGAGATCCATCACCGGGTACGAATTGACGTTGAAGATGTCGCTCACCGCCAGCACATCCGAGCGGCGGAAGAACACCATGGTGTCGCCATCTGTGTGCGCGCTCTTGACATGGATGAGCTGCACCGCTTCGTCGTTGAAGAACATGTCTTTGCGTTTGCCGAAGTAGGTGTCGGTCGGCCATTGGTTAAAAGGCGCGGCGGGCTGGGCGCCGTCGGCCTTGCTCATGCGATTCAAAACTTCCTGATGCGCGATGATCGCAGCGCCTTCGCGGATGTCGGTATTCATGCGGGCGACGTCGCCGCCGGCGATGGTCTCGCCGGCCTGCCGCAACTTGGCGTTATTGCCGGTGTGATCGGGGTGAAAGTGCGTATTGACGATGACGCGGATGGGCTTGTTTGAAAGCTGCTTGATCGCCGCCAGCACTTTGTCGCCCATGTTGGGCAAACCGGTATCGACAACATACACGCCATCATTACCCACCTGCACGGTAATGTTGCCGCCAGCACCGTACAACATGTAGACATTGCCGCGCACGCGCTGCGTATGAATCTCACCCTTGGGAAGCTCGGGAATAGGAGCCGTCACCACCGTCGAAATCTTCGCGGCCAGCGTATACGGTTTACCTTGCACTTTGGCCATGAACTCGGGGTACATAGTTTCCGGGCCGCCGCGCGTGATCTCGAGCGGGAGCCCGGCCTTGTCGGCGAACTCTTTCAGGAACTCGTTGGTGCCGGGCAAATGATGCGGAACTAGGCCGTCAGCCCGCTCCACTTCTTCGGCGACCTCGCATGGATATGGTTCCAACTCCTGTTCGGGCGCCGCCTGCCAGTTCGTCGTGCGAATGAGCGGTTCCGTCAGATACACGGGATCGTTCACCACATGCAGCAACGTCAGGAAATCGCCGTGCCTCATCCAATGCTCCGTCATCGTCGCTCGATCGCTGCGTGGGGTCCCGTTGCGCCGCAAATAGCTTTCCTTCAAATGCGTAGTGGTCACCGTCAGCATGTTGCCTTCCCACTTGCCGGTGGAAAAACCCTGCCAGGTGTGGGGCGCGTCTTCCGGCGGATGCGGACGCCCGTCCATCCAAATGGTGCGCTCCTGAGCCTGCCAGGAAACATGCGTGTGGAAGGCGATTAACTGCTGGGTGTCGCGGTCCACTTCTTTCCAGATGCGCAAATCGGACGGCCCACGCGTCCCGTAATCGGCCGGATGCGGACGGCACTGCCATGCCGGCAAGGTGTGCAGCGAAGCATCCCAGGCTTCTTCGCGCAAGCGAGCGGCGGCGTTGATCGGCAGCCCCAGATCATCGCCGATGGGCGGCCCCTGCCCGCGCTCCGCGCCATCCTCGTGCTGGCGCTGCCCCCATTCGCCCGCCAGATCGAATTGTGCAAACGCCGGCGCCGCCAGCAGCGCGGCCAAGGGCAGGATCAAATACGTGCTCTTCATTTCACACCTCGATAAAGATCGCGCGGCGATGATGCCACATCGCCCTCATCAGCGTCAACTTCCAATCGGAATACCCGGCATTCCGAAGGTTTAGGCGTATACTATCTTATGCAAATGAGGACCATTCTAACGATGACGGCCTTCCTCGGCATCCCCGCCTAGCTTATACACTTACTAATGGCCCAAAAAGACCACACCGAAGTCCACGGGTTCCCCGCATGGCTGCAATTAGTACGCGCCTATAACTATATGGAGGCGCGCATCTCCGCGGATCTGCGGCGCGCCGATCTCACGCTGGCCCGCTTTCATGTGCTGGTGGCCCTCGCGAAACACGGACCCATGAGCCAGCAGACGCTCGCTGATCACTTGTTGGTCACAAAAGGCAACGTCGTGGGGTTGATCGATAAGCTGAGCGCGCGCGGATTCGTCGAGCGCCAGTCCTCGGCAACCGATCGCAGAGTAAACGTACTACGCGTGACCCCGGCCGGACGCCGGATTGTGGAGCGCACCCTGCCACGGCAAATGCAGTTGATCGCCAGCCTTATGCAGCCGCTCAACCCACGCGAGGCCGCTTCCTTAAAGGCTTTATTGAAGCGCCTGCGCGCGGTTGACACCACCACATAAGTCGTTTATACCTAAACGATGATAAGTTTCCGCCGCTTCCGAAGCGCCGGCCTGCTTGCCCTGCCCGCGCTCCTGAGCTTCCCCGCCTTCGGCCAGTCCGATTTCGCCGGTGAGTGGGTGCCCTTGTTCCATGAAGACCTGCCCGAGCGCCTCCCCGGTCCGGAACTGGGCGATTACATGGGCATCCCCATCAACGCCGCCGCCCGTCTGCGCGGCGATAGCTACGATCCCGACCGCATCTCCGTCGCCCAGGAATACCAATGCCGCCCGCATGGCGGCGATTATTCCATGCGCGGATTGTCCAACATGCGCGTCGATGCCATCATCGATCCCGTGACCCAACGCCTGGTGGCCTGGCACACCCGCATGAACTTTCAGGAAATGGAGCGCACCCTCTGGATGGATCAGCGCCCGCACCCGGCCGAATTCGCGCCCCACACCTGGCAGGGATTCACCACCGCCTCCTGGGACAAGAACATGCTAAATGGCTACACCACTCATCTCAAGGAAAACTATCTGCGGCGCAACGGCCTTCCGCGCAGCGACAAGGCCACCTTCACGGAGCACTGGATCCGGCATGGAAACTATCTCACGGTCACAACCACCATCACCGATCCCGTGTTCCTCAGCGAGCCCCTGACGCGCAGCCAGACCTGGATTCTCGACCCCACCCAGCGCATGGGCCGCGACATCTGCGAATACGGACCCGAAGTACCCAAGCCCCGAGCGGACTACGTGCCCGCACACTTCCCCGGCACCAACCCTTTCTTGCACGAGGTAGCGGACTGGTACGGCCTGCCCTATGAAGCCACTCGCGGCGGCGCTGAAACTTTGTATCCGGAATACCGCCAGAAGATGCCCAAACCGGAACATCCGAAGCAATCCTGCGAACGTTATTGCGATTGCGGCGCCACCGGGAACAATGCGTGCCTGCTCGACGCCAAGCGACGTTAGTCATGCGCCAAGGGAGAACTGACATGAAGACGATTTTCAAACTCGCACTACCCGCGCTCCTGTGGACCGCGGTCGCCGTCGCGCAGGCGAATCCGGATGCGGTGCAGCTTTCCATGTACCCGGTGCAGGGCAACATCCATATGCTCGCCGGCGCGGGCGGAAACATCACCGTGCAGGTGGGCAAGGAAGGCGTGCTGCTGGTGGACTCCGGTCTCGCGCCCCTGGCGCTCAAAGTGATGGCGGAGATCCGCAAACTCACCAACGCCCCGGTGTTCTTCATCGTCAATACGCACGTGCACCCCGATCATGTGGGCGGTAACGAAGCCTTCGACAAGGCAAGCGCGAGTGGCGATGTCTCGAGCAACGGGCGAGTCGAGGGCGATCAACCCCTCCGCATCATCGGGCATGAGAACGTGCTCAACCGCATGACCAAGCCGACCGGCAAAGAAACTCAGGCACCGCAGTTTGGCTTGCCGGTAGACGAATACTTCACTCCATTCAAGGATCTCCGCTTCAACGGCGAGGCCATCATTCTTTATCACGAAGCCAAGGCCCACACCGACGGCGATACCATCGTGCAGTTCCGCGGCTCCGACGTCATTAGTACCGGCGACATCTTCACGCCCGGCGGCTATCCCTTCATCGATCTCGAACGCGGCGGCGGCATCCAGGGTGAAATCGACGCCCTCAATCACATCCTGGATCTCACGGTTCCGGGGCACACACAGGAAGGCGGCACCTACGTGATCCCCGGCCACGGCCGCATCTGCGATGAAGCCGACGTGGTGGAGTATCGCGACATGGTCGTGATCGTTCGCGACCGCATTCAAACCATGATCAAGGAAGGCAAGACCCTCGATCAGATCAAGGCCGCGAAGCCCACGCTCGATTACGATACCGAATACATCACGCCCGCGAGCTTCGTGAAAGCCGACCAATTCATCGAATCGATTTATCGCAGCATCACAGGGAAATAATCATGAAACGCGCACTTCTTCTATTTCTGCTCGTAGCAGCGTCACCGGCGGTGATGCCCGCGCAAGGCCGCGGAGGCCCGCCGCCTCCGCCCAGACCGGCTCGTGAAGCCGCCCCAATCGATCTCACTGGCAACTGGGTTTCCGTCGTCACGGAAGATTACCGCTGGCGCATGGTCACTCCGCTAAAGGGCGACTCCGCTAGCGTTCCTCTCAATAAAGACGGCCTCAAACTGGTGGACGCCTGGGATCCCGCCAAAGACGAAGCCGCCGGCCTGCAATGCAAATCCTATGGAGCGCCCGCGATTATGCGCGTCCCCGGGCGCCTGCGCATTTCGTGGACTGACGACAGCACTTTGAAGATCGAGACCGACGCCGGCACGCAAACCCGCACCTTCCATTTCGGCGGTCAGCCCCCGCAAGGCGTCACGCCCTCGTGGCAAGGCTACTCGGCCGCGCGTTGGGAACCAGGACCTGCGCGATCCGGCGGCTTCGGCCTGGGGACCCGCACCGAGGGAACCGAATCCCGCAGTCTCGAAGTCGTGACCACGCAGCTTCGCGCCGGCTACTTGCGCAAGAACGGCGTCCCCTACAGCGACCGCACCAGCGTCACCGAATACTACGACCGCTTCGACGAACCCAACGGCGATCAGTGGTTCACCATAACCACCGTGGTCACGGACCCGGTTTATCTGAGCATCCCCTTCGTCACCACCACCGATTTCAAGAAGGAGCGCGACGGCTCAAAGTTCAGCCCGTCTGCCTGCACAGTGCGCTGAAGAGGGACAGTATC
>Ga0207686_10002259_pt1 | contig 10570 bp, 8 predicted proteins | sample KBSM24metaG_FD_184396 | JGI IMG/M metagenome (GOLD analysis project Ga0207686, IMG submission 184396) | Miscanthus rhizosphere microbial communities from Kellogg Biological Station, Michigan, USA - KBS M2-4 metaG (SPAdes) (version 2) | ecosystem: Host-associated > Plants > Roots > Rhizosphere >...
TTCGGCGATGGACGAGCAGCTCTCGGCGCTCGCGTCGATGTACGGCGAAGCCGCGGCGATTCTCGAGCGTCTGCGCGCGAAGCATCCGACGGCGAGTCCGGTGCGCTGCTGGCCGCATCACTTCGACATCGCGCTGCTCATCAAGCTCCCCGAGGACCGCTCGATCGGCGCCGGCTTCCTCGGCGGCGACGCGAACATCCCCGAGCCGTACTGGTACGTCTACGTTCATCCGATCCCGGAGAACACGCTCCCACCGCTGTCCGCCGGCCGCTGGTACGCGGGCGCGTGGATGGGCGCGTTGCTGACCGGTTCGAACCTGGCCGCGGATGCGGAGAGGTTTTTGGAGGAGGCGGTGGGGGTGTTGATTTGAGGCGGTTGCTGGGTTGCTGAGTTGCTTGGTTACTAAAACCGCCGCAGGAACTCACCCAGTAACCTAGCAACCCAGCAACCCAGCAACCCAGTAACCCAGTAACCCAGCAACCGTTCATCCCACCGCCAACACCCGGCTCGCCGGATGCTCCTCGAACGCGCGCGACGCTTCCCGCATGCGGGTCTCGGCGCGTTTGAGGATGTCGACGAAGCGGGGGTCGCTGCGGAGGGGATCGAGCCAGGGGTCGCTGGCGAAGAACGGGTAGCAGAAGAATCCGCCGCGCTCGCTGTGGTCGAGACGCTCGAGGGCCGGCTCGTTCGCACCGACGCGCACGAGGCAGCGGGCCATGTAGTACTGCCCTTCCGGATCGGGGAAGTCCGCGTTCTGTTCGAACAGCGCGACGGCTTCGGGACGCCGTCGCAGCGCCGCGAGGAATGCGTCGAAGAACGCGGCCAGGCGCGGCTCGGCGTTCAGCATGCGGCGCCGGCGATCGTCATAAACGGCGAGCGCGTCGTCGAGGCGTCCCATGCTCTCGTAGATGAACGCGGCGTCGCCGAAGTCGCGCTCCGCATCGACGACGGTCAGCGCGTCGTCGTAACGGCCCAACATCCAGTACGTGTGCGCGGCGCTGGTCGAGACCGTGGGATCGAGCTGCCGCGCGTATTCGTGCGCGGCCGCCGACGCCTCGAGCAGACCGCAGAAGCGGAACACGGTCACGAGTCCGGAGAAGACCGCGGGATCGTTGCTGCCGCGGCCGACGCGATCGAGGAGGCGGGTCATCGCCTCGAGCGAGCGTCCCCGCGACACGGCGATGTGCGCGAAGGCGTGATGCGCGATCGGCAGATCGGGATTCAGCTCCAGCGCGTGATGCACGGCCGACTCGGCGAGCTCGTAGTTCTTCCGCGTGCCGCCGGTGTACTTGCCGAGCAGCAGATAGATGCGCGCGAGCCGCGCCCACGCGGGAGCGTAACGCGGGTCTTCCTCCACGGCGCGCACATACAGATCGCGCGCGACGTTCCAACCCTCGGGAGACTCCGCCTGCTGCGTTCCGCGCAGATAGAACTCGTGCGCGCGCGGCGTGGCCGGCACGTCGCGGCGCACCAGACGCTCCTCGCGATCGTTGAGCGGCAGCTCGAGCGACTCGACGATGCGCTGGGTGAGGCGGTCCTGCAGCTCGAAGACGTCGGCCATCGTCATCTGCGACGACTGCGACCAGATCACCGTGCCCGCGGGCAGTTCGACGAGCTGCGAGGTGACGCGGATCTGATCTCCGGAGCGCAAGAGCGTGCCGGTGAGCGCGACGTCGACGTCCGCTTCTTCGGCGAGCCGCTTCGGATCGAAGTCCGGCATGCGCTCGGCGGACGCGGAGGAGCGGACGATCAGCGATCCGACGCCGGCCAGCGTCGTGGTGATCGCTTCGGGCAGCGCGAACGCGAGGAAGTCGGTCTCGGGATCGCTGCGCAGCACGCGCAGCGGCAGTGCGATGAGGCGCGTGATGCGCCGCGCCACGACGGGAGACGCGGCGTCGGAGATGAGCATCACGTCGCGCAGGTCTTTCGCCATCGCGTCCGCGGTCGCGTAGCGATCGTCGGCGCGCTTGGCCATCGCCCGGTGAATGATGCGGTTGACGGCGGTGATGGCCGCGGAGCCGGCGAGGTTGGGCGCGTTCTCGTAAACGACGGCGTGGAAGAGCCGCATGGTGTTGTCGTCGTCGAACGGCGGCTTTCCGCTGATCATCTCGAACAGCAGCGCGCCGGCGGCGAAGAGATCGGTGCGGCCGTCGACCGGCGCGCTAAGGAGCTGCTCGGGCGCCATGTAGCGCGGCGTGCCGACGATCATTCCGGACAGCGTGAGCGGGTTGCCGCCTCCGGCCAGAGTGGTGGCGTCCGCGGCGAGCGTCGCCGGATGCGTTTCGCGCGCGAGACCGAAGTCGAGCAGCTTCACGCCGTGATGAGTCATGAAGACGTTCGACGGCTTGAGGTCGCGATGCACGAAGCCGCGCGCGTGCAGCGCGTCGAGGGCGGTGAGGATCGACAGCGCGGTCTGTGCCGCTTCCTGCAGCGGCAGCGCGCCGCGCTTCAGTTTTTCGGCAAGGGACTCGCCGTCGAGCAGCTCCATCACCAGGAACGGACGCCCTTCCTCGTCGCCGATGTCGAAGAGCTGGCAAACGTTCGGATGGCTGAGGCTCGCCGCCGCGCGGGCCTCGCGCAGGAAGCGCTCGCGCGCCGATCCGTCGCCCGCGTCGCGAATGGTCTTGATCGCGACCGCCCGGTTCAGCCGCTCATCCTCGGCCGCATAGACCACGCCCATCCCGCCCTCGCCCAGCTTGCGGACGATCCGATACGGACCGATGCGCTCCATGTTTTTTAGTGTAGCGCGTACGATGACGCCATGAAGCGCAACTGCTCCATCGCCATCGTGTTGTGGTTCGTGCTCGTGGGCGCGTACTTCTACGCGCTTCGCGCGATCCCCGGTACCGGCAAATACTTTGCGGCGCTGGCGACGGGGACGGTCGTGTGGATGGGCGCGGCGCTGGTTCACGGCGTGCGCTATTCGATCCGCGACTGGCGCGCGCGCCGGCGGATGGCGCGCGGCGAACGGCCGCGCGACGGCGACCTCGTGGCCGCCATCGGCCCGATTCACACGACGTTCGAGTCCCTGCAGGCGCCGTTCAGCGGACGGCCGTGCGTGCTCTATTCGTACGAGATCGGACCGCAACCCAGCGGGGAGGGACGCTCGGCGCGCGACTATGTCGGGTACGGCATGACGCGCTGTGGCGTGCGCACGCCGTACGGCGAGCTCGCGCTGGGATCGTTCCCCGTGCTCGAGCATTTCTTCGAAACGGAAGTCGAGCGCGGCGCGGCGGCGGAGTATCTCGCCAACACGCAGTTCGAAGAGCTCTCCGGCATCGCGGGCGTCGTCAAGTCGATGCTGAGCGTGCACACGAGCGCGCCGCCGCTGCGCAAGGACTGGAAGATCGGCGAGTCGATGACCGACATCGGCCACGCCCAAGTGACCGAGAAGATCCTCGCGCCCGGCGACACGATCACGGCCTTCGGACGCTACGTCGCGGCGTCGAACGCGATCGTGAGCGACACGCACGAGAAAGGATTCCTGCGCGTGCGCCGCGGCGGCGACGCCTTGCACGTCCCCGCCATTCCGTGGAACGCGATCGGCGGCTTCTTCGGAGGATTGGCGATCATCGCGATCGCAAATGCGGTGTTCATCTATCTGATGCACCACCCGCCGCAATAGTCTGGAGTGCGGCGACGCCAGTCGCCGCTCTTCAACGCGTTTTCGAGAGCGGCAACTAGCGTTGCCGCACTCCAGACACGTCGATCACCACCCGCCCGTGAATGCGGCCGGCGAGTAACTCGTCCGACAACTCGAAGATTCGGGAGAGCGGCTCGGTGCGTGAGAGCGAGGCCAGCTTCGCGAGATCGACGCCGGCCGCGAGGCGGGACCAGGCTTCGATGCGTTTCGCTTTCGAGGTGCGGATGGAGCTGACGCCGAGGAGGGAGACGTTGCGGAGAATGAGCGGCCAGACGGTCGTCGACAGCTCGTGGCCGCCGGCCATGCCGCAGCAGGCGATCGCACCTTCGTACGCGGTCTGCGCAAACACATTCGCGAGCGTCTGTCCGCCGACGGTGTCGACGCCGCCGGCCCAACGCTCCGACTGCAGCGGTCCGCCTTTTTTGGCCAGCTCGTCGCGGGGAACGATCGACGTCGCGCCGAGGTCGCGCAGGTAGGGCTCGAGCTCCGGGCGTCCGGTCGACGCGGCGACGCGATAGCCGCGGCGCGCGAGCAGCATCACCGCGAGCGAGCCGACGCCGCCGGTTGCGCCGGTGACGATCACTTCGCGCTCGCTAGGCACGACGCCTTCGTGCTCGAGCGCCATCACGCAGAGCATGGCCGTGAAGCCGGCGGTGCCGATCTGCATCGCCTGTTCGAACGAGAACGCATCGGGGAGCGGCACGATCGCGCCGGCGTGCACGCGCTCGCGCTGCGAGTAGCCGCCCCAGTCGGTCTCGCCCAATCCCTGGCCGTGGCCGACGACGCGATCTCCCGGCTTGAAATCGGCGCTCGACGACTCGACGACCGTGCCGGCGAGATCGATGCCGAGGACCATCGGAAAGCGGCGGACGATTTTCCCGCGGCCGGTGACCGCCAGCGCGTCTTTGTAGTTGAGCGACGAATACGCGACGTCGACGAGCACCTCGCCGTCGCGCGGCAGATCGTCATCGCTCAGCGTTTCGATCGCGGTCTTGTAACCGCCCGTGTCGCGGGCGACGAGCGCGTGGAACGTCATTTCCGCACCGTCTTGGCCAGATAGGCGCGGATGCGCTCGTGCGTCGCCGGGTCGCTCCACAGCTCGCGCACGTCGGAGTCGAATTCGGCGGCGTAGTGCTTCGCGCGGCTGATGGTCTTGTCGCGAAGCTGCCGTTTCGTCATGGCGAAGTTCTTTGCCGGGACGGCGGCGAGGCCGCGAGCGATTTCTTCCGCGCGCGGGACGAGGGCCTCCGGCGCGACGACTTCGTCGATCAGGCCGAAGCGCAGCGCGTCCTCGGGCATGAGCGTGCGGCCCGTGTACATCAGCGCCTGCAGATGTTGCGGCGGAACGGCGAAGCGCACCACTTCGATCACGCTCGGCGGGAACGGCACCCCGACGAGCAGCTCGGGGACTCCGATCCGGCCGTTGCCGCTGGCCATGAGGCGGTAGTCGCCGGCGAGGGTCATGATGCAGCCGCCGGCGATGGCGTGGCCGTTCGCCGCGACGACGAGCGGCTTTGGGAACGAGAAGAGGTCGAGGAGCATCCGCGACAGCGCGGGCACGAACTGCTCGGTGTACGCGCGTCCGCCGTCGGTGAGGCGAAAGAGATCGACGCCCGCGGAGAAGATCGATCCGCTGCCGGTGAGAATGACGGCGCCCGCGTCGGACTCCTGCGCCTCCGCGAACGCGAGCGCGAGCGCTTCCACCAGCTCCAGATCGAGCACGCTCGCTTTTCCATGCGCGAGCCGGATGGTGAGGATGCTTTCGTGTTTGGAGACCTCGATCATGAGCGAAGCATACGCGAAGCGTCTGGAGTGCGGCGACGTTGTCGCCGCTCTCAAACGTCGCAGCGAAGCTGCGACGCGCGGCAGCTTGCGCTGCCGCGTGGGAAAGCGGCAGCTTGCGCTGCCGCACTCCAAACGCTTCGCGTGGTTCGCGCTGTTGTCGTCTGGAGTGCGGCGACGCCAGTCGCCGCTCTCACTCGTCGCAGCGAAGCTGCGACGCGCGGCAGCTTGTGCTGCCGCGTTGGAAAGCGGCAGCTTGCGCTGCCGCAGTCCAAACGTTACTTCAGAGGTTTTGCGACTTGCGCGCTGGGGTCGTTCGAGGTGTTGTCGATGATGGAGCCGTAGACATAGCCCGAGCCCTGGCGCATGACCACGTTGATCGTGTTGCCGGCCTGCGGGTCGACGCCGAAGAGCGAGTGGAAGTCGGTCTGCTTGTAATAGTTCGCCGGATAGTTGTTCGTGACCGTCGCGCGCACGCCGCCGCCGGAGTCGAAGAGGTCGAACTCGATCTGCGTGGGGCCGTTCAGCGTGCGGACGCCGATGTTCATGCGGTACTTCGAGGGATCGCTCGGCGTCACCAGCACGGCGTTTTCCAGCGTCTGCAGCGCGTCGCGCTCGGTCAGCGCCTCGAGCGTGAACCCTTTCGTGCCGGCCGGGCTGTCGTCGTAGATCCGCGACGCGACGTTCGGGGCCTCGTAGCCGATGATGGTGTAGACGTCGATGCTCCCTTTCCCGGTGAGGCCGATCTTCTCCTTCACGAAGTTCGTGAAGTTGAGGCTCGTGCGCGAGTCGACGATGAACGGAAACGACGGATCGTCCGCGGTGCCGCTGGTCTCCTCCGGGTGATAGACGAGACGCCCCGCCGCGCGCGTGCTTCGCGGATTGGAGAGGAAGAGGTCGGTCTTGAACGACGCGCCGAACGCCCCTTCCGCCGCACCCGCGGCGGGGATGGTCTGCGTGCGCACTTCGCTGTTCGTGTTCGCGGCGCCGAGCGCGGCGAGCGCGAAGTTCGGGAGCAGCGTGACGGCGGAACCGAGCGTCACCGGGCTGGCCACGTCGCCGTTGAACTGCGCCGCGTTCTTGAACAGCAGCGGCACCTGACCGATCAGCCCCGTGCAGTCCTGCAGCGCGACCAGGCCGATCAGATCTCCGGCGACGACGTTGACCGGCGGCGTCAGCGTCACGACCACCAGCGCGTGGGTGATGTCGAACGGACCGCGGTCCGCGAACGGCGTGTACGTGCCGCCCGACTGATGAAAGAACTTCACTTTGAACGCACCGGTGCACGGCTGATTGCTGCGGATGACCACCGCGCCGATCGTGCCGGCGGCCGTGGCCGGCGAGTTGAGGTCGAGGACTGTGAACGGCCGCGCGATGGGCGCGGTCGTGCTGTTCGGCGCGAGAACGTAGTTGCCGATCGTCTGCCCCGCCGCGCTCGCGGCGATGACGACAAACGTCAGCGTCAGTGACACAACTCGGAAACGCATCTTCGAGAACCTCCTCCGGGTCAGCGGCCCTGACGAGAGCGCCAGAACCAATACGCCGGAAGTCCTGCGAAGAGGATGCCGAAGCCGATCATGCTGTTAACCGGCGAGCGGACGAGCGTGCCGGCCACGACGAGCCAGCAGGCGATGGTGAAGATCGCGGTCGTGACCGGATGGCCGGGCGTGCGGAAGGACATGTGGTGACCGCTGCCCTCAGCGGTCACTCTTCGCCGGAACACGAACAACGCCAGCCCCGTCAGCCCGAAGAAAATGAAATCGACGGACACCACGTAACTGAGGATCTGTTCGTACGTGCCGGAGAGGGCGATGACCACGGCCACGATGCCCTGCACGGCGATCGCGACGACCGGCACGCGCGTCCGCGGGTGCACGCGCGCGATGGCTTTGAAGAACAGTCCGTCTTCGGCCATCGCGTAGTAGACGCGCGGAGCGGTGAGCATGCCCTGGCTGAGAAAGCCGAGCGTGGAGACGGCGATGCCGGCGGCGATGAGCATCGCCCCGCGCTCGCCGAGGGCGAGGCGCATGACCGCCGAGGCGGGCGTCGTCGTCGCGGCCAGTCCGTCGGCGCCGAGCGCGCGCAGGCAGACGATGTTGACGGCGAGATAAACCGTGATCACGCCGGCCACGCCGGCCAGCAGGCCGATGGCCAGATCGCGCCGCGGACGCACGAGCTCTCCCGACATGAAGCTCGCGGTCTGCCATCCGCCGTACGCGAACATCACCGGCGTCATGGCCGCGGCGAATCCGCCGAGAGTCGACGCGGCCGCGGCGTGATGCGGTGCAACCGGCTTCACGAGCATCGCGCCGGCGATGATGAGCATGACGATCGCGGCGAGCTTCAGCAGCATCAGCGTGGTCTGCGTGTTCGTGCCGCTGCGCACGCCGAGGCAGTTGACGATGGTCAGGGCGAGCAGCGTGATCGTCGCCAGGAGCCAGTCGGCAATGTTCACGCCGGTGAGCTCGTTCGCGTAGCGCGCGAACGTCACCGCCACCGCGGCCATGCCGCCGCTCTGCACGACGAGCAGCAGTCCCCATCCGTAGAGAAACGCGACTGCTGGATGCCACGCGTCGCGCAGGTACGCGTACTGTCCTCCCACTTCAGGACGAAGCGCCGCGAGCTCGCCGTAGACGAACGCGCCGAGGAGCGCGATCAGGCCGCCCGCGGCCCACGCGCCGAGGATCAGAAGCGGCGTGTGCACGTGCCGCGCGACGACGGACGGATTGATGAAGATGCCGGAGCCGATGATCCCGCCCATCACGATCATCGTGGCGTCGAATGCGCCGAGGCGTCGGGCCAGCGTCGTCATCTAGAACTCGGCCCACATTTTCGCGCCGCCCTTGTCGGACACGCGCTGGAACCAGAGTAGCGTCCAGTTGTTCGTGCGGTCGATCAGCTCGCGGCGCTGATTGTTGTTGTTCTTCCTGAAGAGCGCGTTGTTGCCGGGATTGTCGTACTTGTCCGGATCCTTGTCCTTCGCGCTCGCGTCGACGAGTCTCACGTCCTCGAATCCGTCGGAGTACGTTCCCTCGGCGACGTACCAGACGGCGAGACCTTCATCCGGCAGTGCGGCGTCGTAGCCTTCGCCCTCGTCCGTCTTCCGGTATTCGATCACCCAGTATTCGAGAACTCCGGTCGGAGCGCGCATCTCATCCGGCGGGACGAGCACGAGCGCCGCTTTCTTCGTTTCGGAGGGCGCGAACTCATAGCATTTCGACTTGTGCGCGACGCGCAGCTTCGGCTTGATCCAGCCGATCTTCATCCGGTCGGGCATCGTGAACAGCGTCCAGGTGTACGTGGTGGACATGATGTCGTAGTTGCCGGTGCCGGTCGTGGGGCCGTAGCGGTCGGGAAGGTTGAAGAACGCGTGGCCGAGCTCGTGGGCGACGGCCTGCAGGCTGCGGATCGGATTGTTCGCGTGATTCGGATCGGCGGCCGCCTTCACGCTGAAGATCAGGATGTTGCGCCGGCCGAAGTCATACGTGCCGTCCGGCGTCTGCACGCTGCCGACGTCGGGATCGCGCACGCTCGCGAATCCGGAATCGGGCATGGCGTTCGACGGCAGGATCAGAATCTGGGCCTCGGCGCGCGAGATCTCGTGATCGTTGTTCTTGTCGAGCGAGCTCCAATCGACCTCCGCCAGCTTCAGGACCTCGCGTGTGAACGGAGCGTTGTCTTCGATGCCGTTCGCGTAGTCGGTGAGCTTTTTCGACACCTCGATCCACGGCGGGACGTCGCCCTCCGAGACGTGGAAGTCGTCCCACGAGTTGACGCGGTAGTAGCCGCGAATCGTCGACGTGGACGGCGTGTCGTCGAAGAACACGCTGTCGAGGTAGGTCTTGGTCACCGCGGAGTTCTGCGGCCAGTCGGGGAAGGCCGTGCGGATGATGACGAGCTTTCCCGACGGATAGTCGGCGTTGTCCTTCCCGATGACGGCGCCGGATGCAAAAACCTCGTCCTTCGTCGCCTGCGAGATGCCGTCGTCGGTGAGATCGCGCACGTCGGTGCCGGAGGTGCAGGGCGACGTGGTCGTGCAGGCGGCGGTGGTGAGGAGGAGAGCCGCGAGTACGACGGATCGAGGCGCGCACCACACCACGGCAATCATCAAAACGAGTCTACGCTTTCTATGTGGCGACCGCTGCCCCCAGCGGTCGCTGTGACCGCTGAGGCAGCGGTCACCACATGAGGCAGCGCCTGTGATGGAATACGCGCCATGAAGCTGTTCGATCTCACCGGCCGCGCCGCGATCGTCACGGGCGGCTCGCGCGGACTCGGGCTCGAGATCGCGGAAGGGCTGGCCGAGGCGGGAGCGTCGCTGATGTTGTGCGCGCGGCGCGAGCAGTGGCTCGGGCCGGCGCTCGAAGCGCTGCGCGCGCGCGGGTTTCGCGCCGAGGGGATGCAGTGCGACGTTGCCGAAGAGACGCAGGTGCAGGCCGTCGTCGACGAGACGATGCGCGTGTTCGGCAAGATCGACATCCTCGTCAACAACGCCGGCATCTCGTGGGGCGCGCGGCCGGAGGATCTGTCGCTCGAGCAGTGGCACAAGGTGCTCGACGTGAATCTGACCGGCGCGTTTCTGTTCGCGCAGAAAGCCGGACGGAAGATGCTCGAGGCGCGCTACGGCCGCATCATCAACATGGCCTCGATCGCGGGACTGCGCTCCGCGGCGACGGGACCGCATTACGCGAGCTACGTCGCCAGCAAGGCCGGGCTGATGGGATTGACGCGCGAGCTCGCCGCGTCGTGGGGCCGCGACGGCATTCGCGTGAACGCCATCGCGCCGGGCTTCTTCCATTCGCGGCTCGCGGATGCGGTGATCGATCACGTCGAGCCGCAGATCCAGGCGCGCAATCCGATCCCGCGCGTCGGCGAGCCGGGCGAGCTGAAAGGCGTGGCCGTGTTTCTGGCGTCGGACGCGTCGAACTACATCACCGGTCAGACGATCATCGTCGATGGCGGTATGAGTATCGTCTGATTGTCATCCTGGGGGGAAGATCCTTCGCTGCGCTCAGGATGACACGACCGGGGGTCCTTCGCCGTCTTCGCGGCTTCTAATGACACACCCCTCACCCGGCCTTCGGCCACCCTCTCCCCGCAAGCGGGGCGAGGGGCACTCGCGGCACGCCTGCGTCGAGAGCCTTC
>Ga0207686_10002267_pt1 | contig 10553 bp, 9 predicted proteins | sample KBSM24metaG_FD_184396 | JGI IMG/M metagenome (GOLD analysis project Ga0207686, IMG submission 184396) | Miscanthus rhizosphere microbial communities from Kellogg Biological Station, Michigan, USA - KBS M2-4 metaG (SPAdes) (version 2) | ecosystem: Host-associated > Plants > Roots > Rhizosphere >...
CGTCCACTGTCCCGAGTGCGGGTTCGTCAACCCCGAGGGCGCTAATTACTGCCAGAAGTGCGGTGCGTACCTCGGCGGCCCCAGCGAGGGCGGCGAGGACCCGACGACGATGACCTACACGGTCGGGGAGACCGGCGACATGCAGCCGGTCGACATCGACGAGGTGGTTGAGGCGGCGGGGGCGGCGCTGGTGATCCGTGCCGGTGGCGGCCGCGCCGGCGAGAGCTTCAGCATCGACGAGGACCGGGTCAGCATTGGCCGCAGCCCTGACGCCGGTGTCTTTCTCGACGACGTCACCGTCTCCCGTAACCACGCGCTGCTGGTGCGGCGCCGCGACGGTCTCTACATCGACGACCTCGGCTCGCTCAACGGCACCTACGTCAACCGCCGCCGGATCGAGTCGCACCGGCTTGCCGACGGTGACGAGATCCAGGTCGGCAAGTACAAGCTCAGCTACCTGGAGAGGTGAAGGTGACCATCTCCGAACAGCCGACCCGACCGCCTGAATCGGCCAGCCGCCCGCGCAAGGCGCTGACGATCGGGGCCGTCTGCAAGATTCTCCAGAACGAGTTCAACGACGTCTCGATCTCGAAGATCCGCTACCTCGAGGACCAGAAGTTGCTGAGCCCGCGTCGTACCTCCGGCGGCTACCGCCTCTATAGCCAGGCCGACGTCGAACGGTTACGGACGATCCTGCGCCTGCAGCGCGATGAGTTCCTGCCGCTGAAGGTAATCCGCCAGGAGCTGGCGGCCGGCAGCGAGGTCGGGATCGGTGACAACGAGCGGCGACCGAGCGGCGGCTCGATGCGGCGGGCGATCCTGGTCGAGACCTCGCGCGCGCACCTCACCCTCGACGAGGTGATCGAGGAGACCGGCGCTCGCGAGGAGCTGATCGCCGAGCTCGAGAACTTCGGGATCGTCCAGCCTGAGAAACGCGAGGGCAAGACGGTCTACGACGAGACCGACCAGGAGATCGTCCGCGCCGCCAACGAACTCTCACGCTTCGGCGTCGGCGCCCGCAACCTGCGCGTCTTCCGCTCCTCGGCCGACCGCGAGGCGAACCTGCTGGAAGCGCTGCTCGGCCCCTCGCTGCGCTCGCGCAATCCGGAGCGGCGCAAAGAGGCGCTGCAGAGCCTGGAAAGCCTGGCGGCGACGGTCAGCCACCTTAAGCACCTGCTGCTGGTCCGGGATCTGCGCCGTCTCGCCGGCGAGTAGGGCTGGGCGTGCCCCGGGTCTCTCGCCGACGCACGATCGCGGCTCCGGTCGCCGAGGTCTGGCAGCTCGTCTCCGACCCCTACAACCTGCCGCGCTGGTGGCCGCGGGTGAGCCGGGTGGAGAACGTCGACGCCAAGGACGGCGGCCGCCGCAGCCAGTGGACCAAGGTCCTGGAGACTGCCGAGGGACGCGGCGTGCGGGCCGACTTCCGCTGTCTCAGCTCAGCCGAAAACGAGCGCTACGTCTGGGAGCAGCAGCTGGAGGACACGCCCTTCGCCAAGCACCTGCGTTCCTCTGAAGTAGAGGTCCGCCTACGCCCTGAGGGGGAAGCGACCGAGGTCGAGATCACCGCCTCGCAGACCCTGCGCGGGATGTCCCGCTTCGGCTCGCCGATGATGCGCAGCGGCCAGGGGCGGATCGCCGACCAGGCCCTCGACGGCATCGAAGAGGCGCTGACGTGAGCCGAAGCGCATTTGTAACCCCAGAGGTGACAAAGGCGCCCCGGCGCGACACCAATTGGTGGGGCTGGGGGGACCCGGCGATACGGCCCGGGTTGGACGAGGCGGCGCTGGCGGTGCTGGCCGAACGGCTCGGGACGCTTGAGCCGTGGCCACTCGCCCACGAGCTCGCCGAGTTTCCGTTGCCCGCCGCGCAGCCGCTGCCGCCGGCACTGAGCGAGGCGGTCGGGGCGGAGAACCTCTCGACGGCCGCGGAGGACCGACTCCGCCACGCAGCGGGGAAGGGCTACGCCGACCTGGCGCGGCTGCGCTTGGGGACGTTGGAGGCGGCTCCCGACGCGGTGTTGGCGCCGGCGGACGCGGCGGCAGCGCGCAAGGTACTGGAGATCTGTGCCACTGAGGGCATCGCCGTAGTCCCCTTCGGCGGCGGCACCAGCGTGGTCGGCGGCGTCGAGCCGCTGCGCGGCGGGCACGAGCGCCTGGTCAGCCTCGACCTCACCAACCTGCGCGAGGTTGAGGTCGACTGCCGCTCGCTAACCGCCCGTCTCGGTGCCGGGCTGCGTGGGCCGGAGGCGGAGGCAGCGCTTGGCCGCGAGGGCCTCACGCTCGGCCACTTCCCGCAGTCCTTCGAGTACGCGACGATCGGCGGCTTCGCTGCCACTCGCTCGGCCGGACAGGCCTCAAGCGGCTACGGACGCTTCGACGATCTGGTCAGCTCGGTGCGCCTGCTGGCGCCAGTGGGCGAGGTGCGCACGCTGGCGACGCCGCACACCGCCGCCGGGCCGGCCTTACGCGAGCTGATCGTCGGCTCCGAGGGCACCCTCGGCGTCATCCCCGACGTCACCGTGCGGGTACGCCCGGCGCCGCCGCTGCGCCGCTACGAGGCTTGGATGGCGGCCGGGTTCGAAGCCGGGGCCGAGATCGTCCGCTCGCTCGCGCAGGGGCCGGGCCTGCCCGACGTGATCCGCATCTCCGATGAGGAGGAGACCGAGGGCTCGCTGGCACTCTCGGGCCCGCGCGGTGCCGCCGGCAAGGCCTTCCATGGATACCTCGGCCTGCGCCGCCGCCGTGGTGGCTCGCTGGTGATCGTCGGCTTCGAGGGCGACGAGGAGTCGGTGGCCCGGCGCCGTGCCCTCACGGTGCGGGCGCTGCGCTCCGGGGGCGCCGCCTACCTCGGCCAGGCGGCCGGCCGCTCCTGGGAGCACGGCCGCTACCAAGGTCCGTACCTGCGCGACACCCTGATGGGGATCGGGGCGATGGTGGAGACGCTGGAGACCTCGCACACCTGGAGCCGCCTCGGTGAGCTGCATGCCGCTGTCTCCGGCGCGATCCGCGGTGCCCTCGACCAGCAGGGCACCCCCGGGATCGTTTGGTGCCACCTCTCGCATGCCTACGCCGACGGCGCCTCGCTGTACTTCACCTTCGTCGCTCGTCGCCGGCCCGGTGCCGAGATCGAGCAATGGCGCCGCGTCAAGCAGGCGGCCTCGGAAGCGATTGTCGCTTGCGGCGCCACGATCACCCACCACCACGCCATTGGCCGCGACCACGTGCCCTATATCGAGGCCGAGGTGGGGAGGACCGGCATCGACGTACTGCGCGCGGTCAAGGCCGAGCTGGACCCGGCCGGGATCATGAACCCCGGCAAGCTGATTCCGGGCTAGCCGCCCGCGTTGGCCGCAGCTTTGATCATCGGCCCGGTGATTTCGCCCCGAAGGACACTGGTGCCGACCTGTTCGGGCAGGCGTTTTTCCTGCTTTGACTTCGCCACCTCAGCGGCGTAGGCGGCATTTTCGGTCAGCGAGATGTCGATCTGGTTGAAGGCGCCGGCGGCGATGTAGCCGAGCAGTTCGGGCGGGATCGGCAGCTGCACGGCAATACTGCCGTTGTCGGTAACCCGCACCGCGCCGACTCGCAAGGCCAACTTCGGCGACTTGTAGAGCCAGATCGTGTAGTCGGAGCCTTTCGGCGACGGTTCCAGCCCGGTCGCTTCCACTTGCAGGACGGCGTTCTTTTTGACCCGCCCGAAGATCGCTCGGCCTTCGCCTTCGCCGCCATTGACCGGGGTCAGTGCCGCACCGGTCAGCTGCTGGTTTTCGGAGGCGTTGACGTTGCTGCCGCTGCCGCCGGAGGCCGAGGAGGCCGATTCACCACTGCCGGTGGAGCCGCCGCTGCTGCCGACGATCAGCAGCACGACGATCGCGATCACGACCAGCAGGCCGGCCCCGAGCGCAGCCTGGACGCCGCGGTCCTTTGGCAGGGAAATTTTCGGGCCGCTCACGCGTGCGGCGGCTTTGGCGGCCGGCGGCTTTGGCTTGGGGCGGGGCGGCGGAGGCGGCTCCTCCTCGCTCGCCTGCGGCTCCGGCACGGCTGGCTCGGGGACAGGCTCGGCCTTGGCTGGCTCCGGGGCGGGTTCGGCAGGCGCGGGCGGTGGCAGGTCGGGCGCCGTCTCGCCTTCGGCCTCAACCTCGGCCAGCGCCTCCGTGACTTTGGCGCGCACCTCCTCGACGCTGAGACCCATCAGGGCCGCCAAATCGTCGTATCCCTGCTCGCGCTGCGCAAGCAGGCGCAGCATCGCCTTCTGGTCCTCGCTGAGCGCCACCGGGCAGAAACCCTACGGGTTCAGGGCGGCGGCTTGAACGACATGGCATCGGTCTCGCAAAGGCTTAACCTCGGCCGTCGGTAGGGTGCGGGCCGATGGCGGACGACCCAGGCGGCCTGCTCTCCCACTTCGACGCTCTCGTCGGCACCGAGTGGCTCGACGACGACCCTGACCACGCCCGCGTCCGCGTCGCCATCCGCGACGAACTGCGCCAACCGGTAGGGCTGATGCACGGTGGGGTGATGTCAACCCTGGTCGAGAGCATCTGCTCACGCGCCACCGCCCTCGTCGTCCTTCAGGAGGGCATGGCGGCAATGGGTCAGTCGATCTCGGTCAGCTTCATCCGTCCCGTCACCGAGGGCCACGCCGAAGTCCGCGCTCACGCCCGCCACCGCGGCCGCACCACCTGGGTCTGGGACGCAGAAGTCGTCGATGCCGAGGAGCGGCTCTGCGCACTGGCCCAGATGACGATCGCGGTAAGACCGATTCCGCAGCGCTAAGGCGCCGCCCTACCCTCCGAACCTGTTCGTGATCGGCAGCCGCCGGTCCTTGCCAAACGCCTTTGGGGTGATGCGGATCCCCGGTGCCGCCTGGCGGCGCTTGTACTCGGAGCGGTCGACCAGCCGGACCACCTCGTCGACGATCTCGGTCGGCAGGCCGGCAGCGATCATCTCCTCGCGGCCCTGGTCGCGCTCGACGTAGGCCTCGAGGATGCGGTCGAGCAGGTCGTAGGGGGGGAGCGAGTCGCTGTCAAGCTGGTCGGGGCGCAGCTCCGCCGAGGGCGGGCGCTCCAGCACCGAGGCCGGGATCAGCTCGCGGCCGGCGCGTTCATTGCGGCGCTCGGTGAGCTGGTAAACGAGCGTCTTCGGTACATCCTTGATCACGGCGAAGCCGCCCGCCATATCGCCATAGAGGGTGGCGTAGCCGACCGACATCTCGCTCTTGTTGCCGGTCGTGAGGACCAGCCAGCCGTGTCGGTTGGAGAGCGCCATCATCAGGTTGCCGCGAATCCGCGCCTGGATGTTCTCCGCCGCCAGGTCGGGCTCGGAGCGGCGCGCGGGGTCGCGCGGCAGCGGCTCCTCGCCACCGTCGTCGCCGTTGCGCGAGAAGGCGGGCCCGAGCGCCCGTTCGTAGTCCCGCATCGTCTCCCCAATCGGGATCTCGATCAGCTCGACGCCGAGGTTGGCGCCGATAGTCCGAGCGTCCTGCTGGGTTTCATGACTGGAATGAGGAGAGGGCATGACCACACAGCTGACCCGCTCGGGACCGAGCGCGTCGACCGCAAGCAGGGCGACCAGAGCGGAGTCGATGCCGCCCGAGAGGGCAACGCCGACGTGGCCGAAGCCGTTCTTGGCGACATAGTCGCGGAGGCCGAGGGCGAGGGCGCCGTAGACCTCGTCGAGGTCAGAGAGCGGCTCGGCGAGCGGCCCGGAGCCGGGGATCTCGCAGACCAACAGCTCCTCCTCAAACTGGGCGGCGCGAGCGATCACGCTTCCGTCGGGGGCGGTGACGAGGCTCTGCCCGTCGAAGACCAGCTCGTCCTGGCCGCCAACCAGGTTGCAAAAGGCGAAGTGGGCGCCGTAGGCGCGCGAGCGTTCCGCGAACATCGCTTCCCGCTCACGGCCCTTGCCACGGTGGTACGGCGAGCCCGAAGGGTTGGCGATCAGCCGCGCACCCGCTTCGGCCTCGGTCTGCGCCGGCGGGCCGGGCAGCCAGACGTCCTCGCAGATCGTCAACCCGATCCCCTCGCCGCCGACTTCGACCGAGAGGGGCCCCTCGCCGGGGATGAAGTAGCGCTGCTCGTCGAAGACGGCGTAGTTGGGGAGCAGGTTCTTGCGATAGACGGCCTGCACGGCGCCGTCGGCGAGCACGGCCAAGGAGTTGTGGGCGTGGCGGGCGTCGCCGCCGCTGGCGGCGGGCTCGGCGAAACCAACCAGCACCGTCGTCCCCTCGACCCCGCGTGCCAGCTCCTCGACGGCGCGGCTATTGGCCGCGACAAAGTGCCGCTTCAGATAGAGATCCTCGGCCGGATAGCCGGGCAGGGCCAGCTCCGGAAAGATCGTCAGCTCAGCGCCGGCCTTACGGGCACGGTCGATCCACTCAGCGATCTTGGCGGCGTTGCCGTCGATATCGCCGACCGTGGGGTCGATCTGGGCGAGGGCTACGCGCATCGGTCTCCGCGGCAGAGCACGGCCGAAGTATCGCGGTCCGGGGCGCCGGACCGGGCCGTGGCGACCGCTACGCTGCCGCGAATGACGGAGCGCCGACGTCGTCCCTTCGCCGGCCGCTCCGCGATCGCGCGCCTCCTCCTCGGCACCGCGGCCAGCGCCCTCGTGCTCACCACCGCCGGAGCGGGGACCGCGAGCGCGGCGCCCGGCCTGTCCGCGGCCGCGCCGAGCCTCGCCTCACGCTCGCAGAAGCCGTTTATCGCCCCGGAGCCGCGCCCGACCGAAGCCCCGGCGCGGCCCACCAAGGTCGCCGACCCCAACCGCAACCCCTACACCGTTCCCGAGGCGCCGCGATCGCCAGCCTGCGGGCCCAACTTCTGCGTCCACTGGGTCGCCGAGGGGATCGATGCACCGAGGCTGACCGACAGCGACGACGACGGCATCCCGAACTTCGTCGAGCAGGTGCTCGAGATCGCCGAACACGTCCACACGATCGAGAACGACAAGCTCGGCTGGCGGGAGCCGAAGAGCGACGGTGACAGAGGGGGCGGTCACGGCAAGACTGACATTTACCTCTCGCAGATTGGCGGCGAGCTGTTTGGCTACGCCGCCCCCGACCGCGATCAGGGCGGCAAAGACCACCGGATCCCGCGGCGTTTGTACGGCTACCTCGTCCTTGACAACGACTACAGCCCCTTCGAGTTCCCTGGCACGACGCCGAGCCACGACCTCGAGGTGACCCTCGCCCACGAGTACAACCACATCCTCCAGTTTGGCTACGACGCCTACCAGGACCCCTGGTTCGCCGAGTCGACCGCGACCTGGATGGAGGACCAGGTCTACAACGGGATCGACGACTACCTGCGCTACGTGCGCCGCTGGGTGAAGTACTGGGACACGCCGCTGACCAGCAGCTCGATCAAGATGTACGGCTCGGCAGTCTGGAACGAGTGGCTGGCCCACCACTACGGCCTCTCGATCGTGCGGCGGGCCTGGGCGCGGGCGATCCACGCCCATCCCGGTGGCTTCTCGGTCGCCGCCTACGAAACGGCGATCCGCAGCGCCGGACCCTCTACGCTGAGCCGCGACTTCACCCGTTTCGCCGCCGCGGTCGCCGAGTGGCGCACGGGGGAGGGGTTCCGCGAGAGCTACCTCTATCCCGACATGCCTCGGCAGGGCTCGCTACCGCTCGATGGACGACCGCTGACCCGCCTGTTCAACCACACCACCTTCCAGCTGCTGCGGGTGCACGCGCCGCGCGGCCGCGCGGCCGTCGTCCACGTCACGGCTCCGCGCGGCACCGCCGCCGGGGTCGCCCTGGTCGGTCGCATTGGCAGCGAACGCCAAGGTCGCACCGTGACCCGCCTCGCCTACCGGCGCGGCGGCGGCGATCTACGCGTGTGGCTCGGCGACCCCGGTCGATTCAGCCGCGTCACTGCAGTCGTAGTCAACGCTGATGCCAGCGCCAATGGCTTCAGCGCCCGCCGGCTCGACTGGCGCTACCTGACCGACCAGGTCCCGTTCCGGATCCGCGCCAACTTGATCCGCTAAGAGGAATCGCTCAGGAGGACGACTCGGTGGCGACGGCGTGGCTGCCGTTCGTGGAAGCGCTCGCCTTTGCCTTCTTGCTCGGCTTGGCGGAGACGGTGCCGACGACCTCTGCGATCGCCGCATCGAGGTCGAGGCCGAAGCTCTCCAAATCAGCCATCGCGTCGTAGTCGCCGACCAGACCGAAGTTGACCTGGCCGTCGTAGGACATGATCCCCACGCAGAGGGCCTGGCGGCGGGCCAGTGGCACCATCGGGAAGATCGACTCCATCCTGCGGCCGAGTACGTAGAGCGGGAACTGCGGCCCGGGCACGTTGGTGACGACGAGGTTGAAGAAGCGCTGGGCGGGCTGCAAGCGGGCCGCCTGCGAGGCAATCGTCCCCGGCGCGAAGTCGGTCAGTTTGGTGAGGATTTCGGCGCCGACCGCCTGGCCGGAGGTCTTCAGATCGCCCATCTCCTCGCTGATCAGCTGCAGCCGCTCGACCGGGTCCTCGGACCAGACTGGCAGTGGCGCCATCATCGCCGAGATGCGGTTGCCAAGGGCGCCGTGTTCTTCGGCGGCGCGGACGCTGACCGGCACCATCGCCCGCAGCTCAAGGCCGTCGGTCTCGTGTCCGCGAGCGCGCAGGTACTTGCCGAGGGCGCCGGCGACGATCGAGAGAATCACGTCGTTGACGGTGCCGCCGTGGGCATCCTTGACGCGCTTCAGCTCGCCAAGGTCGGTTTGGACCATCGCGAAGCGCCGGTGCGGGCCGATCTCGACGTTGAAGACTGGGTGCTGGGAGGCCGAAAGTCCGGCCCCGACCATCTTCGAAGTGTTGCCGAGGCCGCGCAGCACCTGGCGCGGACCACGGAAGGCGGCGCGAACGCCACGGGCGATCTCTTTCGGGCTCGTCGCCCGCTCGCGCAACGCTTCAGTGAGCAGCTCGAGGTCGGTCGGTTCGGGCCGCGCCAGCCAGGGCGGCGGGGACGTCGCTGGGCCCTCGGGCTCGGCATCGAGGTCGAAGAGGACGGTGGTGATGTCGACCCCGGAGACGCCGTCGACGAGTGCATGGTGGCTCTTGCCGATGATCGCGAAGCGGCCGTCGTGCAGCCCCTCGACCAACCACAGCTCCCAAAGCGGCTTGCTGCGGTCGAGCTGCTGGGAGAAGATCCGCGAGGCGAGGTTGCGCAGCTGCTCATCGCTGCCCGGCGCCGGCAGAGCGGTCTGCCGCACGTGGTACTCGAGATTGAGGTGGGGGTCGTCGACCCAGACCGGCCGCCCCTGGTCGAAGGGGACAAATCGCAGCTTCTGGCGGAAGCGCGGGACCAGATGCAGGCGCGAGGCGATGTGATCACGGAACTCGGCGTGCGAAGGGGCCGGCCCTTCGAAGACGCTGACGGAGGCGACATGCATGTGGGCGCCGGCGCGCTCGAGGTGCAGGAACGAGGTGTCGAGGCCGGTCAGGCGGTCTGGCATCGGACCATCTTCGCACAGGTGGGATGCCTGTAACAGGGGCGATTTTTCGCTTGCCAGAGCCGTTTGCACCGACTCTTGCCAAATCGGGGCGTGTGAGTCCCATCACTTCCGCGCTCCGCCGGCCCACCTAGCGTGTTCTCTCGCAAACGAACGAACCCATCTGCCGAGTCCCCTCGCGCTGTCGCGAGCGGGAGCGGGGGACCCAATTGCCGCGGCGCCAGGCCGCGGTCGGGGCGAATCGGGCGGCGAGCCGCCCGTAGCGAGCGTGGCACCGAGCCACGGCCGCGAGCCCGTCAGCTAACCCCGTAGGCAGCGAGAAAGCGAGTTGATCAGACGATGCGATACCTCCTGCCCGTGGCGGCTGCTGCCGCTGCGCTGTCGGTCGGCGCGGTGCCGGCCGCGGCGACGGACTCGCACCACCATCACCGGGCGGAGCGCCTGCACTCCCATGTCGCCCTCCACGTCTCCCGCCACGCGGTCATGCGCGGCGACGCGATTGCGGTGCGCGGCCGGATCCGCCCGGCCGGCCACCGCCGCGTCAAGCTGGTCGTGCGGGGACCGGGCGGCGGGGTGCTCAAAACCCGGACCGGAACCGACGGTCGCTTCCGGATCCGCTGGACGGCGGCGGTCTCTGGCAACTACGCGGTGCGTGCTTATGGCGTCCACGACTCCCACAGCCGTGGGGCGACCAGCGTCGCACGCAAGCTGACTGCCTATCGGCCGGCTGGTGCCTCCTATTACGGGCCGGGGCTCTACGGCAACGGCGTCGCCTGCGGTGGCACCCTGCTGCCCGGCACGCTCGGTGTCGCCAACAAGACGCTGCCGTGTGGGACCAAGGTGAAGCTGCGCTACCGCGGCCGCACGGTCACCGTGCCGGTGATCGACCGCGGCCCCTACGTGGCCGGCCGCGACTTCGACCTCACCGAGGCGACTAAGGAGCGCTTGGGCTTCCCGGGCGTCGGCACGGTGCTGTCGAACCGGTGACGCTCAGGGGGCGCCGAGGCTGAGCTGCATTTGCGGCTCGGCCTCGTCGGCCGCCGCGTCGCTGCTGTCGTGCTCGAAGGAGGCCAGGCGGACGCCGAGCAGCCGCACCGGCCGCTGCGGGT
>Ga0207686_10002271_pt1 | contig 10550 bp, 21 predicted proteins | sample KBSM24metaG_FD_184396 | JGI IMG/M metagenome (GOLD analysis project Ga0207686, IMG submission 184396) | Miscanthus rhizosphere microbial communities from Kellogg Biological Station, Michigan, USA - KBS M2-4 metaG (SPAdes) (version 2) | ecosystem: Host-associated > Plants > Roots > Rhizosphere >...
AATACGCTCTGTCGATTCCTAGCGGATTCCTTATGCGCGGTTTTGCATTGTTTGAGGTTGCCATGTATCTCATTCAAATTCTTCTTCCCACAACCTCTCTTTCGAGTGCTGAACCGGTTCTTACCGCACTCAACCAAACACTGGTTGAGACGTTCGGCGGCGTGACCGCTTACACGCAGTCTCCGGCGAAGGGCAAATGGCTGACGGGCGGCAAGGAAGAGCACGACGACATTGTCGTTTTCGAAGTTATGGCGGATCAAATCGACTCTGGCTGGTGGAAAACGCTGCGCAATCAACTTGAGCGTGATCTGAAACAAAAGGAGATCGTGATCCGCTCTCTGTTAATGGAAAGGTTGTGACAAGGGAGAGAGTTATGTCCCACAACGGAATATTCAGTCCGCATTTGAAAGAGCGCGCCGGACAGATCGTCAAGCTTCTACGACGCAAAAAGCTCACGCTAGTGACCGCCGAATCCTGCACGGCGGGTCTTCTCGCCGCTCTCCTCTCCAAGCCAGACGGAGCTGGCGATGTCCTTGAAGGAGGCTTCGTTTGCTATTCGAAGGAACAGAAAAGCGTCGCCTTGCATGTGTCGCCAATTACTCTCAAAGAGAAGACGGCGGTCTCATCTGAAGTGGCAGAGGAAATGGCGCGCGGAGCATTGAAACGTTCAACCGCGACAACCGCCATTGCTGTCACAGGCGTTTTAGGGCCAAAGCCAGACGAAGATGGCAATCCGGTGGGGTTGGTCTACCTATCGCTCTGCTCAATCAGCCAACAAAAAACCGTGCGTCACCAATTTGGCGCTCTTTCTCATGAAGAACTTTGCGCACGCACGCTCATGGCCGCGCTCGACTTACTCGATCAGGGAGGCAAATAATGGAACATATATTCGGCACCGTTCACAACGTCACTTACGCGCAAGAATGCGCCCGTGCGGCCCTGGTTTTCATTTACGGCTTTATTATCCTCCGCCTTTCGGGGCGCCGTGCCTTCGGTAAATGGTCGGCGCTTGATTTCATCGTATCGATTATCGTGGGCTCTAGCCTAGCGCGCGTGATAACCGGCGAAGCGCCCATCGACGGCACCTTCAGCGCCGTCGCACTCATGATACTGTTGCATCTGGGACTTTCCTGGGCGGTCGCACATAGCGATACGCTTTCCCGCCTAATCGAAGGAACCACGATAGAGCTTACCCAAGGCGCTTTCATTGACCAAAAAAAGCGTAAGTCACATCTGGTCTCGAATGCCGATTTGGATGAAGCTTTGCGTGCGGAATGTTTGGGTGGGCTTGAGGACTTGAAAAAGACTAAGCGCCTTCATCTTGAACCGAGCGGCAAGATCAGTGTGGTGAAGCTCGAGGATTAATTCGGGCTCTGGCAAGACTGGCGAGCCACTTCTTCCTTGATCTCCGCCACACGTTCTTCCGGCAACTGCTCAGCAGCGACAAGATCGTTGCGAGCGGCTTTTGTGACGCGTATCAGCTCATCGAGTTTGGCTTGCAGCGCCATGCCTTCGCGGTTTTGCGTGTTCTGGATCAGGAAGACCATCAAGAATGTTACGATGGTCGTACCGGTATTGATGATGAGCTGCCAGGTATCCGAGTAATGGAAAATGGGGCCGCTGAGGCCCCAGATCAGGATCACCACACAGCAAACCGCGAAGGTAGCCGGCTTTCCGGTAAAGCGGGCCACGGCATTCGCCAGGCGGGCAAAAGCCGATAAATTCTGGGTATTTGCGGTAGCCCCGCCTGTTGAGGATTTGAGAAGTTGGGTTGAAGAGGCCATTGATTTTTCTTGCAACAAATTTATTTTCCCGCTCGGGGAGAACGCAGCTCATTAAGGTCGGTTCGACCTTTCGCAAAAGTAATTGATCCCCGTTTTCGTATAAATTTCACATAGCTATTTGGAGGGTTAGCCATGCCGCTGAATATGGCAAAAGCAATGGCCGACTGCCTCTATCAGGCAGCGGCCTGGCTCCTTGAGGAAGCAAGGCTGCATGAGACCGGCGAAGTTGTCCGGGTTCGCGACGGACGCGATGAAAGCAAAGAACATGCGGAAGAGCTGATCCATCGAGCCCGCAACATGGAAGCCGCAGCCCAGGCTTTTGAACGTATCGTAGGACAGTCAGATCGTTCGCACTGACCTCATTTTCGAAATGCTTTCCGGCCGCGCTTGATGCCTTTGAGAGCCTGGTCCGGCGTTTGCCAACCTTTGAACGCCAGCTTTTTGTCGCTTCCTAAAACGGACGCTTGCAGGAACTGCTCGATTTCGTCGCGCAGCTCTTTAGGCACACCTCTCGCCACCTCCGCATCTTCTGCGTCCTGTTTTTGCGGACAGAGAATGTAACGGTCGTTGCGTACAGTTTCCCCTTTTTCCGTTTGCTCGACTGTCAGCGCTCCCAGGAGGGAGCACCGGATGACAATACCTGGCGAGCTGGCGGCTTGATGAATAACCAAGCCATCGAGCGGATCGCCATCTTCGCCAAGCGTCGAAGGAATAAAACCCCAGTCAAAGGGATAGGAGATTCCGGCCGGAAGTGGGTGCGCGTAGGCAAAAAAACCTTGGTCGGCGTCGTAGGAAAACTTCGCCGCGGCACCTCGGGGCGTCTCGATCACCACGCGGATGAATTTGTCATCGAAGGTGGGTAGCCGGTCATACTTTGGCATAGAACGTTCCACCCGGCTTGCGCCGGGTGGTTATCCATTTTTAGGCGGCGTGAGGCTGGCCTTGCTCGATCTTCTTCGCGGTCATGCTGCGGGTAACCGGGGCCGGAATGCCGGACTTCGTAAATTCCGCCATCAGCTCTTCTTTACGCGCGGCGATTTGCTCGCCGAGCGCCTTCAGATCAATGTCGCTCTCCTTGACCTGAGAGAAGATACCGCCGCGTTTTTCTTCTTCCTTGACGTGATGCTTGATCTCTTCGGACAGAACTTTGACCTTCGCATCATAATAGTCATCATCCGGCGAGCCTTCCTCAAGTTCAGCAATGAGCACTTTCGCACCATCATGCTCAACTTGAGCCTCGTCAAGATTATCGTCTTCCACGGCGCCCTTGCAGGCCGGATAGAAGATTTCCTCCTCGATCATGGTGTGGATCGTGAGCTCGAGGCAGATTTGCTTGGCGATATCGGCCTTCTTCGAGCGCGAGCTCTCGTATTTTTCAAATAGCTCTTCGACCTTGCGATGGTCGGCCTTCAGCAGCGCAATTGCATCTTTGACAGCGGGCATAGGAAATCTCCTCAGGGTGTGTGGCTTGAACGTTTGCGTGCGCGGCCAGTTCCGGTTGGAGGACTTTTGACCGGGAACAATGCGCGGCGCCCGAGGTTAGTTAGTTGAAGGGGCGTAAAAAAACGATTGGAAGGATACGTCATGACAAACGATCAAAATCGCAATCAAGGTCAACAGGGTCAGTCGGGTCAGCAGGATCAGCAGCGCCCCGGTCAGCAGTCCGGTCAGCAGCAGAAGCAGGGTACTCAGCAGTCTGATAAAGACCAGGACAACCAGTACGGCCGGCCCGGCCAGGGCGGCCAACAAGGCGGCCAGCAGGACAAAAACCAGAAATAAATCGGCGGCCCCGGATGCCTTGAAGGGTCCGGGGCCTCCCTCATAGGAGATCAAAATGGCGACCAACAAGCCAGCCGGAGATGGGCATCGCAATGGCGCGGTGCGCAAGCGTTCGCAGATCAAGACAAAGATCGAAGGCGAAGAGCATTATACCAAGCGCAGCAAGGAAAGCGGCCAGTTCATGGCTCAGAAAAAGGACGACACCAAATTCAAAGGTGTTCGCCGGGAAACTTAAGCAGGAAGGAAGTCCTATGCCCAAACTTCTAATAACCATTGCTGCGATAACATTCCTTGTAAGCAGCATCCATGGTGCCCAGGCGCAGGCTATGTCCAAAAATTCGGACACAAATCCCACCACGCAAGGTTACGCCACTTCGGGAGCCGCTCTCAAAGACCAGCACTCGACGGCCAAGAGCGCCGCCAAGAAACGTCGCGCCGAAGCTAATCAGGCAGCGCCCGGTAATTCCGCCGCAGAGACGGCTGGCGCTGCAACACCGAATGACACGTCGCGTCCCGAGAAGACCCCATCCCCGGCTCACTAGCCGCTTTGGGAACCCTGGAAACCTTGGTGCGTTTTGGCTCCAACCGCCAAACCGCAAGGGGGAACTATGCGTCTCGTATTGCTAATCGTTCTGATTTTGCTGCTCGTTGGTGCCCTGCCTCTTTGGCCTTACAGCACAAATTGGGGCTACTACCCGGGTGGCGGATTGGGCCTGGTGCTGGTTATCGTCCTCGTCCTTGTGCTGATGGGCAGAATATAGGGCAGTACGCTAGCCTTGTACGATCTAGACGGGCTGTCATTTCAAAGCTCATGATTTTGTGGTGATGAGTGCGTTTAAAGATATGTCGCCGGCAATAACACAGCCGCTGGCGTTTGAGAGACATTGGGACAGATATTAGAACGCTGTCCGCGCTCCCGCTCCATTGCAGGGAGGCGCGAAATGCCCCGCTATTTTTTCCACCTTATCCACCCGACACGGGAACCCGTCCGGGATGAAGAAGGTCTCACGCTTGATGCCGATGCCGCCGCCAAGCGCGAAGGGATGATAAGTTTGGGGGAACTGATGAAGGAGGCAAGTTCTTCTGAGCCCATGCCCTTCTGTGTCAGCGTCCAGGTTGTTCGCGAGAGCGTAGGGATTATCGAGCTGCTAACCGGGCATCTATCCGAACAAGGACAATCCTAGCCAAAGCTGGGCACCATCAGGATGGCCCCGGCTGTACGGTGTGATTTGCGACTTTCGTGCCTTTTCGCGCGTTACTTGAGCGGCGCCAGAAGACAACCGCACGCTGGCGCTTGAGAGACATCCGGGGCAGTTTTCAGAGCACTGTCCGCGCTCCCGCTCAAAGGGAAGGCGCCCATGTAAGGTAGGATCGGCACTATTTCGCACGGCCAACTGGATACGATCCAATGCCCAAAATGTGGCAACTGCGGGGTCATCAAGTGGAACTTCGTCCAGACCCCGAACGGACCGAAAAAAGACTTCGTCGGCCTTGCGGGTAGTTTCTTCGAGCGTATGAGCAACAAGCCGCCATACCTCATCGAGATTGTCTGCGATTTCTGCCGCATCGAAGCGCATAAGCTGAGCCTCACAGATCAGACCGCAGCACTTTCTTGACTTGGGCGTTGTTTAAAGATCGCCATTATCAACGCCAAGGACAGAAATAATGAGCCGGAGCACTATAGGAGGTCTGGTCCTCTCCGCCCTCTTAGCGGCTTTTTTCGTTCTCCATATGGCTGGCCTTATTCCGATGGGCACGCATTGACGCCATGAGCAGCACGAAGAATCCCGAACACGAAGCGGAAAATCCAGCGCCCATGCCAAAAGGTCAGCAGGGACAAGGCGGGACGCCGCGTCACGATGATCCTGAGGGCCAACAAGGCGGCACCCAAGGCGGCAAGAAACCCGATACAGTTCAATCACTCGGACATTTTTGACGTGACGAGTATAGGCCGCTTGAAATCAGCTTTGAACGAGCGAAACGTCACCGAGTAACGCAGCGCATTCATGGGGGTGATGCTGTGCTCCCATACTTCGCGCACATCGCCGCTCATGAGATAGCAGGAGCGGGGCTCAATCAGCGCCTTGGCCCGTTGCCATCCGCTGTCGTGGTTTGTTCTCAAGCGCAAAATACATGGCTCGAGAAAGGAAAGAGCCACCACCTTTTCGAACATGGGTTTGTCACGGTGCCAGCCAATGCCGGCGCCTGGGGCATATTCTGTCACGAGCGCTTGCTCCAAATCCTTTGCTGCGATCCCGCTCGCTTTGCTTGCAATCTCGCGAAGGGGATAAAGAAAATCGGGGATCGGATTGGCCGGCCGTAAGGCTTGGCTGCCGTAATCGTAGCGAAAGCCGTAAGAGACGACCTGGCGGTTTCCGAGATAGCCGTGAAACTCAAAAGGCTTGAACGGCAAAGACGCGAACCGTTTCACAAATTCGCTCTCCTCGGCCTTTGAAAACACCTCCGGCCAATAACGAAAGCCGGCGGGGAGGGCGGATTTTTCCCCAAAGAGATCTGGTGAAGAGAGATTAGCGGTGCCCATGTCCACCTAAATGGGGATTTCGGATCGCGATTTCAAACCGGCCGTTTGCGGTCGGGCAGGACCTTCATCATAAGAATGAAAGCGGATAGACAGAGACAGATGACATTAGCCGCAAGGAGCGGCCACTGACGCGTCAGAAATCCAAAGGTCGTCCAAAGCGCGAAGCCAGACACCGTCAGGATGTACATCCACAAGGAGATGTCCTTGGTCTTCCGTGTCCGAATGATCTTGACCGCTTGCGGGGCGAAACTGGCGATTGAAGCCAGAGCGGCGCAGCTTGCAATCCCGGTTGCCAGATTCATTCCGTCCGCCGGTTCTTTCTAGCTCTTTCCTGGTCCTCTTCCGTACGTTCCTCGAAGGGGATTTGGTTTCCCTTGTTGTCGAGTTCAAGGCCGGGCTGAGCGTCGGGCGGGACCGCCATTTTCGCACGGTGGGGAACTGTTTTTGTTTCTCCAACCGGGGTCACGGCTCTCTCTATACGACTATTGTCTTCGCTATTCATGGGCACGAACCTCCAGCTTTTCTGAAGCTTCAACGCCGAAAGCCTTCGGCCTGTTCCGGCTTCTGGAACCATCAAACCTGGCGGGAGTTTTGCCAGCGGCAGGGTGGGCATCCGCGCCCGCCTTTCGAGCCAAAGGAATTAGCGATGGAGACACGCATGAAACGTCTTTTGACTACCGCTGGAGCGCTCGCTCTGATCTGCGCGACCGCTTTTGCCGCCCCAGCCGATAAGCCCGGCCATAAGAGCCCCGCCCCCGGCACCAACTCCGAAACCATGAGTGCGGTCGAGGACACCACCGCTGGCGCGGTCGGTGCTGTCTCTGCCGAAATGACCAGTACCACCAAGGGTTTTGCAACGGCGGCCGCGATTTCGGATATGTATGAAGTGGCGGCTGGCAAGATCGCTTTGCAGCGCTCGAGCCAGGCCGACATCAAGGCTTTTGCTCAAAAGATGGTGGATGCCCATACGGCGACCACCGAAAAACTGAAGGGTCTTCTGCCCGCCGGTATTACGCCGCCCGCTCACGTCGATAGCCGTCGGCAGGGCATGCTCGATAATCTGCGCGGTGCCAGCGGTGCGGATTTCGATCACCGTTATGCCGTGCAGCAAGTCGCTGCCCATAAGGAGGCCGATATTCTGATGCGGGGTTATGCCAAGGACGGCGATAACGCCGGTATCAAGAGCTTTGCCCGCGATACCGACAAAGATGTGAAGATGCACCTTTCCATGGCGCAAGACCTCGAAAAGAAGTACAAGTAGCCCGTAAGGCGGAGCGCCGAACAAGAGACAGAAACCCCGGCGAGAAATTGGCGGGGTTTCTTTTTTTTAGCAAGTTGGGCGCAGATTGGTTAGATAGCGATCTTCCCAATCAGCAGTCCTATGAGAGCCGCGAGAATGACTGCGGCTAACGGGTGCTCACTGACTGCCTCTTCGAATTGTGAGCCGGGCGGCGGCAAGGGCGGAGCGTCGATGGTATCCTCGTCTGGCACTTTGGGCATAGCGAACCTCTAGCGATTTCTCTTTTTAGGAAGCTTCGTCACGTTGGAATGACTACGCGACTTGGGAGCAGGCGATTTCTGTCCGAGACTGCGGCGCAAAGCTTCCATCAGATCAACAACATTGCCCACGTCTTCCGGCTCGGCAACGCGCGTGATCTTGTGGCCGCGCTTTTTCTCTTCGATCAAGGCGCGCAGCGCATCTTCGTAGCGATCGGTAAATTCGTCTGGATCAAATTCCCCATGCTTTTGATCGATAATCTTTCGAGCGATATCGATCATCTGCTTATCGCCCTTACTCGATGGCAGTGTCGAAAGCGCCTCGGCCATATTCACAACTTCGTCGCGCGTGCGAAGTGTGGTTGCGATCAATCCGGTCTCGCGCGGCTCAATGGCGACCAGCCGCTCGCGCGTATGCATAACGAGACGCCCGAGGGCGATTGTGTTGGCCTGACGCATGGCTTGCTGGATAACCGCATAGGCTTCCGATGAGCTGTCATCGATGGGCACAAGAACATAGGGTTCGTCCCAATAAAGCCGGTCGATGGTATCCGCATCCACAAATCGCTCGATCTCAAGCGTCTTCGTGGTGTCGAGTTTGACCGACTCGAAATCCTCCGAAGTGAAAAGAACATAGTTGCCCTTTTCAACTTCATATCCCTTCACCAGGCTTGAACGCTCGACCGGACCTGTGTCCGGATCGGTGGTGACCATCCGGATGCGGTTGCCGGTTTCCGGGTTGATGAGATTGAAGGATATATCGCTTGAGGTCGTGGTCGCCTTGTAGAGGCCCACCCCGCAACTGACCAGCGAAAGGCGAAGATGACCCTGCCAAGCCGGTCGATTGGATAATCCAGGCAGGTTTCGGGCTCGCGCCTTGGGAGCGGCCTCTTTCTCTTTACGACGGGGAGACGCCATTTATACGAGGCCGTGGTTGGAGTTGCGCAGACTCAACTGCTTGGGAACCCAGGCGTTCCCTGATCTGTTTATAACTTGGCGAGGCCGCTAGGGCTGGTAGCCAAGGTTAGTTCGGACACGATTCCTGCTGAGACTTTATTGGCTGTGCGGGACTGTCGATTGAGGCACCCCAGTGAAAATTGCGACCTACAATGTGAATGGAGTGAACGGCCGTCTTCCCGTGCTTCTGCACTGGCTGGATGAAGCCCAGCCCGACATTGTTTGCCTGCAAGAACTCAAATCGCCCCAAGAGCGCTTTCCCGCACGCGAACTTAAAAAGGCTGGTTATGGTGCGATTTGGCACGGCCAGAAAGCTTGGAACGGGGTCGCCATCCTCGCTCGAGGATCTGACCCCGTTGAAACGCGGCGAGGACTTCCTGGCGATCCGCATGATCTACACAGCCGCTATATCGAAGCGGCCGTAGATAGCCTGATCGTGGCGTGTCTTTATCTGCCGAACGGCAATCCCGCGCCGGGCCAGAAATTCACTTACAAGCTGAACTGGTTCAAGCGACTGCATAAGCACGCCCAAGCTCTTCTAAAGTCTAAACAGCCGGTTGTTTTGGCGGGTGACTTCAATGTGATGCCGACCGATCTTGATGTATATGCTCCGGAGCGCTGGCGCGATGACGCGCTGTTCCGGCCCGAGGTCAAGAAGGCGTATGCCGATCTCATTAAACTGGGCTGGACGGATTCGATCCGGACGCTCAATCCCGATAAGCGCATTTATACCTTCTGGAAGTATTTCCGAAACGCTTTCGCCCGTGATGCGGGCCTACGTATCGATCATCTTCTCCTGACGCCCGATCTCGCCAAGCGGCTCCGCGCCGGCGGGGTCGATAAGTTTGCTCGCGGGTGGGAGAAATCGAGCATGCGCCAGTCTGGATCGAACTCAGTGAGCCAAAACAGTCTCGCGCTAAAAGAGGGAAGCGCTGATGCCGCGTCAACTCAAAACATACATTACCAATCTCGGCTTCTTTGAAATGGCGATTGCGGCGCCATCGATGAAAGCGGCGCTTGAAGCGTGGGGCATGAGCCATAATGCTTTCCAGCACGGCTTCGCCAAGCAAACCGATGACGCCAAAATCATTGCTGCGACCATGGAGAAGCCTGGGGTAGTCCTGAAGCGGCCGGTAGGAACTACAGGCGCATTTTCGGAGAATGCTGAACTGCCAAAAGAACTGTGGAAAGGGTCACTGCCAAAAATTGAACCGCCCAAAAAGAAACCAAAGGCCGAGCCGAAGAAGACGTCGAAAGTAGCTCCTAAGCGGGCGGAAAACGGCAAGCAAGATAAGGCCGCCATCCTATCTTTTGGGAAAGCAAAGGAACGGCGTGAGCGCGAACGAGAAAAAGAAGAGGAAAGAGAAGCTGTCCGCCAAGAGAAGGAGCAGGCGCGGATTGAACGCGCTCTTGCGAAGGCGGATCAGGCGCTAGAAGAGGCGAGCGCACGTCATGATGATGTTATCGCAGCTATCGAGAAAGAACGGGAAAAGCTGGACCGCCGCGCCGATATAGAAAAGGAACGCTGGGAAAAAGAACGTCATAAACTTGAGGAAGCGCGGGAACACGCCACGGAGTGAGCCATGAAGGAAGATATCAAGAAGTTCGTCGAGAAGGTAAGCGGGCTTGGAAAACCCAATGCCAAAGACCTCACATGCCGCGAGCGCAAACCCGCGACGTTTAAGTTCAAGGATGATGGCGAGACCCCGAATAACTCTAAATACCCCCTGGTCGTTTACCGCTCGCCTGTCGCGCTCGATCCGAGATTCGATCCCGCGGCTGTATTCGAGACCCTATTCGAAGCCAACAAATGGGGCGACAGTTGGCGGGCGACCATGTACGGCTACAATCATTTTCACACCGGCACGCATGAATGCCTCGGTATCGCGCGGGGAAAGCTCACCGCCCAATTTGGTGGCGCTTCAGGGCGCAAGGTCGAACTGAAGGCAGGCGATGTTGTCATTATTCCGGCTGGTGTCGGGCACAAACAT
>Ga0207686_10002275_pt1 | contig 10546 bp, 4 predicted proteins | sample KBSM24metaG_FD_184396 | JGI IMG/M metagenome (GOLD analysis project Ga0207686, IMG submission 184396) | Miscanthus rhizosphere microbial communities from Kellogg Biological Station, Michigan, USA - KBS M2-4 metaG (SPAdes) (version 2) | ecosystem: Host-associated > Plants > Roots > Rhizosphere >...
GATTTGCCACTTTTCATAACTTACTCTCGTCGCAAGAAGCGGTGGTGCCGCTGGAAACGCGGAATGCCAGCTCCTACCTGCTGGCCTTCGACAATACCAGTGGCGCGGGGTTGGGCGTCGCCGTGGAGAATATATCAGCGCAGGGCGCTAGCATTCCGGTAGTGATTCGCGATGATAACGGCGTGCAGATCGGCTTGCCTGGAGCTGCGATGGCACTCCTTGGAAGCGGGCACACTTCTTTTGAATTAGCCTCTCAGTACCCGATTACGGCGAACAAGCGTGGGACTATCGAATTCGACACGCCTCCTGGCGGCCGAATCAGCGTATTGGGAATCCGCACCACTCCCCTGCCTGTTGGTAGCGCGCTCACTACCATCCCTCCGGTGACGGACGCCGGGACTAACGGTGGTTCGTTCGCGCATATTGCCATCGGCAACGGTTGGCAAACGACGTTTGTGCTGGTCAACACCGGGCTGGGGATCGCGCAGGCGCACCTAAGTTTCTTCGACGACAGCGGCAACGCGCTTCCGGTGCCACTCTCCTTTCCACAATTGGGTGGAAACTCGAGCATCGTGGTTCCCAGCGTGGATCGAACGCTAATGCCGGGCGCATCGCTGATCGTCGAAACCGCCACGCCCCCCGTGCTCACGATGGGCTCAGCGCAGCTCGCCGCCGAAGGCAGCAGTGTCGGGGGATTCGTGATCTTCCGCTACAATCCCGACGGTCAGGAGGCAGGGGTGCCGCTCGAAAACCGCAACGCCGGGGCCTATCTGCTGGCTTTCGACAATACCGATGGGAATGCGACGGGAGTGGCGGTGAGCAGCTTATCGACGCAGGCGGTCAACGTCTCGGCGGTGGTTCGCGACGAGACCGGTGCGCAAATCGCGAGTGGACTCATCCCCCTGGCAGCCAACGGTCATAGCGCGTTTACGTTGGCTGTCGACAAATTTCCGGAGACGGCGCGCATTCGCGGCACCATTGAACTGGATGCGCCTCCCGGGACGCAAATTAGCGTCCTGGGAATACGTGTTCGGCCAGCGCACACGTTCACTACGTTGCCGGCATTGACCAAGTAATGATGCGTCGAGATCTCAAAACCGATTTGTCCCTCTGTCTGCTGCTGTTGGGGCTTGCGGCCTGCGGCTCGAGCGCCGTCGCGCAAATTCCTGGCACGTTCACCGCGAGCGGCAACATGACCGCGGCACGCGCGGGGCACACCGCTACCTTGCTGTTGAACGGGAAGGTTCTGATCGCGGGTGGACTGGTGGCCAACGCCTACCCGCCGGTTCTCCTGGCTAGTGCTGAAGTCTACGATCCTGCGACGGGCACGCTTACCGCAACCGGGAACATGACCACTGTGCGCGCGTGGCACACAGCCACTCTACTTCATGACGGCCGGGTCTTGATCGCCGGTGGCGATTTCAGTCTCGAAGGCTCGCCGCAGACCAGTACTGCTGAATTGTACGATCCCTCAACGGGAGCCTTCACCGCTACTGCGAACATGCTTATCGGCCAGACTAACTACACGGCTACATTGCTTGGCAATGGAAAGGTCTTGATCGCAGGTGGCATAGCCGGCGAGTGTTGCGACGCAAAAATTGCCAGGGCCGAACTCTACGATCCCTCGACTGGCACTTTCACTTTTACCGGTTTATACGCGGGCCTCGGTACTCCCGGATATATTCTTGGCGGACCGGGCTACCCCACAGCTGCCTTGCTTTCCGACGGCAGGGTGTTGCTCGCAGGGGAGCCTACCGCCGAACTGTACGATCCTGTCTCTGAGACCTTCAGTCTTACAGGCGAAATGGTCACGCGTGTTTTCGGAAACAAGCCAGCATATATAGCAGGTCGCACGGGCACTTTGCTCCCGAACGGGAAGGTATTGCTCACCGGTGGCGGCCAACCTCAGGGAAATTCTGCCGACATTCCAATAGCTGACGCCGAATTATACGACGCTTCCACCGGAATGTTCACCGCAACCGGTAGCATGACGAAGGCGCGTTACGGCCACACTGCCACATTGCTGCCCGACGGAAAGGTTTTGATTGCCGGCGGTGAGGGCGACGCATGCAACGGTACTACCTGCATAGTGTCCGGCAGCGAGGCTAGCGCCGAGATCTACGATCCTGGCACGGGCACCTTTGCCGCAACCGGCAGCATGACCTCGCTCCGGGAGTGGCACACCAGCACCTTGCTCTATGACGGAAGAGTTTTGATTACCGGAGGCTTCGACTGGCCAGGGCTAGCGTTCCTCTCGCCGAGCGCTGCCACCACTGAAATCTATACAAATTTCTTTCCGGTGCCACTGGCATATTCGGGGCTGGCTATTTCGGCCAGTGGAGGTAGCGGATCGATCAGTCTTACACTTCCGGCAGGCTCGGCATGGGCGGCTTCGACCACAGTGGACTGGATTACCTTTATTGGACCTGCGGCGGGAGCGGGTAGCGGGACGCTCACTTATCAAGTGGCGCCGAATACGGGCGCGGGCCGTTCGGCCGCCATTACTGTCACGGGCTTTTCGTTCACCGTGGAGCAGCAGGCAGCTACGGTCCCCGGCCTGGGCTTGATCGGCGCGCTGCCGCACATCGCTGCTGAAGAGAACTGGACCACAGCGTTTACTCTGGTGAATAAGAGTACGGCGCCTGCGGTAGCACGAGTCAGTTTGTTCGACGACCCCGGGGGGGCACTTACGTTGCCTCTGGGATTTCCGCAGTTGCTGCCAGCAGCCTTGCCGTTACTGGCGGCGTCGTTCGATCGTACTCTGGGCGCCAATGCGTCGTTGACGATGGACACGTCGGGTCCGCAGGTGCCGCCGGTCGTGCAAGGCTCGGCGCAGTTGGCGGCCACTGAGCCGGTGGACGGGTTCGCCATTTTCCACAATGTGGTGACGTCCCAAGAAGCCGTGGTGCCTCTCGAAACGCGGAATGCGCGTGCGTACTGGCTACCCTTCGACAACACGGGCGGTGTGGTAATGGGCATTGCAGTGGAAAATCTATCGGCGCAAGCCGCCAACATCCCCGTGCAGATTCGCGATGACAGCGGGGTTCCGATCAGCGCCGGACTGAGCGTTTCGGTGGCGGGTAATGGACACTATTCTTTTGTGTTATCCGATCCGGTTCAGGGCTTCGCACTTACGGCGAACCGGCGCGGCACCATAGAGTTCGACACGCCGCTAGATGGCAGGATCAGTGTGCTGGGTCTGTGCTTTACGCCTCCCAACAATGCTCTCACCACGATTCCTGCCCTGGCCGATGTCGGAACCACCGGCGGGAGCATTGCCCATGTGGCTTCGGGCGGTGACGGATGGGAAACTACATTCGTACTGGTCAATGTGGGCAACACGGCGGCGCAGGCTACGGTTAGTTTTTTTGCCGATCAATCGGGCAGCCCACTCTCCTTGCCGCTGTCGTTTCCGCAGATCGGCAGCGGAGCAAGCAGGGTAGATTCGTCAGTCACGCAAACGCTGGCGGCCGGGGCGACCCTATTGGTCACCAGCAGCGGTGCACCGCAACTCCTCACCGGCTCGGCGCAACTCAGCACCAACGGAAACGTCAGCGGATTCGTGATCTTCCACCACGGCAATCAACAGGCAGTGGTGCTGCTGGAAAGCCGTAAAGCTAGCGGCTACATACTCGCTTTCGACAACACCAACAGCACCTCTACAGGCGTGGCCGTGAACGCGATCTCTACGCAAGCGGTGAATATTCCCGTAACGGTTCGCGACGACACAGGCGTACAGATCGCTACCGATACCATCACCTTGGCCGCGAACGGGCACTATGCTTTTACCCTAGCGGCCGACAGATATCCAGTTACCGCTAACCTTCGCGGCACCATTGAATTCGGCGCCCCAGCCGGCGTTGAGATCGGCGCTCTGGGTATCCGTATTCCCGTGGCGCATACTTTTACGACACTACCGGTCTTGGCGAAATAGGCGGCAGTATTTACATCCCCGATAAGTCACATTATCGGAAGTCATTCTGGGCGTCAGCTTCGCGCCGATGTCATTTTCACGAAGGCCAAGATCAATGACTTGACTCGCCCAACTTTGATCGTCCATCCGAATTCGCTTGACCCTCACGGTAGCCAGTGCGCGCGCGTACTTGGACATCCCCGAGCGCGGACTTTGCTTGGTCCGTGAGCTCCACGCGAATCTTATGCACGCTTCCGGGTCTATCTTGCGGAGCCCGGTAAAGAAGTACATACCGTTGGTGGAGTCGCTGAAACATCTCCACGAGGCCGGTCCCTTTTCGATTGTCATCCAGCAGATCCCCGCCTGTAGCGGTCACGAACTGCCGCAGATCCGCGTGGACGGGGCGATTCAGATAATCCCGGTCAGGCGTGTCGAATCGTATGAGGCTTAGAACAGCGTCCGACTCCCAAAGTGCATCGCGCACTGTTTCGTTACTGACCGCCATAGCACCCTTATTATCTGTAAGCACAATGATATGCCGGTGAGACCCCGGGCGCCCCTGCTGCCGAAGATAACGTACAGCGTCCAATAAAGTGGCGTTTAACTCTGTATTGCGGCCGTTCCAGGGGACTGCCCGAATCGCTGCGTCAACACGTTGGAAATCCGAGTTCAGTGGAGCCACCAAACGGGCCACGGTGTCAAAAACTACGACGCCAACCTGATCGGCAGAATGCAAGTATGACATTGCCTCTGCCGCCGTATTCTTGACTCTTGTTTCGATCACATGCGTGCTACTGCTATAGTCCAGCAGAAGGATCAAATCGAGTGGCTGATCTTCGGAGCCAAAGCTTGATATGGTTTGCAATCGACCGTTGTCCCAGACCTCAATATCATCTTGCTTCAGTCCGACCACCGATTTTCCCTTGGCCATCACCTGCGCGTCGACTGAGATAAAGTTTGCATCAGATCGGAAGGTTGCCTTGTCTGGTTCGACGGGCGCTAACGGCACAGCAGGGTTCTTCTCATCAACTCCGCGAGCTGGTGGAGAAGGCTCAGAAAGCGGTCGATCCGGCTCAGGAATGGGAGGCACGATTGAAGCGTTGGAAGGAACCAGCTTTGAAGCCGCAGCCTCCAAGGAATCCAGGTATTTCTCAAACCGTTCCGCATTCTCGCGATCAACCGGATCCTTGGCATTTTCCGCCCACCGTCGCCCAGCAATGCGCGCATCAGCTGACTTCCCGAGGTTCAAATCAGCGAAAGCCATCTGGCGAAAATACGTTGAGGCTTCTGCCGCCGAGACCAGTCGGATCGGACGAAGCGTATCATGAGCCGCGCTCCATTGTTTGGAATTCACTTGAATCTGCGCCAGCACCAGACGGGCATCTGTGCGGCCCGGCTGGTCGATTAGCAGCAGGCCCAAGGCCTGAATCGAATCCTCCGGGGCCGCTTGCATCGCGATTCGCCCATAATCCCAAAGCATAATTGGATTGCGGCTACCCAGTTCCAACGATTTCGCGAAGTATTTGCGCGCATCCTCGATTCGAGAGTCGCGCATGGCAAGATATCCAAGCCCGACGTAAGGTTCCGGCCGGCTGGAATCGCTGCTTACTAGTTCCTCCAGTTTCTTCCTGGTTTCCTCCTCTTTGCCTGGACGGTTTGTTAGATTCAGCAACGCCAGCTTTACGTCGAACGGTGAGGCCGGCTCGGTGTTTGTGCGGCCTGTAGGGTTCGGAATCTTAATCGAGAATAGAGCACCGCGGAAGCTGTTTCCCGCGACATAGCTTCGAAGGTCGTTTTCAATCTCCGCCAGAGTCTTTCCGTAAACAGTTTGGAGCGCCTGCGGGGATGGGGTTCCGGCACGAATTGCCTCGATCACCTTTATGAACTTCGGGTTGTACGCCGGACTGAGCTGCAGCATATGCGTGAGGGCCCAGCTCTCATCATAGAAAGCACCGGCTTTATTTTTTTCGTTGTAATAAGGGGATTCATGATCCACCGCCAGAAGGGTAGCAAGAGGAATTGGCTTCTCGAACGCTAGGCCCTGTAGGCGGCCTGGGATCACCATACCGACCAGAACTTTATCGCCCAGAGGCTTCAGCGTCGAATAAACCTCGGCCAGGCCTTCATTCAACCAGGGCGGAAGGTTCAGGCCAGCGTGTTGCGCAATAAGGTGAAAATATTCGTGAGTGACGATCGGAAATCCTTCGACACTAGTGCTGCCGAGCACGATGTAGTCCCGTCCTCCCGCTTGCGTGTAATAGGCCGCCGCGGATTCATTCGGGCGATAAGGATCGTATTCCTTCTTCGAGCCGAATAAGATGATGCGGATCGGATCCAGCTTGGCTGGCGAGGCTCCCATCGCCTGCTCGAAAAAGCTTCGGACGCGCTCAAAATACCACAGCGCTTCGCGGGTGTTTCCTTCCCCGGCGCTGCTGTAGATTTCAAAATCGGCCGAGGGCATCCGGATCCAATGCGGATCTGCACCGAAAAGCGGCCGCAAGCACCAAAGAACGGCGACAGTCCCCCAAACCAAAGCTCTCATGAGAGATATATTAAGGCATACCTCGTGCGGATGTTAGTCCCCCGCGGACAGGTTGGTTTGACTACCAGTGGGCCCGATAATTCCTATTATCGGAAGGTAGCTCGGTCGCGACGAGAACTTCGTCAACAATATGTGCAGCCGTCTAACCCGCTACTTGTGACAAAAGACGAGGCACGCGGACCGGGTGACTGCCTGAAGCGTCTGCGCTAGGATAGGAAAACGCCCACGGATCAGTGCTCATCGCTTGCCGTGAGGGATGCGCAATGCAGATTCGAGTTATAGAACCTGCCCAGCGTTCGGACCGAGAGCCCGTCCCGGATGAAAATATTCGAACCTTTTCGGCTTGATGCGGTGAACCATTGTTTGTGGCGCGCCGACGAACGTGTGTTCCTGACCCCGAAAGCGTTCGACGTACTGCGTTACCTGGTGGATCACGCGGACCGGCTGGTAAGCCAGGCCGAGCTTCTAGAGGCGGTATGGCCTGAAACGTATGTCAACCCGGAAGGCGTTCGAAAGTACATTCAGGAAATCCGCAAGGTTTTGGGCGACCGGCCGGATCAAGCTGTATTCATTCAAACGTTACCGAAGCGAGGCTATCAGTTCGTCGCGCAGGTGACCGAACAGCGACACACCGCGCCATCCAGCGAAACGTCGGAGGCGCTTGGGAATACAGTCGGCCGCGGCGAGGCGCTGGCCGAGCTTGATAGCTGTCTAAAAAGAGCTCTTGGCGGCCAAAGGCAAGTGGTCTTCGTGACTGGTGAAGCCGGCATCGGCAAGACCACGCTGCTGGACGCTTTCCAACACCGGGCAGCCGGCTATCCGAGTTTGCGGATCTCGCGAGGGCAGTGCATCGAGGGTTTCGGTGGCAAAGAAGCATACTACCCGATGCTCGAAGCCCTGGGCGCGCTTCTGCAAGGCGAGGAAGAGAGCGCTTTGGTCCAACTGCTGGCCAAACGGGCGCCCACCTGGCTGATTCAGTTTCCATCCCTAGTGAAAGCGGACCAGAGAGAGTCGCTGCAACGGGAGATTCAGGGGACCACGCGCCAGCGCATGGTGCGGGAAATTTGTGAAGCCCTCGAAGCCATCACGGCTCAAACTCCGTTGGTGGTGATTTTGGAGGATCTTCACTGGGCGGACGCTTCTACCTTGGACCTTCTCTCCGCGTTCGCGCGGCGCAGGGAACCGGCGAAGTTGCTGCTGCTAGGCTCCTTCCGGCCGGCGGATGTGATTCTTTCCCAAAGCCCGCTGAAGGCCCTGAAGCAGGACTTGCTAGTCCGGCATCTGTGCCACGAAATTACCGTCGAGCGCCTGGAAGAGTCCGATGTCGCCGAGTACCTAGTGAGGATGTTTCCGGATAGCGGTCTTCCTGCGGCTCTCGCAAACTTGTTGCACCGGCACTGTGGGGGGAATCCCCTGTTCATGGCTGCACTTGTGCAAGACCTGGTGAAGAAGGGTCTGATCGCGCAGCCTCGCGGAATATGGGCGCTCACAGCGCACCTGGCAGACATCGACCCGGGAGTGCCCGACACGCTGCAGCAAATGCTGGACATTCAGATTGAACAACTGAGCGCGGAAGAACAGAGAGTGCTGGAAGGCGCCAGCGTGGCTGGAGAGCGTTTCTCCGTATGGGCCGCCGCGGCGATGCTCGATACCTCCGCGGATGCGATTGAAGCGGCTTACGAAAGACTTGCCGGCCGGCAGCAGTTCTTACGGTTCGCTGGAATCCTCACGGCGGCGAACGGGGCCCATTCCGCGCATTACGAATTCAGACACGCCCTCTACCGGCAAGCTCTCTATCGGCGTCTCTCGGACGTGAACCGATCCAAACTTCACCGCAGCTTGGGAGAGCGGCTCAAAACGATCTGTTTCGCAGGCAAGCAAGAGCTGGCTTCTGAAGTCGCGCTGCATTTTGAGGGAGGACGGGATTACGACCAAGCCGCGCGCTGTTTGATGCTGGCTGCCGAGAACACACAGAAGCGGTTTTCCGATCGCGATTCCATCCAGGTTCTTCGCCAGGCGCTGGAGCTGATCTCGGGAAAGGGGCTCTCTTCGGGAATTGAGCTGGAGATCCAGATCTATCAGCGAATCGGCGACGCGCAATTTGCTCTGGGCGAGATGTCGGCATCGGTCGAATCTTACGAGGCTGCGGCGGACCTGGCAGCGAAAGCGGATCTTCGAGCGGAACATGTCGCGGTCTTGATGCAGATGGCTCTTCCCGTGTGGTTCATCGAGCAGGCGCGTGGCAACCAGGTTCGTGGCGAGCACGTCCTTCAGCAAGCGCTCCAGGTGAGTCGAAGTCTGGCGGATCCGCTACTTCTGGCCCAGACAGAGTTAGCGGCGGCTTGTTTCCGACTGCTGTACGATTCCTGGCGAGCGGAGGACCTGGAAACCTGCGTGCAGGCTGAGAAAACAATTCGCACGCTCGCCGGGCCCACTGCGCCTCTGCACATGTACCATCTCTACATTCAAGTGCTTAAGGCGGAGGGTCCGCAGGCTCTGGAAGCGGCGGATGTCATGATCAACAACGCGACAAGCCCCACTGTTTATGTGGGTGCACTTGGCGCGAGAGGCTTGGGTCTTATGTCTTTAGGCAGGTTTGGAGAAATGCTTCAAATCATTACGAGAGAAAGGGAATTGGGAAGGAAGAACGAATCGGGAGCGTGGATGTGGGTTCTGGGCGAGGCATGGTTGCGGCTGCTTTGTTTCGACTTCGCGGGGGTTCACCGCGTGGCCGAGATTACGATGTCCAGCGACGTAGAAGCGCACGCCATTTGGAGCAGGACCGCCGCGCGGATTGCTGCCGGTTATCAGGAAATCGCTAAGGGGAATCCAGAGAAGGCTTGGGAATTATTCACTCAAGTCCGCGACTATAACATCACGCCCAAATTTTTTCTACATTGGCACTGGCGAATGCACGCCGCGCTGGGAGCGACGGAGGCTCGCTTGAGCGCCGGCGATATCCTGAATGCCCGGCGCGAGGCGGATGGATTCCTGGAATCCGCTCTTTCGGTTGCAGATCCTAACCTGCGGGCATTCGCCTGGGAAATTAATTCGCGAGTGGCCCGGGCGGAGGGAAATTCGCATACAGCACGGGCGCATATCGAAAATGCCCTGGCAGAGCTGGACAAGCTTGAGATTCCCGTTTCCAGCTGGCAGGTCCACCGCACTGCCGGGGATTTGTGCGAGGACGAAGGGGATCACGCGAAGGCCAACGAACACCGCGCCCGCGCTCAAGAGCTGATCATGAAAATTGCCGATTCCTTTGATCCCGGAGAACCGCTGCGGGCGTCGTTTCTGGCGGTGCCGCCGATTCACCGCCTTCGAGAGCAAGCGGCATCAGCATGAGGCTGCGCGCGCCTGCAGGATCGTGAGAGGCAGGCGAAACGAAAAACGGGCTCCGTGGCGGGACGATTCCGCCCACATCTCTCCGCCGTGATCGATCACAGCCTGCCGTGAAAGCGCCAAGCCCAGGCCGAAGCCGTTTGCCTTGCCGGCGGTAGCGAATGGCTGGAACAGCCTGTGGCGAATTTCGGAAGGGATGCCCGGCCCGCTATCCGAGACCTGAACCACGACGGAATATTGGTCGACAACCGCCGAAATGCCGATGGTTCCTCCCGCGGGCATCGCTTCGAGCGCATTCACCAGTAAATTGACAACCACGCTTTGCATCCGATGGCGCTCGACCGCAATTACTAGACGATCGGGGAGGCTCTGAACGATCCGGACGGATTGCGATTCGGTAATGACTGCGATTTTCTCCACTGCGCCTGCGATGAGATCGTGGAGATCGCAGAGCTCCGTTTCCCGTTCTCTGCTGGCCCACCGACTTAGGAGCTCATCGAGCAAGTCTTTCATGCGGAGCGACGCGCCGTACATGTTGCGCGCGATCCGATGGATTTGTCGTTGGGAAAGTCTTGAACCGACCAGCAATTCCGCACTGCCATGAATCGTAGTCAATGGGTTGCGCAGATCATGGACTATCGACGCGACCTCGGGCACGGAACTCGTGTGCTCGCGGGCGGCGTTGATTGTGTTCATCTCGTCTCGTCCTTTCTCTGCAAGCTTCGGCGAGCTTCTTCTCGAAGAAAATC
>Ga0207686_10002280_pt1 | contig 10535 bp, 10 predicted proteins | sample KBSM24metaG_FD_184396 | JGI IMG/M metagenome (GOLD analysis project Ga0207686, IMG submission 184396) | Miscanthus rhizosphere microbial communities from Kellogg Biological Station, Michigan, USA - KBS M2-4 metaG (SPAdes) (version 2) | ecosystem: Host-associated > Plants > Roots > Rhizosphere >...
CTTCATGGCGGCGATCAAGCGCCACCTCAAGGCATTGGGTGTGCCTGAGCAACAAAGCCGCTATGAATTCTTCGGCCCGGCGGCGGCCCTGGAATAACATCTCCAGCGCAACACTGCTCAAAATGTGAGAGGGGGCTTGCCCCGATAGCGGTGGATCAGTCAGCTTATCGGTGGCTGGCACACCGCCATCGGGGGCAAGCCCCCTCCCACATTCAGTTCTCCATTCCTCCCGATTAATCCCCCGTTAACCCCTCTCTGTTTAAACCACTCTCTGTGTGTAAACTTGCGGCCATCAGGCCAACCACAATCAGGCAAAGGGATACGGAGATGAGTGACGAAATGCGTTTGGGCAGGGAGCGGCGCTTTCTGGTGTTGCTGGGCATCATCTGCCTGGCGCTGATCGGCGGCGCGTTATACATGCAAGTGGTGTTGGGCGAGGCGCCTTGCCCGCTGTGTATCCTGCAACGCTACGCCTTGCTGTTGATTGCGATTTTTGCGTTTATCGGCGCGGCGATGCGCACCAAGGGCGCGATCACGCTGTTTGAAGGCCTGGTGGTACTCAGCGCCCTCGGTGGGGTGGCGGCGGCTGGCCATCATGTGTACACCCAATTTTTCCCGCAAGTCAGCTGTGGCGTCGATGTGCTGCAACCGATCGTCGACGACCTGCCCCTGGCCAAGGTCTTCCCCCTGGGCTTCCAGGTCGACGGCTTCTGCAGCACGCCTTACCCGCCGATCCTTGGTCTGTCCCTGGCGCAATGGGCGCTGGTGGCGTTCGTGCTGACGGTAATCCTGGTGCCCCTGGGCATATACCGGAACCGCAAGCGCGCAGCCTGAGCCTATCGACCAAAACGCCCCGGTCCTTTTGAAAGAAGGCCGGGGCGTTTTTGTGTGTAGGGATTTGTGAAAGGACAGTGACGCCGGACAATTTTGACGGCGGGCAGCGTGCGACATGTTGTCACACAGAAGCTGTCGCAGGACATTTCTGACGCGTTGAACCGTCGCATAAATTTGCGCCAGGCGGTCAATTTATGCTGTCAGTTCGTCGTCTGGGCGACCCCGCGAATGTCGCGCCGTCCAAGCCTTTGAGGGCTCTGTGAATGCCTTGTTTTATGGGGACTTGGATGCGATTTGCAGGCCTTTGTGGAGGCGGCGGGGTGTGGCGCTTTGCCCAATAACACGGCAATTTTTGTGGTTTTTGTTGAGAATCGAACGCGATAAGATCGCGAACCTTTGCGATATTGGTGAAGGATTGTTGCTGGAATCAATAAAAATTATTTCTTTATAAGACATGGTTTATACATCGCTAGCTAACTACAATCGCCCGCACTGAATGTCCGGTGCTGTTCAAACTTTGAGCATTGGAGCGGTCGAGGGGCAGATGGATGGCTCTGTGCGACCCCAGGTTCCGGCAGCCTTTCAACTATCCGCACCAAATGGAATTGGTCTGTAACAAGGCCTTTAACCACGAAATCGAATAAGAACTCACCGCAGGTCCGTGACACGTCCGATTAGGGCGCGCGGGCAGGCTCTTATTCAATCGAAGAGAAATGCCAACCCTTGGCAGGGTGAAGTGTTGGCGATCAAAACCCAACTGCATTGCGCAAGCTGCTTTAGAGGTCGTGAGATGAGTAAAAACAGGTACCCCCGATTACTAGGCTTTTTGCCGCTGCTTGGCATGATGTTAATGCTGGGAGGCTGCAAGTGGACCTTGCTCGACCCAAAAGGACAGGTCGGTCTGGATGAACGAAACCTGATCATCACCGCCACCCTGCTGATGCTGCTGGTCGTGGTCCCCGTGATCATCATGACCTTCGCCTTCGCCTGGAAATACCGCGCGTCGAACACCAGCGCCACCTACGCGCCGAAGTGGTCGCACTCCACCAAGATCGAAATCGCGGTGTGGTTGGTCCCGATCCTCATCATCATTGCCCTGGGTTATGTGACCTACAAGTCCACCCATGCGCTGGACCCATACCGTCCGCTGGAATCGGACGCCAAGCCGATCAATATCGAAGTGGTCGCGCTGGATTGGAAGTGGCTGTTCATCTACCCGGACCTGGGTATCGCCACCGTCAACCAGATCCGGTTCCCGGAGCACACCCCGCTGAACTTCAAGATCACCTCCGACGCCGTGATGAACTCGTTCTTCATCCCAGCCCTGGGCGGCCAGATCTACGCGATGGCAGGTATGCAGACCAAGCTGCACCTGATCGCCAACCAGAAAGCTGAAATGGAAGGCATCTCCGCCAACTACAGCGGCGCTGGCTTCACCGGCATGAAATTCAAAGCGATCTCGACGAGCCAGGAAGATTTCGACGCCTGGGTAGCCGAAGTCAAGGCCGCACCTAAACAGCTTGATCAAGCTGAATACGAAGCCCTTGCCAAACCAAGCCAGAACAACCCTGTCGCGCTGTACTCCGCTTACACGCCTGACCTGTTTCAGAAGATCGTCGACAAGTACGAAGGCATGAAACCAGGCAAGCCGGTCAAGCACGAGAAGAAAGAAGTGGCTGCGGTTGAAGGTTCTGACACGGGCTCGCATTCAACTGCTGGGGCAGAGGAGTAAACGATGTTTGGTAAATTAAGTTGGGATGCGGTCCCGTTCCACGAGCCGATTGTGATGATTACCATCGCCATGATCGCGCTGGGTGGTCTGGCACTGTTTGCAGCAATCACTTATTTCAAGAAGTGGACCTACCTGTGGACCGAGTGGCTGACGTCGGTCGACCACAAGAAAATCGGCGTGATGTACATCATCGTTGCCATGGTCATGCTGCTGCGTGGTTTTGCCGACGCCATCATGATGCGTACCCAGTTGGCCATGGCCACCGAGGGTTCGCCTGGCTACCTGCCACCTGAACACTATGACCAGATCTTCACCGCTCACGGTGTGATCATGATCATCTTCATGGCGATGCCATTCTTCACCGGCCTGATGAACCTTGCAGTGCCGCTGCAGATCGGCGCGCGTGACGTTGCCTACCCGTTCCTGAACTCCCTGAGCTTCTGGCTGCTGGTTTCCGGCGTGGTGCTGATCAACGTTTCCCTGGGCGTCGGCGAATTCGCCAAGACCGGTTGGGTTGCGTATCCGCCATTGTCGGGCATTCAGTACAGTCCGGGCGTGGGTGTGGACTATTACATCTGGGCGCTACAGTTATCAGGACTGGGGACGACGCTGACGGGGGTCAACTTCCTGGCCACCGTCCTGAAAATGCGCGCCCCTGGCATGAAACTGATGGACATGCCGATCTTCACCTGGACCTGCACCTGGGCAAACGTACTGATCGTGGCTTCGTTCCCGATCCTGGCCGCTACCATGGCGCTGCTGTCGCTTGACCGTTACCTGGATTTCCACATTTTCACCAATGAACTTGGTGGCAATCCAATGATGTACGTGAACCTGTTCTGGGCATGGGGTCACCCTGAGGTGTACATCCTGATCCTGCCAGCGTTCGGTATCTTCTCCGAAGTGATCTCGACCTTTACCGGCAAGCGCCTGTTCGGTCACCACTCGATGGTCTACGCCTCTGGCGCGATCTCGGTACTGGGCTTCATGGTGTGGCTGCACCACTTCTTCACCATGGGTTCGGGGGCCAGCGTCAACGCCTTCTTCGGCCTAGCGACGATGCTGATTTCCATCCCGACGGGGGTGAAGCTATTCAACTGGCTGTTCACCATCTACCACGGCCGTCTGCGTATCACCAGCCAGGTTCTGTGGACCCTGGGCTTCATGGTGACCTTCGCCATCGGCGGCATGACCGGCGTACTGCTGGCCATCCCGGGTGCTGACTTCGTGCTGCACAACAGCCTGTTCGTGATCGCGCACTTCCACAACGTGATCATCGGCGGTGCGGTATTCGGTTACATCGCTGGCTTCAGCTTCTACTTCCCGAAAGCGTTCGGCTTCAAGCTGCACGAAGGCTGGGGCAAGGCTGCGTTCTGGTTCTGGATCTCGGGCTTCTTCGTCGCGTTCATGCCGCTCTATGCACTGGGCTTCATGGGCATGACCCGTCGTCTGAACGCCACCACCAACCCTGAGTGGGTGCCGTACCTGTACGTCGCCATGTTCGGTGCGCTGATGATCGCGGTCGGTATCGCCTGCCAGCTGATCCAGCTGTATGTCAGCGTGCGTGATCGCAAGCAGAACATGTGCGAGTCGGGCGATCCATGGAACGGCCACACCCTGGAATGGTCGACCTCGTCGCCACCACCGTTCTACAACTTCGCTGTGATTCCTACTGCGACCACCATCGATGCGTTCACCGAAGCCAAGGAAGACGGTACTGCGTACCAGCAACCTAAGCACTACGAACCGATCCACATGCCAAGCAACACCGCCACTGGCGTGGTGATGGGCGCGCTGTTGACCGTGTTCGGTTTCGCGATGATCTGGCACATCTGGTGGCTGGCAATCGTGAGCCTGGTGGGCACCATCGGCTACTTCATTGTCCACGCTGCACGTGATGATCAAGGCTACATGGTGCCGGTCGAAACGATCGAGCGCATCGAAGCCGAGCAGCACGCTCGTCTGGTCGCCGAGAAGAAAATCCCGGCCAACCGTGTCGAAACCTCGTTGGAACAGGCTTAAACCATGTCGAACTTAGTGACCAATGCTGGACACGCCCATGTCGATGACCATGGGCACGATGACCATCACCACGACTCGGGGCCAATGACCGTCTTCGGTTTCTGGCTCTACCTGATGACCGACTGCATCTTGTTTGCGTCGATCTTCGCGGTGTACGCGGTACTGGTAAACAACGTAGCGGGTGGCCCGTCGGGCCACGACATCTTCGAACTGCCTTACGTGCTCGGCGAAACCGCCTTGCTGTTGTTCAGTTCGATCACCTACGGCTTCGCCATGTTGGCCTTCTACAAGGGCAACAAGAAGGGCGTACTGAGCTGGTTGGCACTGACCTTCCTGTTCGGCCTGGGCTTCATCGGCATGGAGATCAACGAGTTCCACCTGCTGATCTCCGAAGGCTACGGCCCGCACCGCAGTGGTTTCCTGTCGGCGTTCTTCACGCTGGTAGGCACCCACGGCCTGCACGTTTCGGCTGGCCTGCTGTGGATGGCGGTGATGATGTATCAGGTCAATAAGCACGGCCTGACCAACACCAACAAGACTCGCCTGAGCTGCCTGAGCCTGTTCTGGCACTTCCTGGACGTAGTCTGGATCTGCGTATTCACCGTCGTCTACTTGATGGGGACTCTGTAATGGCTAATGCACACTCCCATGACAGCCATGATGCGAGCCACGGCAGCGTAAAGTCTTACGCTATCGGCTTCATCCTGTCGGTCATCCTGACCCTGATCCCGTTCGGCCTGGTGATGTACCCAACCCTGCCGAAGTCGATCACGTTGATGATCGTCCTGGCGTTCGCGGTCATTCAGGTCCTGGTTCACCTGGTGTACTTCCTGCACCTGGACCGCTCCGAGGCCCAGCGTGAGAACGTGATTGCGTTCGTGTTCGCAGGCCTGGTGATCGTTCTGCTGGTTGGTCTGTCGCTGTGGATCATGTTCAGCATCCACACCTACATGATGGCGAAGTGAGGTAAGACCCGATGTCGCTTAAGCACTTTATCCAAATCACCAAACCGGGGATCATTTTCGGTAACGTGCTTTCTGTGGCAGGCGGTTTCTTCCTGGCCTCCAAGGGACATGTCGATCTGGCCATCTTCCTGGCTGCAATGATCGGTACGTCCCTGGTGGTAGCTTCCGGTTGTGTGTTCAACAACTGCATCGACCGCGACATCGATATCAAGATGGAACGCACCAAGAATCGCGTGCTGGTCCAGGGGCTTATCTCCCTGAAACTGGCACTGATCTTCGCGACCGTCCTGGGTGTTGCCGGCGTGGTGTTGTTGTACAAGGTGGCCAACCCGCTGGCGGCGCTGTTTGCCGTGATCGGCTTCGTCATCTACGTCGGCCTCTACAGCCTGTACCTCAAGCGCAAGTCGGTTCACGGCACGCTGGTGGGCAGTCTGTCGGGGGCGATGCCGCCGGTGATTGGTTATGTAGCTGTGACCAATAGCTTCGACATGGCCGCGCTGGTGCTGCTGGTGATGTTCAGCCTGTGGCAGATGCCGCATTCCTATGCCATCGCGATCTTCCGTTTCAACGACTACCTGGCTGCGTCGATTCCGGTTCTTCCGGTCAAGCGCGGCATCCAGGTGGCCAAGAAACACATCCTGCTCTACATCCTGGCCTTCCTCGTGGCGACCTTGATGTTGACCTTCAGTGGCTACGCCGGCATGAGCTACCTCGCTGTCGCCGCCGCCATGGGCATGTACTGGTTGTACATGGCCTGGACCGGCTACAAGGCGGTGGACGACACCGTCTGGGCACGCAAGCTGTTCGTGTTCTCGATCTTCACCATCACCGCGCTCAGCGTGATGATGTCCCTGGATTTCCAGGTGCCGAGAGAGTTGTTGCTGACCTACGCGCCCTGAGTGGTTCCAAGCAGTGAACAAGCCCCGCCTTCGTGAGAAGCGCGGGGCTTTTTCTTGGGCGCGGGTTAAATCGGCTGGCGGCTTTCTCGTCATACCTCACTGTATGAGCCGTGCGAATCCATTACCCGCGTACAAGGAGTTGTCACCATGGTCAGCGTCAGTCGTCGCTCCCTTCTCGCCCTGGGCGCGGCCCTGCCCTTGTTGGGGCGCCTGGATTGGGCGGTTGCCAGCCCGCCGCCGGCCAAGGCGGACAAGGTGCGGCTCAACTACAACGAAAGCCCCTACGGCCCTTCAGGTGCTGCCCGCGAAGCGATGCGAGAGGCGATTGCCACTGCCGGACGCTATCCCTACGGCCACATGTACGGCCTGGCCGCGCTGTTCGCCCAGCAGCAGGGGATTGCCGAAGAACAGGTCGCGGTGTTCTCCGGCTCCATGGCGGCGCTACGCTATGCCGTCCTGGCGTTTACCGGTGAAACCCGCGGCCTGGTGATGGCCACGCCGTCCTACGAGGTGCCGCGCCAGGCGGCCGAGTCGCGCAAGGCACCGGTGCGCGAGGTGGACCTCAATACCGAGCACGCCCACGATATCCCCGCCATGCTCGCCGCCGATCCCCAGGCCGGTATGCTCTACGTGTGTAATCCCAACAACCCGACCGGCACCATGACCCCGACCGACGCCATCCGCAAGGCGCTGGCGGACAAGCCCAAAGGCAGTGTGTTGGTGGTGGATGAGGCCTACATCGATTTCTCGGACGCCCCCAGCTGCGTGAGTTGGGTCAAGGAACACGACGACCTGCTGGTGTTGCGCACCTTCTCGAAAATCTACGGCATGGCCGGCGCCCGCATTGGCCTGGCAATCGGTGCCCCGGCGCTGCTGGAGCGCCTCGCGGTGTTCGGCGGCGACAACGTACCGGCAGGCACCGGCTTGCTCGGCGCGCGCGCCAGCCTGGAAGACGTCAAGCTGTTGCCGCAACGCAAGGCGCTCAATGCCCAACTGCGTGAGGAGACCATTACCTGGCTCAAGGCCCGTGGGTTCACCTGCACGGCGTCCCAGAGCAACTGCTTTATGATCGATGTGAAGCAACCGGCCGAGCAGGTGATCGAGAAGCTGGCCGGGCAAGGTGTGCTGATTGGACGGGTGTGGAAGAACTGGCCGCAGTGGGTGCGCGTCACGGTGGGGAGCAAGCGCGAGATGGCGCGGTTTCGTGAGGTGTTTGCGGCGCAGGTCCAGCGCAGCGCTTAACCCAGCACAAAACCAATGTGGGACGGGGTTTATTCCCACATTGGGTTCAGTGGTACTACTGCTGCGCGATGCTGTACCCATCAAACGCTGTCTGCTGCTGCAATGCGGTGATCACGCTCTTGCGGCTCAGCGGCTGTTCGGCGCCGGAGTTATCCACAAAGCTCTCAACCTCCAGTTCGGCCTCATCGCCTTCACCCACAAAGCTGAAGCCCAGGAACTCGAACGCGGCCCGATCGACATTCAGTTTGGAGCGTGGCGTGCGCAGTGGCAGGGTGACGCTGATGCCGTCCTTGCTGATCACAAACACTTCGGCTTCTTTCTTGGGCCGTGCGGCCTTGCCCTTGCCGGCGCTTGGGTTACTGATGGCCTGGTGGGACTGGTTCAGCACCTTGAGGGCCAGTCCGTAGACCAGCTCCTGGAACTCCGGGTCGTCCTTGAAGCTGGACAGGATGCGGCTGATCGAGAACTGGCTGCTCAGGTTTTCCAGGGCGGCGTTATCGGCGGCCTCGGCGTCCTTGAGTTGCTTGAGCTGGCCCATCAGGTCGTAGGCTTTGTCGTCGTCGAAGGTATCGTGAGCCTGGCGGATCGCCACGCGCAGTTCGCGGATCTGGTCGCTTTCCTTGGAGGTGTGGAACGCGTCCAGCACCATCTCGCTGATGATCTTGGCCGCAGGCAGGTGCTGTGAAAGATTGATGGCGTTTTCGTATTCAGCTTTGGATTGCAAGGCGACTACGGATTCTTCGGCGGATTCTGCGGTGTAGGAATCGGACATTGAAATTTCACTACTTCAGTAAGCGGAACAAAAAAGCGTCGCGCATTTTCAGGGGGGCAGGGGATCAGGTCAAGGCAGGTTCCGGCTGATGCGCAGGTATCTACACAACTTTGACTCAACGCTGAACGTCCGGCAGATAGGGCTGTCGTGGCGAGCGGTGTTGTGGCAAGCGGGCTTGTGGCGAGCGGGCTTGTCCCGCGTTGGGCTGCGTAGCAGCCCCAGTAAAGAAGAACGCGGTGTATCAGACACTCTGTAGAGGCTGGTTTTGGGACTGCTTCGCAGCCCAACGCGGGACAAGCCCGCTCGCCACAGGGAGATTTGTCAGGGGCTGAAAAGTGGTTATGCCGATTGGCCTCCATGAGAACTTCCCGCTCGGGCAGGGCGGGTTGTCGGACCAGGCCGCTGTGGACGTGGCCGCATACTGCTCGGGCCAACCGCGTCCGGGCTTCCCGGACAAGGTCAAGGACTGGCCCAACGGTGGCAATCCGGCGGATGCCCCCGACTAGTCCAGTTGCTTGAGGCAGGCCTGGAGGATATCCAGGCCTTCCTCCAGCACTGCCGGCTCAATGGTCAACGGTGCGAGCAGGCGGATGATGTGTCGCGATTTGCCGCTGGGCATCAGCAGTAAGCCGGCGGCGCGTGCCAGGCCCAGCAGCTGTGTCAGTTGCTGGGGCGCAGGCGTGCCGTCGGCTTGCGCCAGTTCGATGCCGCGCATCGCGCCGACGCCGGTCAGACGGCCCAGGTAGGGTGACAGGCGCTGCGCGCGCCAGCGCTCATAGCGGCTGATGATCGCGGCTTCCTGCTGTGCACCCCACACCTGTAAATGTGCGTCCGTCATGACTTCAAGGGTGGCCAGCGCCGCGGCACAGGCGATCGGGTTGCCGGAGTAGGTGCCGCCGAGGCCGCCCTTGGGCAGGTTGTCCATCAGCGCCTGGCGCCCGACCACTGCCCCCAGCGGCACGCCGCCGGCGATGCTTTTGCCGAGCAGGATCAGGTCCGGTTCGATACCCAGGCGCGAGAAGGCGAAGCGCTGGCCGGTGCGACCGAAGCCGGACTGGATCTCATCGGCAATCAGCAGGATATTTTTCTCATCGCAAAAACGCCGAAGGGCCTGGGCGAACTCGATATCCAGGGCCAGGAAACCGCCTTCGCCCTGCACCGGTTCGATAATGAAACAGGCCACGTCGTTGACGTCGATTTCCACGCTGAACAGACGGTCCATGGCCTTGAGTGCTTCGGCGCAAGTCACACCGTTGTCGGCGCTGGGGTAGGGCAGGTGATACACCGGGCCGGGCAAGACACCGACCTTTTGTTTGTAAGGCGCGACCTTGCCGTTGAGGTTCAAGGTGGCCAGGGTGCGCCCGTGGAAGGCGCCGTCAAAAGCGATGACGGCGCTGCGGCCGGTGGCGCCCCTGACGATCTTCAAGGCATTCTCCGCCGCTTCTGCGCCGCTGTTGGTCAGCATGCCGCTGACCGGGTAGTCCACCGGAATGAAGGCCGTCAGTCGATCCATCAATTCAATGTAGGGCCTATGGGGCGCGGCGTTGAAGGCGTAGTGGGTCAGTTGCGTTGCCTGGTCGCGAATGGCCTCTACCACCGCCGGATGGCAATGGCCGAGGTTGAGCACGCCGATGCCGCCGACGAAGTCGATATAGCGCTTGCCCGTGGTGTCCCAGACCTCGGCGTTCCTGCCGTGGCTGAGGCTGATGGGGTGGACGACGGAAATCGATTGGCTGATGGTTTCGCGGCTCATGAATCTCGGACTCGGCAATGTTGGGCGTGTTTTATCTAAGCCGTGAGCCCGGCCCTGGGGCAAACGAAATAAAGTCGCCGGGTCATTCCAAATCGGAAGGAGCTGTTGCCAAAAGGTCGTTTGTGGCAACGCCGCAAAGCCCTTGATACTGCCGGGCAACATAGAGATCGGTGCGATGTGCTCAGCACCGAGCAGCCGGTTCGTTGACCTCGGGCGTTATTCCGACACGATATCCTTGCCTGCCGCCTTGGATCGGTACAGCGCCTGGTCGGCGCGAGCCATCAGGGCGGTCGGCGGTTCCCCGGTGCGCCGCTCC
>Ga0207686_10002285_pt1 | contig 10504 bp, 10 predicted proteins | sample KBSM24metaG_FD_184396 | JGI IMG/M metagenome (GOLD analysis project Ga0207686, IMG submission 184396) | Miscanthus rhizosphere microbial communities from Kellogg Biological Station, Michigan, USA - KBS M2-4 metaG (SPAdes) (version 2) | ecosystem: Host-associated > Plants > Roots > Rhizosphere >...
TCAACTCCCAGCGCATGACGCGCAGGCGCCGCGCGGCCTTCACCGCGGTGAGACGCTGCGGAAGCGCGCGGAGCTGCGCGGTCAACGGCTGTTTTTCGTCGATGATGAGCGTGGCCCGATCGCGCCAGATCATCAGCGTCACCCCGTAGTTATCCCGCTCGCGGCGCTGCTGCGGCCACTGGCGAAACGCAAACGGCGCGGCCGGATCGACCGGATGCAGCATCGGAAAGACCTCGTCGAGGGTCGCGGCGCTCGCGGAGAGCGTGCAGGCGAGCACGATCAGCGCGAGGCGTGGGATCACGCCCGCTCTCGGATCAGCCGCTCGATGTGGAACCGCAGCGGCGCGAGGAGCGTGTAGTGCGAGGTCAGGCGGCTTTGTCGCTCGTTCTCGCCGCGGAAGAGATCGCGCATCGTCGTGGCGCGCTCGCTGTACCACGTGTCGGTGACCTCGCCGTGCGCGCGCTTCTCGTCGAGCACCTGCATGATGTGCTCGCGGTCGATGATCTCGGGATGATGATTCACGCCGAGGAAGCGCGGCATCGAGCCCTCGGGGTCGCGCGCCAGCTCGACCATCGTCAGGCCGGCGTTCGCCTCCGCCTCGAACGCGATGGGAAGACTCTTGCCCGCTGACTCGAGCACCAGATCGAACAGCCGGTTGTCGACGACCCGGAAATGCTGGCCGTCGGGAAGCGCGTGCGCGAACTGCTCGAACCACGGATGATGCAGCGCCTCGCGCGACAGGCGGTTCAGCGGCATGCCGCTGCTCTTCTCCTCGCGCAGTTCGGGCCGCGCGATTCCAGACCAGCGGCAGACCAGGCCGAACGAATGGCAGACGGCGAACATCGCCGCGGTGCGATGCGTGAGGATGTCGTCGAAAAGGCGGAAGAGCGGCGCTTCCCACGCCGAGTCCTCAGTCACGCCCTGGCTCCACTCCGCGCGCCCGTTGTTCAGGCGCGGATCGAGGTGCCCCGGCCCGCCCGTGCCGATGTAGAGCTGAAAGCGCCCGTTCGGCGAATCCGGAATCGCGGTCCGGCGCCGCACGTCGTACGACAACACCCGGACTTTTGTCCCGATCCGTTTCAGATCGTCACGGAGCTCCTCCGCGATCTCCAGCACCGCGTGCACGAGCGAGTCGTGCCCCACGTTCGGCCAGAAATGATTCATGTCCAGCAGCGCGACGTCGATCCGATCGCGCGCCGCCGGAGGAACGGAGTCTTCGATCCGGACGTATTCGAACGATTCGTGGGGGGCGTGAATGTCTTGCAGCATCGGTTGTGTATTGATCAAGTTGTATGCCCTACAGCACGCCCATTTCCGTCTCTCTCACGATCGTGTCGACCACGTCTCGGAGGTCGTTCCGCTCGCTGTAGGCGCGGAGCTGGCGGTCGGCGCCGGTGCCGTGGCGCATGATCTCACGGGCGTAGTAGACCTCGTTGCGGGAGCCGAGCTCGTCGACCACGTCGTCGACGAATTCGAGGAGCTCGTCGAGCAGCAGCCCGAACGGAACTTCCTCGCGTTTGCCGAAATCGATCAGCTTCGCCTCGCAGCCGAAGCGCGCGGCGCGCTGCTTGTTTTCATTGAGCAGCGAGCGGCGGTACAGACGCCAGCCCATGTTCTGCCGGTACAGCTTGTAGAGCTTCACCGTGACCGCCTGGAAGAGCGCGGCGAAGCAGATCGTCTCGTCCACGCGCATCGGCACATCGCAGATGCGGTACTCGAGCGTCGGGAAAAACGGATGCGGGCGGACGTCCCACCAGATCTTCTTCGGGTTGTCGATGCACTTCGTCTTGACCAGGATCTCGACGTACTCCTGATAGTCGCCGAGCGAGCGGAAGTAGTCGGGGATTCCGGTGCGCGGGAATCGCTCGAAGACTTTCGCGCGATAGCTCTTCCATCCGGTGTTGTGCGCGCACCAGAACGGCGAGTTCACCGAGAGCGCGAAGATGTGCGGCAGGAAGTAGCGGGCCGCGTTCATGATCTGCACGCGCGTCTCCAGGTCCTCGACCGCGACGTGCACGTGCAGTCCGAAGATCAGGTTCGCCCGGGCGAGCATCTGCAGCTCGTACACGATCTGGTCGTAGCGCGCGTGCGCGGTGATCGGCACCGTCGACCAATGGGAGATCGGATGCGTGCCGGCCGCGGCGATGCGCAGGTCGCTCTCGCGCACGAGCGTGCAGATCTCTCTTCGCAGCCGGGTGATCTCGCGGCGCGCCTCGCCGATGTTGCGGCAGATCGGCGTCCCGACTTCGATCACGGGATCATGCATTTCGCGCTTGATCTCGTCCTTCAGCCGCTTCTCCCCCTCGGCAAACATCTCCTGGATATGCGACTTGAGCTCGCGAGAGACGGGGTCGATGACCTGGAACTCCTCCTCGATCCCGAGGGTGAAGGTCGGTTCGGGCATGGCGGAAGGATACTGTGTAGGAGTGCGGCGGCAAAGCCGCCGCTCTAGCTGGTGCCAAGAGCGGTAGCTGCGCTACCGCACTCCTAGATCGGCTGCGTCGGGTCCTTCGTCGGATTCATCACCTTCGGCCAGTTCCCGGTCAGCTCGAACGTCCTCTCGCCGCGCGCGATCTCGATCAGCACCTCGGCCATGTTATCGACCATCCAGTCGAAGTTCTCCTGGCCGACGGAGTAGAGATCGGCGTCGGGGGCGCAGTTCATGAAGTCGATGGCGTAGGGAACGCCGCCGCGCACCGCGAACTCGACGGTGTTCATGTCGTAGCCGAGTCCCTCGCAGAGCGCGAGCGCGTCGCGGTGGATGCGCTCCTCGAAGTCGGGATTCATCGGCGGCGGGTTGCGCACGTAGCGCTCGTGGAACGGCGCTTTCGGGTCGTAGGCCATGATGCGCACGCGCTTGCGCCCGAGGACGTAGCAGCGATAGTAGGACTCGAACTCGATCGCTTCCTGGGCCATCATGGTCAGGTCGCGGGTCTGGTCATAGGCGGAGAAAAACTCCTGCGGGTCGTGGACCTTGTACACGTCCTTCCATCCGCCGCCGTACGCCGGCTTCATGAAGATCGGCCATCCGAGGTAGGCGAAGACTTCGTCCCAGTCGACCCAGCGCATGTTGCGGAACGACTTGGCCTCGGTGTTGGGCGGATACTGCTTGTGCGGCAGCAGCACGGTCTTCGGCACCGCAACGTTGGCCGCGCGCGCGACGAGGTTGTCGAAGAACTTGTCGTCGGCCGACCACCAGATCGGGTTGTTCACGATGCGTACGCCCGAGGCGGCCGCGCATTTGAGGTAGGTGCGGTAGAAAGGCACTTCGTGGCTGATGCGGTCGAGGATCACGTCGTAGGGAAAGACGCCGTCGTCCTTGACATACGAGATCTCGACCTGCCCGCCCTCGACGTCCTCGCCGCCGCGCGCGTTGATGGCGTTGATCAGCGCCCACGGAAACGTGTCTTCCATTCCGAACAGGATCCCGATTCTTTTTTTTCGCATGGCGTCTCCGTTTCTTTGCGAGGGGCACGCATCGTATAGAATCGCGCGCGTTTCGGGCAACGCGCATGTATCGAGACCACGTCAGATGGCGAAGTCCCTCTCTCGGCCGGGAGATGGAGTTTCTCTGGTTCGGAAAGTTCGGCCGGCCGGTGATCCTCTTTCCGACGTCGGCGGGCCGCTACAACGAGAACGAGGATTTCCACCTCGCCTCATCGGTCTCCGACAAAGTCGACGCCGGAGAGATCCAGCTCGTGCTCGTCGACACGGTGAACAACGAGAGCTGGTACAACAACGGGATTCATCCCGCGATCCGCGCGGCCCGTCACGTGCAGTACGACGCGTACCTGCGCCACGAGCTCGTTCCGTACATTCACAACCGCGCCCAACGCGGCGATCTCGTGGTCTACGGCGCGAGCTTCGGCGCGTATCACGCTTCGAACTTCGCGGCGCGGTATCCGGACGTCGTCAGCCGCGCGATCTGTTTCTCCGGCGTCTACGACATCCATTCGTTCCTGGACGGCTACTGGGACGAGAACTGCTACTTCAACTGCCCGGCCGCGTACATCCCGAACATGGATGCGGAGTGGGCCGGAAAGCTCTCGCGGATCGAGTGGGTGATCGCGACCGGCGAGCACGACTCGATCGTCCATAAGAATCGCGAGTTCTCCGCGATGTTGTGGTCGAAGGGAATCCCCAACCATCTGGAGATCTGGCCGGGCGTGTTCGGCCATGACTGGCCCTGGTGGCGAGAACACCTGCGCCGCTTCGTCTAGAAAGTGGAGCGGCGGGCTCTCAGCCCGCCGGGTTCTGAAGGGGCGGGCTAAGAGCCCGCCCCTCCACCTAAGAGCCTATTTGCTGGCGCGTTTTTTGGCCATCATTTCGCGGAGCGAGCTGGCCGGGATCGAGCCTTCGATGGTGATGGAGTCGTTCTTGCGCGAGACCTCGAAGCGGCGCAGCACCGAGACCATCTCCGGCGACTTGTCCTTCACCGCCAGGCGCATCGCGCTGAGCGCGCCGCGGACGGTGTCTTCGATCAGCTCCAGCGTCTCGGCATCCGTCGAGAGGCCGAACGCGCCGAGCTCCAGCGCGCTGCCGGTGTCCTTCGCCCAGACTGCGAACGTCGAGACGCTCTTCAGCGCCGCGGCGAGCGCTTCGCCCGACTGGCCTTTGCCGGTGTGGATCGAGCCGCCTTTGGTCAGGCGCGCGGCGCGGGTGACGTCGACGAGCGCCCACGCGGTGGCGTCGCGGTCGACGCGCGCGAGGTCGATGCCGAGGCCGTTCGCGGCGCGGAACGTGGTGCCGCCGTTCGCGCGCGCTTCGAGCGCCGCGACGACCGCCCGTTCGGTGCCGGCGATCGCCAGCGAGGCGCTCGGGAATGCGACCGCGCCGGTGTCGTGATCGTCATCGTTCTTGTCGGCGATCACGTAGTACGCGCCCTTCTTCACCGCGCCGCGCGCGGCAAGAGCGCTGGAGAGGCGCTCGACGTTGAAGCGGCCCTCGGCGATCACGAGCACGTCCGCTTCCGATCCGAGGTTCGTGCGCGGCGAAGTGGCGACGACGAGCACGTCGACGTCCTTCACCGGCGCCAGTCCCGCGTCGCTGAGAAACTTCTCGGCCTCGCCGTCGGCGCTCATCTTGTCGGTCTGCTCGAAGAGCATCGAAGACAGGGGGCTGGTGCGCATTTCGCGCAGCTTCACCATGCCGACCGTCACGGCGTTCGCCGGGACGAGCGAGAGCGCGTCGTCTTTCGCGAAGACCGGAAGCGCGATCGCGAGGATCGCCGTGAGGACGACGGCGGTACGGAACAGAGGGGAACGGTTCATTGTCAGAACTCCTTTTTTGTGAAAAGCCAGGAAGCCAATACTAGACATACGACGCCGAAGGCGGCAGTGCTGAGAAACGGTGCGGGAGTGAGGACGCTCAGAACACGCTCGGGCATCTCGTCGCCGCCGACGAAGGCGATGACCGCCTGTCCGAGCTCCGCGCTCTTGGGGAAGATCCAGTACAGGGCGTTGATCAACGCGGCCTGCCACTCTTTCGAGACCGCGGCCGCGATCTTGTCGTGCGCGGCGAGCATCAGGCCGAAGAAGAAGATGCCGTACGAGGTCATGATCGACACGGCGGTCGACGACGTCACGACGCCGACGAGGAACGCGAACGCCAGCAGTACGGCAATGATCAGAAAGATGATCGTGCCGCCGAGGAGAAACCGCGGATGGAAGACGTGCGTCTTCCAGGCGACGATCAGCCAGATCGTTCCCATCAGGTAGATGACGTTGCTGCCCGCGAGGATCAGCCCCGCGATGTAGCGCGAGAGGAGCAGGCGCACGCGCGAGACCGGGCGCGAAAGATAGAGGTCGATCGTTCCCTTTTCCTGCATGCGCGGCACGAGGTGCGCGGTGGCGAAGATCGCCAGGAACGTGCAGATGAAATAGAGGAAGACGGAGAAGCCGGACTCGAATCCGAGGACGAGCTTCTCGATGCTGATCTCGTTGTGTCCTCCCATCTCCACTTCTTTGCCGAACAGCTTCGCGCCCGCGAGCGCGCCGTTGACGATGTCGAGGTTGATGGCCGAGGCGAAGATGATGATGAAGATCGTGGAGAGGAAAAAGTAGGCGATGAGCGTCCACCGCGCCGCCGCCTCGCGCATCACGTCCTCGATATTCGCGACGAGTACTTTCACTGCTGCACCTCCTCGGCGCGAATGAGATCGACGAACACGTCTTCGAGCGTCGAGCGCACGGGCGTGAGCTCGTTGAGCATGCCTCCGCCCGCGCGGAGCTTGTCGACCAGCGCGTTGAGGTGCTCGACGTCCGTCACGGAGAGGACCATGTGACCGTTCACGCGCTCGACGCCGGCGCCTGTCTCGCGGAATGCGGCGACCAGGCTCTCGTCGATCGGCGAGGCGACCATCTTGTAGGTTGCGGTCTTGCGCGTCAGCTCTTCGACCGAGCCGAACGCGGCGACTTTTCCTTTGCGGAGCATGGCCACGCGATCGCACGTCAGCTCGATCTCCGACAGGAGGTGCGAGTTGAGGAGGACGGCGCAGCCGTTCTTCGCTTCTTCGCGCAGCAGGTCGCGGATCTCGCGGCGGCCGACCGGATCGACGCCGTCGGTCGGCTCGTCGAGCAGCAGGACTTTCGGCGAGTGAATCAGCGCGCACGCGAGTCCGAGTCGCTGGGTCATGCCCTTCGAGAACTTCTTCACGCGCACGTCGATCCACTGCGAAAGACGCACGCGCTCGAGGAGCTCCGGGATCCGCTTCTGGATCGCGGAGGTCTCCATGCCCGACATGCGGCCGAAGATCGACAGCGCCTGGCGCGCGGTGAGGTAGTTCGGAATCTTGTGGCCTTCGGGCAGATAGCCGACGTGGCGGCGCGATTCCGGATTCTTCACTGGAAGCCCGCCGACCGACGCGCTGCCGCTGGTCGGATGCGTGAGGCCGAGCAGAATCTTGACGGTGGTCGTCTTGCCGGCGCCGTTCGGCCCGAGCAGACCGAACATCTCGCCTTCACTGACGTGAAAGTCGATGCCGTCGAGTGCCGTGATCTTCGGCTTTCCGAACGACGACCGGTATAGCTTACGGAGGCCGGACACCTCGATCAGCGTGGTCATGTGACCAAGATACGGCCGGGCGGGGGAAAAGGTTGCGAAATGAACAGTTGCTGGGGTGCTGAGTTCCTAGGTTGCTACCCAGCAACCCAGTAACCCAGCAACCCAGCAACACCGTTCACCGCACCGAAGCCGTCACATGCACCGCCTGCAGCCGCCGCTCGACGCAGTCCCAGTCCACATTCGTCAGAAACGCCTCGATGTACTTCGGGCGGTCCGCCGGCTTGTAGTCGAGGAGGAAGGCGTGTTCCCAGACGTCCATCACCAGCAGCGGGACGAAGCCGGCGACGTTGCCGGTCTCGTGCCCCTCGACCCAGTGATTGGAGACGCTGCCGTTCGCGGGATCGAGGAAGCAGATTGCCCAGCCGACTCCGCGCATCTTGCCGACGCTGGTGAAGTCCGCCTTCCAGATCTCGTAGCTCGGGAAACACGTCTCGACCGCGGAGCGGAAGTCGGAGCCCCGCGGCGCGTCGGGACCGCCCTGCCGCTTCATGTTGCCGAAGTAGTACTCGTGCAGGACCATGCCGTTGTACTCGAATCCGAGACGGCGGGTGAGCTCGGAGTACGCCGGCATTTCTTCCTGGTCGACTTTGCCGTCTTCCAGGATCGCGGCGATGCGCGCGGTCAGCGTGTTCGTGTTGGTGACATAGCCCTCGTAGAGCTTGAAGTGCATCTCGAGGGTCTTGTCGGAGATGCCATTGAGGCCGGAGAGATTGAACGTTTTCGGTTTGTAGATTTTCGTTTCCATACCGAATGTTCAATGCAATCAGCGCGCGCAACGGAAGGTCGCGTAGACGTACGGATAGTTGGGGCGGAACCAGTTGCGGAAGCTGCGGCGGATGAGCTCGCGCGCGGTGACGGGGGAGGCGCCCTTGAGCACGTAATGCGCGCCGTCGAAGAAGTCGGCGGAGTAGACGCGATACGAGGCCATCGGCTCGAATCCAGGGAAGCCCGCGAACTGTGTCGAGGTCCACTCCCAGCCGTTGCCGATGAGGTCGTGCACGCCCCACGCGCTCGCGCCCGCCGGATACGAGCCGGCGTCGACCGGATCCCAGAATTGAAAATCGAAGTTGCCGCGCGTCGAGTCGGGCGGCTCTTCGCCCCACGGAAACGAACGCTCCTCGCCGGAAGGCGTGCCGAACGCGGCGCGGTGATACTCCGCCTCGGTCGGAAGGCGCGCGCCTTTCCAGCGCGCATACGCCGCCGCCTGTTCGTGGGTGACGTAGACCGGCGCATCGAGCGGCAGCGGCGCGAGCTCGAACAGACCGCGCCGATGCCAAACGCCATCGACGTTCTTCCAAAAGTGCGGCGCCTTCGCGCCGGTCGCTCCGACGAACGCGAGATAGTCGCCGTTGGTGACGTTGTACGCGTCGATCTCGAACGGGCCGGCGTCGACGACGAGCTCCGGAAACTCGTTGTCCCAGCCGAAGGCATCGCGCGACGCGCCGAGGGTGGCGCGGCCGGGGGGGATGGGGATGCGCCCCTCACCCGGCCTTCGGCCACCCTCTCCCCGCCGAGCGGGGAGAGGGGACTCGGCGGCCCGCTTCTCGCGCGGCAGCTCGTGAAACATGTAGAGCAGCGTCTCCTGATGCATGAGTTCGTGCTCGAGGATCGTGAAGACCGCTTCGCCGCCGTCGATTTCGATGTCGTCCTCGGCGAACGTGCGCTCGATCAACGCGTCGGCGTCGGCGCCGTACGCCTGCACGTCCTCGCGCGACGGCCAGACGTCGGTCGGGCTCTTCACCGCCGTCTCGCTGTCCGGATCGATGCCGCGCTCGAAGATCGTTTCGAAGTACGGATGAATGCCGCCGCGGTTGAGCGTCAGCTTCACGAGCGTGTTCACGGAGAACGCGGGAAGGTGGCCTTCGTAGAAGACGATCGGATTGCGCAGCGCGATCGGGCGGTCGTAGTACGCGTCGGGCGTGATGATGTCGAAGATCTGGCGCGTTCGCGCGCGGATCGCGCGATACCAGCCGATGAGCGACTCGCGTGTGATGCCGCCGGGGAAGGCGTGATGGCGCATCGGCGTGATTCTACTCACTCGGAAGCCAGCTCGAGTGAAGTGGAGCGGCGGGCTCTCAGCCCGCCGGAAGGGCTTCGTTTACGCGCAGCGATCAGGCGGGCACTTCTTCGCCCACCGGAACCTCGACCACGCGGAACGGCGGCTGGTCGGGAAACGCGGCGGCGAGCACCGGCATGGCCACGTTGTACACCGGCGCGTTTCCTTTCGTGCGTCCCTCCGGCGATCCGCGGTGGGCATGCCCGTGGAAGACCGCGTTCACGCGATAGCGGTCGAGCGGCTCTTCGAGCCGGCTCGAGCCGAGAAAGGCGACGATCTCGGGAGGCTCGTTGTTCACGGTCGCCTGAATCGGCGAGTAATGCAGGACGGCGATCTTCTGCGGCGTGCGCAGCCGCGCCAGCGCGGTCTCGAGCTTCAGCGCCTCGTTGATCGTCTCGTGCACGAAGTCCTTGATGATCTTCTCGCCCCACGCGCCGAGCGCGCGGCGGCCGAAGCCTCCGGCGAAGCCCTTCACGCCGGCGAAGCCGACGCCGTCCATCTCGTGTGAGGTGCCGTCGAGCACGACCACGCCGGCGTCGGTGAGGATGTTGATCAGCTCCTTCTCCTGTCCCGACTCGAAGTCGTGATTGCCGAGGACGGCGAGGGATGGGATGCGCAGCGAAGAAGTGATCTCTTTGGCGAGGATCTTTCCTTCGTCGATCGTGCCGAAGTCGGTGAGGTCGCCGCAGAGCAGGAGGACGTCGGCGCTGTCGCTGATCTGAGCGAACAACGGCTGCAGCGTTCCGGCCGATGACTTCTTCACGTGAAGGTCGGCGATGGCGGCGATGCGCAGTGTGTCTCGCATGTCACTTCGCTCCGTCGACGGCGATCCCCGCGGTCCAGCGATGGATCTCTTCCTCCGACATCAATCCGTACACCGTGCGCGCGTCTTTGTAGCCCCACTCGTTGATGTCGGTCAGGTATTGCTGTCGCGAGAGGATCGTGCCGTAGCAGATCTTGTCCTTCACATCGCCGGCCTTCGTTTCGTCGCGCAGGCGATTCGTGAGCTCCTCCATCACCCACTCCGGAACCACCGAGCGTTCGGATGGATAGATGAACCCGAACAGCACGATGTGCGCGAACAGCGCGCGCCAGAAGGGGCCGAAGCGATCGAGCAGGCGCCTCCAGTCGAGATCGCGTCCCGTCGCGCGAATGACGTGCACGACGTCCGCTCCGTCGAAGCGCTCGCGCTCCATGATCAATCCCTTCGACCAGATCATCTCCACGGCGGGAATGAGCTCGACGTCGACGCCGAAGACCTGGTCCTTCACCGCGTGCTCGAACCAGGTGTCGTCGACCGCGGCGACGCCGTTGCCGGCGCTGAAAATCAGATCGACGAACGCGTCGCCCTGGAAGGCCTTGCCCAGCCAGTGCGGGAACGTCAGC
>Ga0207686_10002289_pt1 | contig 10498 bp, 9 predicted proteins | sample KBSM24metaG_FD_184396 | JGI IMG/M metagenome (GOLD analysis project Ga0207686, IMG submission 184396) | Miscanthus rhizosphere microbial communities from Kellogg Biological Station, Michigan, USA - KBS M2-4 metaG (SPAdes) (version 2) | ecosystem: Host-associated > Plants > Roots > Rhizosphere >...
ATGGGTTTCCATTAGAGCTGGTGTTGGATTTGGTTCATCGGATCCATGCATCGGAATATAAACGGCGCCAGTCAGCCCCTGGCATCCGTGTCACGAAAAAAGCCTTCAGGGTGGGCCGGCATTACCCAATTGTACAGAAGTGGGTGTAGAGGGCATTAGGAATCCGACCTCTATTAGTGGTACTATAATCCCTATTGAGCGCTTATTCTTAGCTTTCTAATCTAGCCAGATTACTCTCAAGGTCTTTTATGCGCGCTTGAAGTTGTGCAATGACTTTTTGGGTTTCTTCTCTTTCTCTTTGGATATGTTGTTTTGCGTCAGCTATAATTTGGTCTCTTTGACGAATAACTTCGTTTAATTCGTGTGTCAAACGCTCGGTCTTGCTGTCTTTGTCTGCCAAGGTTTTTTCTAAGTGAGAGCTCATTTGTTGAACCAAATCGTCAACACGGTCTGCCTGCTCTCGATACTGTTCAGCGCATTGTTCATATTTAGCTGCACCTGCATCTATTTGATCAGCAACAACATTTACTCCATCGATTTTTTCTCCAATATTATGGATGACTTGCCCTGTCACACGGCTATGATGGTCTGTGGCAGCTTCCAAGGCACTGATATGCCGCGGAATAACCTCATTTTGCTCTCTTATTATATCAACTGCCTTATTTGTCTGGGCATTGGTTTGAGTAGCTTGAAAATATGTCATTGCTCTTGTACCTAACTGTATGAATTTTTGCTGGATACCACTAAATAAAGGGCCTGGACCTCCAAAAATAGCAACAGTTCCGGTTGCAGCTATTGCGATCACAAGTTCCGCTACAAACATTCTACCTCCTTATAATTACATTTGATGATATTTCAGCTCTTTTCAAGGAAATTATAAAAATCAATAACAGTCTGGTCTTCCTGATGTGTAATACTACTCTCTTGTACAGGGTTGGAAGAAACATCAGTCAAAAGATCTGCTAGTCGATCCACCTGCTGTTTTAAGTTTTCCTCCGCATCCTTTGTACTCAATGTTGCAGTTTGCATCTTCCCTTCGACTTTTATTAATCCCTCAACAGCGCCACTCATTCTAGAATTTGTAGCATCTAACTTATCTTCGAAGACCCGATAGGTTTTCTGCGTGGCCTGGCTTGCTTTATCAAAGGCTTCTACTTTCTCCTGAAAATCCTTAACATTGCTTTTTAATTTTTCATTTTCGCTTGCGAGACGGTCTGTTGCTTTTTTTAGTTCTCGAACCAGTTCCTGAAATTTCGGAGGAGAAGACGCATATAAGCAAACACCTCCAACTAGCACACATATCGAAACTCCTCCCACCACGGGGGCAATCATCCACCCCGAGAGCATTAATTGTGATAAAGGATTTGCATACTCATAAAAGCCGATACCAATACCGAGACAACCTACTCCAATTAAAGTATTTCGCACACTATTTAGCAGGCATCTACCCCTCCATTCCACAATGCTTCTAATTCTTTCTTGAGTCGCATCGGCTGCAGCCCCGTAAACTGCATAAACTCCTTGCGGAATACTCATCATTGACCTCCTAATGCTGTTAACTTTCTTTCGAGTTCTTTGATGATAGTTTGAAGCTGTACAATCTGATTTTGATATTGTTCTATTAATTTCTGATCTTTCTCTTTTTGCTCTCGATACTGAATAATATGGTGTTGGGCCGTGGCAATGATTTGATCTCTCTGTTGTATCACTTCTTTCAATTCTTGCTTCAGGCGTTCTATTTCTCTATTTTTATTGGTAAGCTCTTGTTCCAGTTGAGGGTTAATTTGGCGACCTAAATCCCGAACTCGGTTGGCTTGCTCTCGATACTTTTCAGCACTTTTTTCATAGGTAGCTGCGCCTGCGTCTATTCGATCAGTAACAGTATTTGCTCCATCGATTTTTTCTCCTATACTACTGATAACCTGCTCGGCTACATTCCTATGGTGATTAGTCGCCGCCTCTACAGCGTTGACATGCTTCGGCAGAATTGTATTTTGTTCTTTTAATGCGTCTGTTGTTTGATTGGTTTGAGTGATATTTTGCTCTGTTTGAAAAGAAGACAAAGCTCTTTCTCCAAGACGGGCAATGCCCTCTATGGCTGCACCTCCTGCTGCTCCCGCTACTCCAAATGTGGCTAGGACTCCGTAAGTGGCTGGCATACACGCAGCACCTATTATGGCTGGAATTACGATAGGTCCTCCAGCAATAGTTGCGCTAAGTGCAACTACACCCGAAGCCAACGTGTATACACCCAAACCGCCAGCTGCCACACCTAATGCTCCGCCAATTTTTGCTCCCGTCGCCATCCCTACCTCCTTACGTTTTTGAACATCCTCATCTTATTGCAAGTGTATCAAATGTTTAGGCTAGTCTCACTGTCTTCTTCTCGCGGCATAACCCTAAATTACATCGCCTTTTGATCTATTCCGCATAAATTTTATAGTTTATAGAAGATTGTAGTACAGTTTATTTTGCTTTAACAGCCACCTAATGTAATTAGGGCCGAGCCCTTGTGGGACTGCTTCGTAGGATGCTACTGGAAACCCGCAGAAGGTTATAGAGCTTGAAATGACACCAATACTAATAGCTGCAATTTTATTACAGGTAAACCACTGGCTTGACCAGTGGACTCCCAAGGCTTGGCCTAGAGATTTAGTAGAAAAGTAAAGTCCACATCAAAAATGCACTCTCATCCTGCGCATCCTGCCGCTTGCGATCCTGCGTATCCTGTCACAGCTGTACAACCATGACAGGATACGCAGGATCGCAAGCGGCAGGATGCGCAGGATTGGGGAATAAGGTAGCTAAAATCACAAGCCAGGAAAGCATTAACTAACTGGCAGCCCTTGGGGCTGCTCACAGACATTCAAGCCCCTCGCTTTGCGAGGGCGTTCTGATTTTAAGCAAAGCTACTTAAGTCAATAGAAAAATCTTCCGAACAATCGATGCTGTGCTCCAGGCGTATGTGGAAGATCTAATGGCCCCGGATGAGATCGTCAACAAGCATGGGTTTCCATTAGAGCTGGTGTTGGATTTGGTTCATCGGATCCATGCATCGGAATATAAACGGCGCCAGTCAGCCCCTGGCATCCGTGTCACGAAAAAAGCCTTCAGGGTGGGCCGGCATTACCCGATTGTACAGAAGTGGGTGTAGGGGGGGTGTTGTTGAGAGTTGCTGCGTGATTTCGGAGAACGTAGTCAAGAGCCGCGTAATAAACAAAGATGGCTGTTTGTCGGAAAGCTTCGAAATTTAGAAATGCTATTTGTAGTTCCATATCTTCTAAGGCTCTTTCTTCTTCAATTTGTTTTCTAGTAAATGTTGGGATGGAAACATCAGAGCATCGGAACTGTTTGCTGAAATACTTTTGTGCAACATAATCCGTTAAAAGCTTTAAAAAAACCTGTTTTCGTTTAATGGGCCAGAGCTGCTTCTCAAGGCTATCGATGGCCATGGATTTGAGCAATGTAGGAAGAGAGTCCCAATTCTTGATTTTGACTGCGTAACGGGCGATATCGTCATTTTCAACTCTCACGTTCCAACATTTTTCCAATGCTTCGGAAGGAATCGAAAAAAAAGCTGAAACTTCACGTAGAAACTTGTCTTTCTCATCAGGAAAGAGTGACCGAGGCTCGTAGGGATGGGGGATTTCTCCTTTAGGGCAAGTTGTGTAATTGGCGGTTAGCATTTGCTGAAGAACTGGAATCATGGTGGAGGCGTACTGTCCGATACGCAGGATTTGAGAGCTTGTGATTCGATCTGGGGTAATGGTCTCAAGAGTAATAAGATCTTCCCATCCGTCTTCCCGTTTGTTATTGGCGAGTTGGTTGGGATCGAAGCCTGCCATCGAATTTGGGATATAAGAGACGCGTTGGAAAACGACATAGCCATCGACATATGTTTTCTGTATGCATTTGAACAATAGGAAAAATAGAATCATCCATGCGATTGTGAAAATAAATGAGAGTATATTATGAAGATTCAAGGGACTAAATCTCGTTTTCAGCATCCCGGAGAGATTAAAGACTAGAACACAGAGAGTGAAGCTCCCCACACCGAAGCTGCTAAAAATCACTCTTACTGTTGCAACGATCATTTTCCATTCATAGCGTGATGATGCAGATTTGGATTCACACACGATCTCACCGAGCTGAGCGATCTGAGTTTTGGCTTGAAAATTGGTTTTGATAACAACTTCTCGAACAGACTCCGGATTATTTATATCAGCCGTCGTCAGTGCTTTTTTGTGGGTGCAAAGATAGATGAGAGGACTATTTCGACGAAGATCTTCGCCCCAATATGGAAAAGTGTGGATGGATCTCCCATACGTTACTTGTTCTGTCATTGCCAGAGATTATAAATCAAACAGCAAAAAAAGACATTAGATTTGATCCCATGCGAATGGAAGAATTTCTTTTAAATTCTCTTTTTTCAATTGGAGCATGAGAAGTCTGTCGAATCCGACTGCGACTCCGCAGGAGTCGGGAAGTCCTCGCTCAAGAGCCGATAGGAAATACTCATCGATCGGCAGCGCATCTTTGCCGCGTCTTTGCCGCTCAAGGTTATCGTCGACAAGCCGCTTTCGCTGCTCAACGGGATCGGTCAGTTCATGGAATCCATTGGCGAGTTCAATGCCGTTGAAATACGCTTCAAATCTTTCAGCAACAACCCCTTCTTCACTTCGGTAAAGTTTTGCCAAAGCGGCTTGCTCGGGAGGGAAATCCCGGATGACATGGAGGCCTGTTAGCTGCGGCTCGATGAGGAATGCGAGAATAAAATGGAGGAAGGTCTCTTTATCCCATCTTCCTGCGTCGGTGGTTAGGGGAAGATCGTTTTTCTCAGTGAGAGTTTTTAAATCGGAGGCTGTTGCAAAACGTGGATCGATGGCTGCATATTTTTTAAAAACTCCGACATAGGTATGGGTTTGCACGGGAATGTTTCCGAGGAAAAGCTGAATGAGCTCTAACGTCTCTTCAATCAGAGACTCAAAAGAGATTCCGATGCGGTACCATTCGATCATGGTAAATTCGGGATTATGCAGACGGCCGGCCTCTTCGGAGCGGAAGACGTGGCTGAGCTGATAGATGTCGCCGCTGCCTTCTGCAAGGAGCCGTTTCATGGCGTATTCAGGAGAGCTATGGAGATAAATTTTTTCTTTGTGGAGATCGATCGACATGAGATCGATGTGGGTGGCGATAGGAGCACCATGGGACAAAATCGGAGTGTCGACTTCAAAAACATCTCGCTCAGCAAAAAAAGCGCGCACTTGCTGGAGCATGTTCGCGCGTTGTTTAAGAATATCGATCCTAGAGACTGTTAACGAATTTAGTTTCTGTCGATTTTTTGGACTTTTTGAGCAAATTTTTGTCTCCTTTGTTGGGGGTTATATCAACTTTCGTATATTACCCCCAACAAAAGAGACGAAAATTTGCCAAAAATTCTCAAAAAAGCGACGAAACCTAAATCCGTTAACAGTCTCTTAGACGCGAGAGACGTATTCACCGGTTCGAGTGTCGATTTTGATTTTGTCGCCTTCTTCAACGAAGATCGGGACTTGAATTTTCGCGCCTGTTTCTACGATCGCGGGTTTAAGCACGCGGCCTGAGGTGTCTCCTCGAAGGCCTGGAGCTGTCTCGGTGATCTTCATTTCCATGAAGGTCGGAGGGACAACTTCAATCGGCTCGCCTTTGTAATAGATAATCGAATAGGCGATTTCATCCATGAGCCACTGCTTAACATCGCCAATGGTTTGCATCGAGACTTCAGTCTGCTCAAAAGACGTGTCGTCCATGAAGACAGCTTTATCAGCATCAGTGTAGAGGAGGCGCATCTTCGATTCAACGACATCGGCGAGTTCAAGTTTTTCACCTGACTTGAAGGTACGCTCAATAGTACGGCTCGTTTTGAGGTGTTTAAGTTTCACGCGGTTGAACGGCTGCCCCTTTCCAGGTTTAACAAACTCGTTGGAGACCATGGTATACGGTTCGCCGTCAACTTCTACTTTTAATCCGGCTTTAAATTCGTTTGTGCTAACTTGTGACATAATCCGTTTAGGATGGCAGATATGCACAAATGAATTCAAGAATTGGTTTTTGGCTACGCCGACATCCGCATCTTTGAGGCTGCTTCTATCGCTCAACTTATTCAAATTGAGCTGCTACCCGCGGCACCGGCATTGCCAAATGCCCCATTTTTTAATTCATTTGTGTACATAGGGTGTATTATAGGGAGGATTGTCGGTTAAATATAAGAAAATCTTTACTAATATGCGAAAAATGCATATGCTTCATTGCCATGAAAGCAAGCATTGGGAAAATCGCAAAAGAATTAGGCGTATGCAGAGACACACTACGTCGGTGGGAAGCCAAAGGGAAAATTACTGCAGAACGAACCCCCAGAGGACACCGACGTTATGATTTGTCAAAAATCCTCGGCCTACTTCCCAGAACACAGTCTCTCCAAAAGAATACAGTGGCCTATGCCCGAGTTTCAAGCCATGATCAAAAAAACGACCTAACAAGGCAATCCGATGTTCTAGAGACTTTTTGCGCAGCAAATGGCTGGACCTATGAAATTATCCAAGACCTGGGTTCGGGCCTCAACTACCAAAAACGAGGCCTTCGCAAGCTGATCCAAAGCATTTGTTCCGGCAAGATAGACCGGCTTGTCCTGACCCATAAAGACCGACTGCTCCGTTTCGGAGCAGAGCTCATCTTCTCCCTCTGCGAACAATTTGGAATCGAAGTCATTATCATCAATAAAACAGAAAATGCCAGCTTTGAGGATGATCTTGTTCAAGACGTTCTAGAAATCATCACAGTCTTTTCTGCAAGGTTATACGGAGCAAGAAGCCGTAAAAACCAAAAAGTTCTCGAGGTCCTAAAAGAAGCAGCCGCAACCTTATGATACAAGATTCAACAAGGACCTACCAAACACGCCTCTCTCTTACCCCCATCGCTCAAGAAGCATTCCAAGCCTGTGCAGACCTCTTTGCACACATTGAACATTGCCTTCTGGCCGATCTCAGTAAAGGAAAAACCACAGCCGAACTCAAATCTTCCTACCTTGTTAAATACGGCATCACCGCGCGGCAATTTAACGCCCTTCGAGTCAAAGTAGAAGGGAAAATAGCCTCCATAAAAGAGCTGAGAAAAATGCAGCTCTCCGATCTAAAAGAACAGATCGCAGCTTTGGAAGCAAAAATCACTAAACTTCAGAAAAAGCCCCTACTTTCCTTTTTAGTGCATCAGAAAAAACGGCGTTTGCACGGATTACAGCAGCGCCTGCAACAACATATCAAAGACCAGCAGCAAGACAAAATCTCCCTTTGTTTTGGATCAAAAAAACTGTTCCACGCTCAGTTTAATCTAGAGGCAAACCATTATAAAACGCATGAAGAGTGGCTGAAATCCTGGAGAGACGCAAGAACGTCTGAGATCTTTTTTTTAGGCTCCAAAGATGAAGCCTCCGGCAATCAAACCTGCACTGCAACCCTTGCAGAAGACAACAGCCTAACTCTGCGCGTCCGCCTACCCGATGTCCTTCATAAAAAATTTGGCAAATACCTCACCATCTCTCACATCGCTTTTTCCTATGGACATCAGGAAATCCTGACAAGTCTGGAAGATTGTCGACAAAGACAGCTTTTGGCTAAGACCAAAGATCCCAGCTATGTCAATCATGGACAAGCCTTAACCTTTCGTTTTAAACACAACAGAAAAGGATGGTATCTTTTTGTCACCACTTCGCTTCCAACTCCCCAATGGAAAACACATAAAGACCAAGGTGTAATCGGTGTTGATATTAACATAGATCATCTAGCTGTTGTTGAAACCGATCGCTTTGGTAACCCCCTTGGCAAGCAAACGATCCCATTAAACCCTTACGGAAAAGCCAAAGAACAAGCTCTGGCGATCATTGGAGATGCTTGTGCTCAAGTGGTGGCTCTAGCAGAACAAACCCTAAAACCTCTGATCCTTGAGGATCTTAATTTTCAAAAGAAAAAGCAATCTCTTCGAGAAACCTCTAGCCATTCACAGGCTCGCAGGCTCTCTTCTTTTTCCTACCAAGCGATACTTACACATATAAAATCCCGAGCCTTCCGTCAGCAGATCGAAGTTAAACAGGTCAATCCTGCCTTTACCTCCATCATTGGCAGAGTCAAGTTTGTCAGAAGATACGGACTTTCTATTCATCATGCAGCGGCCTTATGCATAGGCCGCAGATTTTTAAGTCTTTCTGAAAAAATCCCGCGCCATCTGGATAAAATCCCAGATGGCAAAGATGCTCATGTCGCCTTATCCCTACCTGTAAGGAATCGGAATAAGCACGTATGGAATCTCTGGCGGGACTTAAGTAAGAAAGTGTCAGCAGCGCTTGCAGCGCATTTCCGGGCTAAAAGATCCTCGAGCACTGTCAAAACTGCTCATGTGACAGAACCCTTCCCGGATCTTGCCGGTGAGATCCCGGCATGCGAATCGTTGGCAGCACTGCTTGGCTAACGTCTCTATGAGAAGGATGCTATTTGCATATCTTTTCTTAGATTTTTATGAGCGGCTTTGGGTCAAGATTTATGGAAGATAAGTCATTAGGCGTCTATGAGACTGTTAACGGATTTAGTTTCTGTCGATTTTTTGAGAATTTTTGGCAAATTTTCGTCCTCTTTGTTGGGGATAATATACGAAAGTTGATATAACCCCCAACAAGAGGACGAAAATTTGCCAAAAATTCTCAAAAAATCGACAGAAACTAAATCCGTTAACAGTCTCTATGCAAGAAGGTTTTTTTCTGGGACTTTGCTTAGCCGCATCAGCGGGATGGTCCGGGATCTGACCATGGCGTTTGCTTTCGGGGATCATCCCTCGGTTGCGGCATTTATGGTTGCTTTCCGGTTGTCAAACTTATTTAGAAGGCTTCTGGGTGAGGGCCCTTTCCAATCGGCGTTTATTCCTCATTTTGAGGGACTCCGCGTTCAAGATCCTGCGAAAGCAAATTTTTTCTTTAGAAAACTTTCTTTACTGATTGTCTTATTGCTTGTCGCGATGACGATCTTTGTTGAGGGAGGGATTGCGGCGCTGCTGTCTTGGGGCAGCATATCCGAAAGCAACCGGGAAATCGTTATGCTGACCGGATGGCTTTTTCCTGCGATCCTTTTCATTTGCCTCTACGGAGTTAATATCTCTCTTCTCAATTGCTACGATTCGTTTTTTATTCCGAGCATTGCTCCGATCGTTTGCAATAGCGCGTGGATTGGTGCGGCTTTCTTTTTACGGAATAAAGAGCCTTCGATGGCAATGCCAACGCTTGCCAAGTGGATTGTGGTGGGGTTTGTCGGACAGTGGCTGCTAACGCTTCCGCTGACTCTCAAATATGCCGCAGCAGAGTGGAAGGAGTGGTTTAGGTTCCATATTCCGAAAGAAGTCAAAGATCTTGCTAAAGCCTTTGCGCTCGGGGCAATTGGAGTCGGAGCCATGCAGATTAATGCCTTTGTCGATGTTTTATTTGCCCGCTACGCCGACATTCGGGGCCCAGCGTATCTTTGGTATTCGATCCGATTAGAACAGCTGGCACTGGCAATCTTTGGCATTGCGTGTGTTAGCACGATCGTTCCTCGGCTTTCACGTGCAATCAAAAGCAACGACATGCCGCAGGCCCAAGAGTTGTTTTCGCTGAGCGCTAAACGGATCTTAGCGGTGATGATTCCATGTACCTTTGCCATCGTTGCTTTGGGGACCGCTGCGGTGAATCTGATTTACGGTAGAGGCCATTTCACAGAGCTTGCCATTGGGAAAACGACCGCGTGCCTTTGGGCGTACGGACTGGGGCTTGTTCCAACGACGCTGGTGATCCTCTTTTCTGCCATCTTCTATGCTCAGAATAATTTCCGTAAGCCGATGTCGATTTCTCTGGTGACAGTCGTCGTGAACATCATTCTCAATGCAATCTTTGTTTTTGGATTTAAGATGGGATCAATTAGCACGGCGCTGGCCACAAGCTTGAGCGCGTTTATCAATTGCTGGGTCTTATATCGCATGTTGGAAAAGATGGGCTGGAAGCCGGAGGGTTCTACCGCAAGAATTTTTAAGATCTGCTGTGCAGGATGTTTTGCTTTTCTCTGTGCATTTATCGTCGATTATTTTCTGCCGAGTCCCGCGGTGCTTGCTCCTTTGATGAATGGGGATTTAAACCTTCCTCGAACGATCACGGCTCAGCTCATGACGTTCGTCTTGCAGTTTGTCGCATTTAGCACGGCTCTTATTTTTTCTGCGTATGTATTTAGATGCTCCGATCTCATTGAGTTGCTCCAGGACTTTGTCTTTAGGAAAAAATCGATCGAAGCTGAGTGAACGTCCGTTACGATGTCTTTATACCCAAGGAACTTCAAAATTTGGTTTTTGACTGCGCTAGCATCCCCACCTTTGCAGCCGCGTCCATCGACCATGTGCAAGCACATGGCCTGCTTCCGCGTCGGCTGCGCCTGCTGCAAATCTGGGGCGCTAG
>Ga0207686_10002293_pt1 | contig 10484 bp, 9 predicted proteins | sample KBSM24metaG_FD_184396 | JGI IMG/M metagenome (GOLD analysis project Ga0207686, IMG submission 184396) | Miscanthus rhizosphere microbial communities from Kellogg Biological Station, Michigan, USA - KBS M2-4 metaG (SPAdes) (version 2) | ecosystem: Host-associated > Plants > Roots > Rhizosphere >...
GCTGCTGGAGATCACCCCGCGCTACGGCGCCTACGCGGTCCGCTATTGGCTCGAGAATCCGGCGCGAGACGATCCCACGGACAGCCTCGTGCGCCAGCACATCATCGCCGCGCTCGCTCGCAACGACATGCGCATCGGCGCCAACTACACCGAGCAGCTCAACCTCGAGGATGACGAGGCGCATCGCAACGCCGAGCGTGCGCGCGAGCGCGGACGCCGCCTCGAATGCCTCCAGCGCGTCGAGCTCTTCGCGACACTCTCCAACGAGGAGCGCGAGTCGCTCGTGGACCACCTCGTGCGCGCGCCGTTCGCGGCCGGCGACGTCATGACGCGGCAAGGCGCCGTCGCCCACTGGCTTTACCTGCTGGTGCGCGGCGAGGCGGACGTCTGGCACGAGCAGGGGACGCTGCACACGCACATCGGGAAGCTCGGGCCGGGCAGCGTCTTCGGCGAGATGGGCATGATGACCGGCACGCCGCGCGGCGCCACCGTCACCGCGAGCACGGACGTCGAGGCCTATCGGCTGGACAAGGAAGGCTTCGCGCAGATCATCAAGGCGCGCCCCGATCTCGCCAATGAGATGTCGCGAGTGCTCTCGGCCCGCGCGGCGGAGCTGCGCGCGAAGACCGAGGCGGCCGCCCACGCGGCGTCGGAAGACGACCACGACGACATCCTCGAGCGCGTGCGACGCTTCTTCGGGCTCGAGGACTAGGCGACCTTCAGGCGGATGCGGTTGCGGCCGAAGACGTAAGCGTAGTCGGCCGAGGAGGAAAGGCCGTGGGCGAGGATGACCCCCAGGCCGCCCTCTCGGCGGGTCTCCGCCAGCGCCTCCAGCATCTCCCGGGTGGCCCGGGCGAAGGGGTTGAACGGCGGGGCGCTGTCCTCGTAGGCGAGGGAAACCTTCCCCCCGTCGGCCGTGAGGGTGATCCAGACCGGGGCGTCGCTGCCCCCCCGGTGGCCGTGCTTCACCGTGTTGAGAAAAAGCTCTTCAATCACGAGGTTAGTCTTGAGGCAGCCCTCCCGGGGGACCTCGGCACCCTTGCAGAAGTCCTCGATGAACGACCTCGCGCTCTTCCAGGCCTCCAGCCGGGACGGAAACATCGCCATTCTGGTTGTGACGGCGTTCACAGGCAGCCCTTTGTAGGATGGGGCATTATAGGGGCGCTCAAACGAGCTTCAAGGAGGTTCCATGCGCAAGTTCCTGATCCTGTTGGTAGCCCTCGGTTTCGCCGGCACCGCCCTGGCAGCCGATGTCGGTCTCGTCAAGGTGGCGAAGGGCTCCGTGCAGATCCAGCGCGGCGCAAACAAGATTCCCGCGACGGTCGGCACCGGCCTGCAGCAGGCCGACGTCGTCATCACCGGCGCGGACGGCTCGGCCGGCATCACCTTCACGGACAACAGCCTCGTGTCGGTCGGCCCGAACAGCGTCTTCTCGATCGACAAGTACAGCTTCGACACGACGACCCACGCGGGTGAGTTCGAAGGCAACCTGAAGCAGGGTCGCCTCGCCGCGGTGTCGGGCAAGATGGTGAAGCAGTCGCCCGACTCGATGAAGATTCGCACGCCGTCGGCTATCATGGGCGTGCGTGGGACCGAGTTCGTCGTGCAGGTCGACGATACGAAGAAGAACTAGCCGCTCAGGGGAATTTTGGTTCGACACCTGTGGGTCGTTGCGGCGGCGTTCATCGCCGCCGGTTGTGCCTGTGCGCCGGTGACCCCGGCGCTTTTTGCCGTTGTGCCGGCCGCCGACGGCCACATCGGCCGCATCGTGGTGACCCCCAACGGCGGTGAGCCCAAGCTCATCGACACCAAGTACGGCGCCGAGCGCATCCGCGCGGACGGCAAGGTCGAGAACGTCACCCTCACCGAGACGGAGGTGCAGGCCACCTTCGGCACGGTGATGGACGCGCTGCCCGGCCGTCCGGCGACCTACACGCTCTACTTCCTCGAGGGCAAGGACGAGCTCACGCCGGAATCGAAGGTCGAGCTGGACAGGGTCTTCGCCGACCTCAGGCACCGGCCCCTGCCCGACATCGCCGTCATCGGCCACACGGACACGCGTGGCGGCCTCGAGTACAACGACACCCTGTCGCGCGCGCGCGCCGAGCGCATGCGCGAGATGCTGGTAGGCCTGGGAATTCCCGAGGAACGGATCATGGTCGCGGGTCGCGGCAAGCGCGAGCTGCTCGTGCCGACCGAGGACAACGTCTCAGAGGCGCGCAACCGCCGCGTCGAGATCAACGTTCGCTGACGGGACGGCGCTCCCGCCGTCCCAGCGCACCACCACCAATGTGATGTCGTCGGCGAGCTCCGCGCCCGCCATGAAACGACCCACGTCGTCGCGGACCCGCTTCACCACCTCGCCGGGCGCGGCCCCATCCGGGATCCACGAAAGCGACGTGCGCAGCCGCTCGATGCCGAAGAACTCGCGCTTCACGTTCTGGGCCTCCGTGGCGCCGTCGGTCATCACCATCATCCAGTCCCCGGGCTTGAGCGTCGCGCGGTCGGTCGGGAAACGGAAGTTCTCCACCACGCACAGCGGCGGCCCGCCGGGCGCGCCCATGCGCTCGGGCGCGCCGTGCGGCGCGCGCAGGAACGGCGGCTCGTGCCCCGCGTTGGCGTACTCGATCTCGCCCGTCTGCACGTCCAGCGCCGCGGCGAACGCGGTGACGAAGAGCTGCTCCGGGTTCTCGCGCGAGATCTCGTCCTGCGCGTTCGTGAGCACGTCGCCCGGGGGCCCGCCGCGCAGCGCCGCGCTCTTGATGTGCGACTTCACCGCCGCCATGAAGAGCGCCGCGGGCAGCCCCTTGCCGGCCACGTCGGCCACGACGATGAAGAGGTGCGTCTCGTCCACCATGAAGCAGTCGTAGAAGTCCCCGCCCACGGTGCGCGCGGGCTCGAGCAGCGTCGCCACGCGGAAGCGCTTGTCGCTGCCGAGCGTCTCGTCGGTGTCGACGAGCAGGCCCATCTGGATGCGGCGTGCGGCGTTCACCTCGCCCGCCATGTGGGCGGCCTGCTCGCGCAGCTGGCGGCGCTGCTTCTCGGCTTCGGAGAGCGTGCCCACCACGACGCTGCCGAACACCATGGCCGTGCCGAGTGCCGGGAGCACCGGGTCGAGCAGCAGGTGGAAGTGCAGGAAGGCGATCACGCCGCCGCCCAGCAGGATGATCACGAGGCCCACGGCGAGATTGATGCCCTGCAGCGCCGACAACCTCGGCACGAACGCGATCAGGATGAAGCCGCACACGAGGAGGGCCACCGCCTCGATGCGCGCAGCGATGCTGGGGCGCTTGAGGCTCACGCCGTTCACGAGGTTCTCGATCACCTGCGCATGGATCTCGACGCCGGGCACGAACTCGCCGAGCGGCGTCGTCTTGAAGTCGAGCAGGCCCAGCCCGCTCAGGCCCACCAGCACGACCCGGCCCTTCAGCAGGTCGGGCGGATCGACCTTTCCGTCCATCACCGCGGTCGCGGGAATGAAGCGTTCGTCGTCGTGGTGCCCATAGCGCAGCCACGTCGTGCCGTCTTCCTGCGCGTCGGTGGCGATGCTGCCGAAATTCACGCCGAGCAGGCCCTGCGGCTGGTTGCGCCGGTCGAGGCGCAGGCCCACGCGCATGGCGACGCGAAGCGATTCCACGCCGAGCGACGGGGTGATCTGCCCCTGCACGTTCTGCACCAGCGGGACCTGGCGCACGACCTGGTCGGCCGGGCCCGAGTTCATCGCCCCGCGGCTCTCGGCGGCCGCGTCGATGGGATCGATGCTGCGGATGTGGCCGGGGAATTCGCGCAGGTTGCGCTGGATCACGTCGTCGGACACCACCACCGGCGCCGTGCGAGGCGGATCGGGAAAGCGCGAATCCCGCGAAGTCTCGCCGGAAATCCCCAGCACCACGTGCTTGCCGCGAATGGCGTCGGCGAAGCGCTGGTCGTTCGAAGGCAGGCCCTCGAGCGTGCGGCGAACGTCCTTCGGCAGCACCGGGAACTCGGCGGCGATCCCTGCCGGCGAATACCGGTCGGGCTCCGGAAAGACCATGTCCACGCCGATGGCCCCGGGCTGCAGGGCCGCGATCTTCTCGAAAAGCTCCGCCACGCGCGTGCGCGGCCACGGCCACTGGCCGTAGCGCTTGAGCGCGTTCTCGTCGACGAGGACGACGAACACCGGCGAGCTCGTACGCTCGGCGGGGAACCATCGCTGGTACTGGTCGAAGACGGCGTTGCGCACCACGTTCGCGCCGGAAACCGAGACGATGAAAAGCGTCAGGGCGCCGAGCAAAACCAGGGCGAGGACACGAAGTCCGCCCAGTGTGTTCAGAGATCGATCTCCAGGCCGTCGAACGCGGCGGAGACCTTCAACGCGTGGTCGCCGCGCGTGAGCTCCTCGAAGCGGCGCGCCTCCTTGAGCAGCCCCTCGAGGGTCGCGTCGTTGTTCGCCGGCTCGTGGTGGAACAGCACCAGGTGCTTGGCGTGGGCCATCTGGCAGAGCTCCACGCCCACGATGTTGCTCGAATGGCCCCAGTCGGCCTTCACGCTGATCGCCTCCGCGAGCGCGTACATGGCGTCGAAGATCACGACGTCGGCGTCACGGAAGAAGTTCGCGAACGCCTCGGCCTCGGTGCGGTTCTCGAGCTTGTGCTCGGAGTCGGTCGAGTAGATCACCGACTTGCCGTTGTGCTCGAAGCGGTAGCCGTACGAGTCGCCGCCGTGCAGCTGCAGGTGCGGCGTGACCTTGAGGCCCGACACCTCGTGCGTCTTGTCGGGCGTGAGCTTCACGAACTCGATCTTGGCGCCCAGCTGCTCGAATGTCACCGGGAAGCAGGGTGGGGACTGCTGCAGGCGGAACGCCTGCTCGAGCACGTCGTGGCAGCCGTGGATGCGGATCTTCGTTCCCGGGACGTAGGCCGGCCCCAGGAAGGGGAAGCCCATGATGTGGTCCCAGTGCACGTGCGACATGAAGATGTTGATCGTCGCCGGGCGCCGCGCCTGCTTGGCGAGCACGTGCTGCCCGAAGGGACGCGCGCCGCTGCCCATGTCGCAGACGAAATATTCCTCGCTGTCGAGCTCGAGCTCCACGCACGGCGTGTGGCCGCCGAAGGTATGCGTGAGCGAGAAGTCGAGCTCGGAGCTCGCGAACGCGTGCGCCTCCTCGAAGCTCTTGAACGTGCGGCCCGAGGCCTGCACCAGCGCCATCGCGAGCTTGTCGCGAATGTCCGACGTGGTCAGCGCGACCGGGATCGACCCGCGGGTTCCCCAGAAGCGCACGCGCACGGCGCGCTATCCCTTCTCGAACGCGACGGCAGCCTCCGACGATACCGCCGCCATGGCCTCGCGCAGGGTGGGGAACACCTGGAACACCAGGTTGAAATGGCTGATCTCGAAGATCTCGCGCACCATCGGCTGCAGCGCCGCCACGAAGATGCGGCCGTGCTGCGCCTTCGCCTGCCGCGAGGCGAGCATGAAGCAGCGCAGCCCCGCGCTGGAGACGTACTCGAGCTGCGAGAGGTCCAGGACGATGGCGCCGCCGTCGTGGGCCGCCGCGTCGACGAACGCCATGAGCTGCCCGCGGAAGGCCTCGCACGTGTCCTGGTCGAGGCGACCGGCCACCTGTACGGAGACGGCGTTGGCGAAGCGCCGGGAAGTGACGTTCATCGAGTTCTAGTTATCGAGGGCAGGCAGTCGCCGGGTCCGGAGCCGGCGCAGTGGGGGCTATTGTGTCACAGGGCGCAGGGCGGACAGAAGCGGGAAATACCCCCCGTCCGGACCCCATAATTCGCCACCCCCCGGATGACCGGACAAACCGCCAGGAGCCGAATGGCCGAGGTCGACATCAGCGTGGTCACGTACCGCCCGGACATGGCGTTCCTGGGGATCCTGTTCGCCAGCCTCGCCGAACCCACGCGCGCCCCGCTCACGCGCAACCTCTTCGTCCACGACAACAGCGCCGATCCCGCGATCGCCGCGGAAATCGGCCGGCTGCCGGGCCTGCAGCCCGGCGGGGCCTTCGCGCGCGTCGAGATCCATGCCTCGGACTCCAACGTGGGCTTCGGGCGCGGGCACAACGCCAACGCGGCACGCGGCAAGGCCACGCTCTTCTTCGTCGTGAACCCGGATTGCGTGCTGGAGCCGGGCGCGCTCGAGGACGCGGTCGCCGGCGCATTGGCGGACGACGAGCGCATCGGCGCGTGGGAGATGCGCCAGATCCCGTTCGAGCACCCGAAGGAGTACGACCCGGTGACGCTCGACACGCCGTGGGCGAGCGGCGCGGCGCTGCTGCTGAGGCGCAAGGCGTTCGACGAGGTGGGCGGATTCGATCCGCGCATCTTCCTGTACGGCGAGGACGTCGACCTCTCGTGGCGGCTGCGCGCCCGCGGCTGGCGCGTCGTCTACCGCCCGCGAACCGCCGTCGTGCACCGCACCTATGCCCACGCCGGCGAGGAGAAGCCGGCGCAGCTTGCCGGAAACACCGTCGCGAACCTCTGCCTGCGCGCGCGTTACGCGGGCCTGCGAAGCACGCTCGAGGGGCTGGCGATGCTGCGAGCCGAGATCTGGCGTCCGCAACCGCGCGAACGGCGTCGCAACCTGATGCGTGCGGGGTGGGACTTCCTGAAGCGATGGCCGTATTTCGCCGCCTCGCGCGTGCGGCCGACCGGGCGATTCGCGCCTCGCTTCGAGGGCTGGTCCTACGAGCGCAGGCGCGACGGCGCGTTTCATCCCTTCGCCTCGCGCCGCGAGGATCCGCGCGAGGAGCCGCTGGTATCGATCCTCATCCGAACCGTCGATCGCCCGCGCCAGCTCGCCGCGGCACTCGCGTCGTGCGCGAACCAGACGTACCGCAACCTCGACGTGATGGTCGTGGAGGACGGTCCCGAGCGCTCGCGCGCCGTCGTCGAGTCCTTCCGCGACCGACTCCCGGTGCGCTACTTCGCCACGGGCGCGAAAGTGGGCCGCGCACGCGCGGGCAACATCGCGCTGGCCAACGCGCGCGGCGAGTGGCTCAACTTCCTCGACGACGACGACGTCCTCTTCGCCGACCACGTGGAAGTGCTGGTGGCCGCGGCCCTGGGCAAGCGCGCCGCGGGCGTGTACGGCCTCGCGTGGGAAACGCCGATCCACTGGATCGACAAGTCGCGCGAGGAATTCCGCGAGGGCGAGCCGTTCACGCGATTCCAGATGGCGTTCGACCGCTTCGCGCTCTGGCACCAGAACTTCCTGCCGATCCAGGCGGTGCTCTTCCACCGGCGCCTGTGGCAGCAGCACGGCGGCTTCCTGGAGGACATGGACCAGCTGGAGGACTGGAACCTGTGGACGCGATACACGCTCGCCGAGGACTTCCTGCTGGTGCCCAAGACGACGTCCAAGTACCGGATCCCGGGCGACGAGACCGAGAATGCCGAACGCCTCGGGCGATTGGGCGGCGCGCTATCCGACGCGCTGGAGCGGCAACGCCAGCTCACGCTTTCGGTCTCGCCGCGCCAGGTCGTGGAGCTGGCCAAGGGATACGTGCGCACCTTCGGCGCCCAGGCCACGACGCCAAATATGACCCGGACTTCCGATTCGACGATGGCCGCGGGGGCGGACTATGTTCCGAAGGTGGTGCGCGGCGTGCGCTTCGCCAACCAGCGGGTGCTCCTCGACGGGTACGAGTACAACGGCTGCGTGTTCGAGAACGTGACGTTCGAGTTCAACGGCACGACTCCCATCCGCATGGTGAACAACCGCATCGAGAACTTCAGGCTGTCGAGTGCCAGCCCCACGGTGCTCGCGTCGATCGCGTGGCTGCACGGGCTGGGGTTGGTGCATAAGGACCTGCAGGTGCAGCGCGTGCAGAAGACCGACGCGCCATGAAAAAAGCCCGCGAAGCGGGCTTTTTTCGGTCGAATTGGTGGCCTGGGGCGGAATTGAACCACCGACACATGGATTTTCAGTCCACTGCTCTACCAACTGAGCTACCAGGCCGGGAAAGCTTTAAATTATAGCCGTTTCACCCCCTCCCAAGCCACTCCCGGAATTGGAAAAAGCCTCGAAAGTCGTGCCGGTGCTGGGCGGCCTCGCCGTCTGCACCGCAGGGGGCGCGATCTGCGCCTGGATCCATACGCCCCTGCCCTGGATGCTGGGCGCCATCTTCGGGATGGGGGCTGCCCAGATGGCAGGCGCCCACTTCCAGACCCTGCCCGGCGGCCGCAACGTCGGGATGCTCATCGTGGGCACGTCGCTGGGCCTCTATTTCACGGCCCCGGTGGTGCACGAGGTGGCCCACTACTGGCCGTGGTTCATCTTCCTGGGCTTCGCCGCCATCGGCTTCGGCGCGGCGAGCGCGCTGGTGCTCATGAGGCTGGGCGGCATCGACCGGCCCACCGCCTACTTCGGCAGCATGCCGGGAGGCGCCGCGGAGATGGCGACCCTGGGCGAGAGCTACGGCGCGAAGACGCACCTCGTCGCCGTCGCGCACACGATCCGCATGCTCGTCATCGTGAGCGTGATCCCGATCTCGATCACGCTGGCGGGATTCTCGGCGACCGAGGACTATCGGCCCGTCACGGTGCCATTCGATCCGGCGAAGCTCGTGCTGCTCTTCGCCATGGCCGCGGTCGCGGGGGTCATCGCGAAGAAGCTCAGGGCGCCGACTGCGTTCACCATGGGCCCGCTATTCCTGAGCATCGCGATCACCGTGTCGGGCATCCAGCTCTCGTCGGTGCCGGTGTGGATCACCAACGTCGCGCAGGTACTGCTGGGCGCCTCGCTCGGGGTGCGCTTCGAGCGCACCTTCATCGCCGTGGCGCCGCGGCTGCTGATGGCGCTCGTGCCGTCGCTCACGGCGATGCTGGTGCTCGCGGCGCTTACCGGGTGGCTCATCTCGGTCGGTAGCGGCGCATACATCGGGACGTCGCTGCTTTCGGCAGCGCCCGGCGGCATCGCGGAGATGTCGATCACCGCGAAGGTGCTGCGCATCGGCGTGGCGTTCGTCACCGCCGCGCACGTGGTGCGCTACCTCATCGTCGTGCTCTTCACCATCCCCGTGTACCGGGTGCTCGAGGCCGCCCGGACCCGTGCCACCCCGCGGAAGTAGCCGTCCGGACCCCCAAGGGCGGGGCCATTCCCACCGGTTGGAAAAACCCGCCGGGGAGCGGCCGGGAGCGACTTCCGCGCCCCCGGCCCCCCGCCTACGATGGCCGTACTGACAACGTCGCCACGGAGCCCAGAGCATGAGACCCCAGGAACTGAAGCGCGTGCTGGAGAGCGGACTGCTTTCCTTCCCCCTCACCGACTTCGATTCGCAGCTGCGCTTCGCGCCCAAGCCCTACGCGCAGCGCCTGGAGTGGCTCATGCCCTACGGGGCCTCGGCGCTCTTCGCCGCGGGCGGCACCGGCGAATTCTTCTCGCTCGAGCCGGGCGAGTACTCCCAGGTCGTCAAGACCGCGGTAAATACGTGCCGCGGGCGCATGCCGATCATCGGAGCGGCCGGCGCGGGCACCGCGCTTGCCGTGCAGTACGCCCAGGAAACCGAACGCGCCGGCGCGCAGGGCCTCCTGTTGCTGCCGCACTACCTCACCGAGGCGTCGCAGGAAGGGCTGCTCGCGCATGTGCAGGCGGTGTGCCGCAGCGTGAAGATCGGCGTCATCGTCTACAACCGGGGCGCGGCGCGTTACTCGCCGGACACCGTCGCGAGGCTCGCCGAGACCTGCCCGAACCTCATCGGATACAAGGACGGCATGGGCGACATCGAGCACTTCGTGAGCGTCCGGCGCAAATTGGGCGATCGCGTCGCCTACCTCGGCGGCTTGCCGACCGCCGAAGTCTTCGCGGGCGCATACAAGGCGATGGGCTGCCCGGTGTACTCGTCGGCGGTGTTCAACTTCATCCCCAAGACCGCGATCGAGTTCTACAACGCGCACGCGGCCGGCGATACCAGGACCACGAACCGCCTCATCGACGAGTTCTTCCTGCCGTACATCGCTATCCGCAACCAGGGCCACGGCTACGCGGTGAGCATCGTGAAGGCGGGCGCCACCATCGTCGGCCACGGCGCGGGTCCGGTCCGTCCGCCGATCTCGGATCTCAAGCCGAAGGAAGTCGAGCAGCTCTCGGCCCTCATCAAGCGGCTCGGCTCGCAGGAGATTTCCACCCGCTCCGCCAGGAAAGTGAAGGAGAAGGCATGATTCGCGGCATCCTCGCGGCCGCCTTCATCGGCGCCGCCAGCCTCGTTGCGCACGCGCAGGGCTATCCCGCCAAGACCGTCACCGTCGTCGTGCCGTTCCCGCCCGGCGGCTCGTCGGACATGATCGGCCGCGTGCTCGGCCAGAAGATGGGCGAGGAGCTGAAGGGCACCTTCATCGTCGAGAACAAGGCGGGTGCCACCGGAGCCATCGGCGCCGGGTACGTGAAGAACGCGGCGCCGGACGGCTACACGCTGCTCGTCTCTTCGCTCGCGGTGTTCGTGGTGAACCCGCACCTGCAGAAGACGCTCGCCTATGACCGAGCAAGGACTT
>Ga0207686_10002295_pt1 | contig 10475 bp, 8 predicted proteins | sample KBSM24metaG_FD_184396 | JGI IMG/M metagenome (GOLD analysis project Ga0207686, IMG submission 184396) | Miscanthus rhizosphere microbial communities from Kellogg Biological Station, Michigan, USA - KBS M2-4 metaG (SPAdes) (version 2) | ecosystem: Host-associated > Plants > Roots > Rhizosphere >...
TTTATCATTATTTAATTTTATCAGCTATTAAACTGTCGTAAAAATAACGCAAAAACATGGGTTTTCTTACCCCTAATTCCTTTTAACAGAGCTTTTTGATGAATGGTGAATAGAATGAAAACAAAAAACCTCCTGTAAACAGAAGGTTTTTTGTTTTTAGGGTAACCAATGGGGTTCGAACCCACGACCCTCAGAACCACAATCTGATGCTCTAACCAGCTGAGCTATGGCTACCATTTTAAACGATAGCAAAAGTAAATAATTAGGCATTGCATGCAAAATGAGATTTTGGCCCGGCATGATGTTTATGTTTCTTTGTCTAAACTTATTAATGAATTATTCGCTGCTGATCCAACTTCTGGTAATTCCAATAATTTCTGCCTTCATTGGATGGTTTACAAACTGGGTCGCAATCAAAATGCTCTTTCATCCGAAAGAACCAAAACGAATTCTGGGAATTACATTTCACGGCATTTTCCCCAAACGACAGAAAATATTTGCCGAGAAACTGGGCAAAATGATAAGCACTGAATTTCTTTCATTTGAAGACATTGAAGGAAAAATAGCTAATCCCCAAAATTTAGAAAAACTTATGCCCATGATCGAGGCACATGTTGATAATTTTCTGCGTAACAAACTGAGTGATGAAATGCCCTTTCTGAGTTTATTCATTGGGGATAGAACCATCAAGTCTTTAAAAAAGATATTTATGCAGGAATTGGAAATACTTTTTCCGCAGTTAATGAAAAGCTATGCAGGTCATTTACAGGAAGAGCTCGACCTTGAAAAAATTGTTACTGATAAGGTTTCTGCGTTTTCAACTGATAAGTTGGAAGACATTTTATACCAGATAATGAGCAAAGAGTTCAGGTTTGTTGAGATTCTCGGTGGAGTTATTGGTTTTATTATAGGCATAGTGCAGGTATTGATCACCTATTTTTTGCCTAAATAGTTAATCAAGGTTAATATCCCGAACATTTTCCTTCTATTATTGTCTTTAAGCCTTTTGTCATTTAAAAATGACATTTTGAGAAGGTTAAATGACCTTTGCACGTCTAATCCCAAAACTCGTATAATGAATAAGTTAGTTCTCGTTTTTTTATTAAACCTTACCAGCTTTTGCTTATTTGCTCAAAATCCAATGCAAAGACCCGGTGGCTCAGGAAATGGCCAACAAATGAATGGCCGTATGTATGGAAAAGTGGTAGAAGCTCAATCCGGCAAACCTGTTGATGCTGCCTCAATCCAATTGATCCAAAGCCGTTTTGATACAGCTACCCAAAAAAGAAAAGACGTCATTATAGCCGGAATGCTTACAAAAGCAAATGGCGAATTTGCTTTGGAAAATATTCCTCTTTTTGGCCAATCAAAATTAAAAATCACTGGTATTGGATTTAAACCATTGGAGCAAAATGTCAGCTTTGAATTAAAAATGCAAGGTGGTGATATGAGTGCCATGCTGAATGCAATTGATAAAGATCTTGGTAATATAAAATTAGAAGTGGATGCGCAAATATTAGGTAATGTGACTGTAGTTTCTTCTAAACCGCAATTTCAATTGGGCATTGATAGAAAAGTATATAATGTAGAGAAAGATGTGATAGCTGCAGGTGGTACAGCGGTGGATGTTATGAAAAACGTTCCTTCTCTTTCAGTTGACCTGGATGGCAACGTTACACTTCGTAATAATACACCTCAGATCTTCGTCGATGGTCGTCCAACTACCATGCAACTTGAGCAGATCCCTGCTGATGCAATAGAATCAGTCGAAATTATTACGAACCCTTCTGCTAAATATGATGCATCTGGTGGAACATCCGGGATTTTAAACATTGTTTTAAAGAAAAATAAAAAAGTTGGCTACAATGGCAGTCTTCGATCAAGTATTGATTCTAGGGCAAAAATTGGTTTGGGTGGTGATTTTAGCCTTCGTCAAAACAAAATAAATGTTTTCGGAAGCGCCAATTATAATCAACGTAAATCTATTAGCACCGGTTATACTGACAGGTATAATATTCTTGATCAACCGAACACTTACATGCACCAGGATGATAATAGTGAGATGGTTGGTAATTTTCAATTTTTCAGAGCTGGACTAGATTATTTTATTGATAACAGGAATACTCTTTCTGCCAGCACAAATATTGGTAACGGTACGTTCCATCCTGAATCAATTAGTAAATTGTTGGTGGACTCACTTTACACAGTGAAGAAAACTTCTTATCTCGAAAGGTTTACAAATTCAGAAGGTACTTTCAAATTCAGAGGCGCCCAATTAAGTTTCAAACATAATTTTCCTAAAGCAGGGAGAGAGTGGACTGCAGATGCTACGTATAATAAGAGGACAAATATCAATGAAAGCCTTCTTAGAACTGATTATTATGAATATCCTGCAAATATTCTTGTTGGTCAATTTGGTCAACAACAAAATACTTCTGGCACTGGTCAAAGTTTAATAGTACAAACTGATTTTGTCAACCCCATTACAGACAAATCAAAGATAGAGATGGGTGTAAGAGGTGCTTTCACCAAAGCAAACAGCACCAGTGCATTTTATTATGTTGATCCGGTTACTGGAGAGCCAACACTTCAACAGGCTTCACAGATCGATTATAATAGCGAAGATCATGTTTTGGCGGCTTATACGACTTATACAAACCAGTTAAAGTCTTTCGGGTATCAGCTTGGTTTAAGAGTTGAAAGCTCAGGCTATGATGGTGAATTAGTGAAAACACATGAAACGTTCAGCAACTCTTTTCCGCTTAGCTTTTTCCCAAGTGTTTTTCTAAGTCAAAAGTTAAAAAAGGAACAGGAGTTACAATTGAATTATACAAGAAGGATCAATCGTCCAAACTTTTTCCAACTATCACCATTTACTGATTCCTCTGATTTTCTTAACCTGAGAAAAGGCAACCCTGATCTTGAACCCGAGTTTACAAATTCATTCGAGTTATCTTACCAAAAGATATTTAAAAACAAAGATAATTTTCTTGCTTCCCTTTACTATAAGCATACAGACAACCTGATCACCACTTATCAGCAGAAATTTAATAACCCGGTAAATGGCAAAGATTATGTGCTTACTACATTCATTAATGCAAACTCCAGTTATGTAACGGGCCTGGAGCTCACAATGAAGAATAAAATAGCCAAATGGTGGGATCTTACTTCTAACCTGAATCTTTATACTTCAAAGATCAATATCGATGATCCGTCACAACCTCAGCAAGATCAGTTTGCGAGTTGGTTTGGAAAAGTGAACAATACTTTCAAACTTCCCAAAAATTTCTCTGTACAATTAACGGCAGCATACAATTCTAAAACAGTACTTCCTCCGGGAGGTAGTGGCGGTGGTGGTGGTGGTGGCATGGGCGGAATGATGATGGGTGGCCCTTCATCATCAGCAAATGGATATGTTCGCTCAAATTATTATGCGGATATGGGTATCAAGTATGAATTCTTAAAAAATAAAGCCGCATCTATTTCACTTAACATGAGTGATGTTTTCGGAACCCGTCGTTCTTATACACATTCGGAGTCTCAATATTTCATACAGGATGTGTATCGTCAGCGTGATCCACAGCTACTTCGTTTGAATTTCAACTGGAGATTTGGAAAGTTTGATCCGAATCTTTTCAAACGTAAGAATCTGAAAGGAGAAAGAGAAAGTATGAATACAGGTGGTGATGGCATGCAGTAAAAAACTTTTCACCTAATATTGTAGTCCCGTCTCGCCTCAGGCAAGACGGGATTTTTTCTTTTATATTTGATACAGGTGGAGAAAATAATTTTTACAGTTACAAATGATCTTAATTATGACCAGCGAATGCAACGCATTTGTGGCACACTTGCGGGTGCTGGCTATGATGTGTTGTTGGTTGGAAGGAAATTAAAAACCTCTCTCCCGCTTTCACAAAAAAATTACCGTCAGCAAAGACTTAAATGCTGGTTTAATAAGGGAAAATTTTTCTATAGCGAATTTAACATCCGGCTTTTTTTCTTTCTTCTTTTTAAAAAGATGGATTGTATTTGCGCTATAGACCTGGACACTATCCTTCCCTGCTATTATATTTCTAAATTAAAAGGGGTAAAAAGAGTTTATGATGCTCATGAATATTTTTCACAGTTGGATGAAGTAGTGAATCGCCCAGCTATTTATCGATTCTGGCACAGGGTGGAAAAAAGAATGATCCCAAAATTCAAAAATGGATATACTGTTTGTGATAGCCTTGCAGGAGAGTTCAGGAAGAATTACAATGCTAACTATAAAGTGATCCGTAATATGCCACTGCTTGTTGAATCGAATACCCAAATAAGATCAGAAGATGCTATTCTTTACCAGGGAGCAGTGAATAAAGGCCGTGGACTTGATAATCTCGCTTTAGCAATGAAAAGTATAAATGCAATGCTTTGGGTTTGTGGGAATGGAAATTTTATGGAAGAAGTGAGATCAGTGGTCCAGGCAAATGATCTATCAGGAAAAGTGAACTTTTTTGGAATGCTTCCGCCGGAAGAATTAAAAAAGAGAACAGCACAAGCTTATATTGCTGTTAATCCATTTGAAAGAACTGGATTGAATCAATACTTATCGCTTTCCAATAAATTCTTTGATTACATTCATGCAGGCATTCCGCAAGTAACAATGAATTACCCCGAATACAAAAAGATAAACGATCAATTTAAAATTGCGGAGTTAATCGATGAGCTTGATCCGGGAAGTATAGCTAAGGCAATAAACAGGCTGATCACTAATAAAGAACTTTATTTACAGCTTAAACAAAACTGTTTAGCAGCAAAGCAAGAATTGAATTGGCAAAAGGAAAAAGATAAATTACTGAATTTCTACTTGAATTTGTTCAATGAATAACAATAAGACGCTTCATATTATTTGTCATGATGTGCCCTGGCCAGCTGATTACGGAGGTGTGGTAGATCTTTTTTATAAGATCAAAGCATTGCACGAAGAAGGCATTAAGATCAAGCTTCATTGTTTTGAATATGGAAGAGGTCAGCAAGAAGAATTAAATAAATATTGCGAAGAAGTAAATTATTATAAAAGATTACCGAAGTGGGAAAGTATATCTCTTACCAAACCTTTTATAGTGAAATCGAGAGAAAATCCTCTATTACTTGAAAATCTGCTGAAGGATGATCATCCCATTTTAATGGAAGGAATTCACTGTACTGCCTTTTTAAGACCATTGCTTCTTACCGAAAGAAAGATATTTTTACGACTGCATAATGTTGAGTTCTTTTATTACAGTCAATTATTTCAAAGCGAAAAGAATCTTTTTAAAAAGATCTATTTTTTAAATGAAAGCATGTTCCTGCGGCAATACGAAAGAAAGCTTCCTGAAGAAATGCCGGTGATAGCCGTATCTAATAATGATGCAATTTTTTACAGGGATGAGTTGGATAAAAGATTAACAACATACGTACCAGTATTTATTCCATATACACAGGTAAAAAGCCTTGAAGGTATTGGTACCTACTGTCTTTATCATGGCAATTTATCGGTAGCTGAAAATGAAAAGGCTGCTTTATGGTTGCTTGAAAAAGTTTTTTCATTGGCAAAGATGCCATTTATTATCGCCGGGAAGAACCCATCAAAGCGATTAATTAGAAAGGCAGGGAAAAATAAAAATGTATCTATTATTAGCAATCCTTCTGATACCGAGCTGAATGATCTGATCACTAAAGCTCAAATTCATATATTACCATCGTTTAATAAGACAGGCATTAAACTAAAATTGATCAATGCACTTTATAATGGCCGCCATTGTGTGGTGAATGATGAAGCTGTTGAAGGTTCAGGATTAGAAGACGCTTGTCATATTGGTACAACAAGTAAGGCCATCGCATCAATTATAACTCAGCTCTATCATCATCCTTTTGGTGAGGAGGAGATCAATCTCAGGAAAAGATTATTGGGAAAAACTTTTAATAATAAGGCGAATGCACAACAGCTTATTCGATTGATATGGTAGCGTTGTCAATCATTCTTCCTCTTTCAGTTCTTATCATTCGTGCCGGAAATTTTTGTACTACGATATAATCATGTGTTGCCATTACAACGGTAGTGCCATAATCTTTTGCGATATGAAATAAGAGGCTCATGATCTCATCAGATGTTTCAGGGTCAAGATTTCCTGTTGGCTCATCTGCTAATATCAGTTTAGGAGAATTAAGTAAAGCCCTTGCTACATCCACTCTTTGTTGTTCGCCACCGCTCAGCTCAAAAGGCATTTTAAAACCTTTGGCCCTTATTCCCACTTTATCCAATACGTCTGATATTTTTTCATCCATCAATTTTCTATCCGTCCATCCTGTAGCAGTAAGAACGAATCGCAGGTTCTCATTCACATTTCTATCAGTCAATAATTGAAAATCCTGGAATACTACACCTAGTGTGCGGCGCAGATAAGGAACTTTTTTCCAATCCAGTTTTCTAAGATCAAAACCATTCACCGTGCCTTCGCCTTCAGTCAAGGGCAATTCACCATACATTGTTTTTAATAAACTGGATTTACCGGTACCCGTTTTACCAACGAGATAAACAAACTCGCCTTTTCTTACCGTTAAATTTACATCTTGTAAGATCGGACTTCCACTCTGGTAAATATTTACATGCCTTAGGTCAATTATATTATCAGCCATCAAAACGGATTTGCTGCAAAATAAGTTAAACAAAGCAAGACAATCTGAAATTTTTTCCCAAAACTAAAAATTTAGTTGTTAAACTAAAAACTTAGTTATAGCTTCGATCTATCAAATTTTACAAAATGAAAGTTTTGACCAAAGCAGAAGAACAAGTAATGCAGGTATTATGGAAACTTGAAAAGGGTTTTTTGAGAGAGATAATTGATGCGATGCCCGCGCCAAAGCCACATCAAAATACTGTGGCTACCCTTCTGAAAATTCTTGTGGATAAAGAATTCGTCAGCATCACCGTTTTAGGACGACACCATGAATATTCACCTCTTGTGGACAAAGATGAATATTCAAAACGGACTATAAAACAAATGGTAAAAGGATATTTTGAAGGATCATTCAGTAACGTGGTTTCTTTTATGGTTAAAGAGAATAATATTTCCATTGAAGAATTAGAAAGTTTGTTGGCACAAATTAAAAAACAGCAAAATCAAAAGAAATGAATCAACTTCTTGTTTACTTGCTCCAGGTAATTGCAGCCTCCGGATTGTTGTATGGTTATTATCATTTTGCACTTAGAAATAAAAGGTTTCATCGTTATAATCGGTTTTATTTATTGATGGCGATTGTCATTAGTTCTTTTATTCCCTTTCTCAATATCCCGGTTTATTTTTCTGAGAAAGCAACTGAGTCTTCTGTAGTGTTACAAACTTTGCAGGTCATCTCCTCTCCTTCTCTTTCGAATGAGGGTCCGGGAGTTTCAACAGCAATACAAACCGAATCAATAACTGCTACATGGTTTACCACTGCGAACGTTATTTATCTTCTCTACTTATTTATTCTTTCATTTTTCCTGATCAGAGTTTTTATTTCATTAAGTAAAATAAGGTCCATTATTAAAAGAAATCCTGTTGAACAATTGGATAAAATAAAATTTATAAATACAAATGAACCGGGGACTCCTTTCTCATTTTTCCGCTGGCTTTTCTGGAACAATAAGATCGAATTACATTCAGAAAAAGGAGAGCAAATATTCAGACATGAGTTATTTCATATTCAGCAAAAACACAGTTGGGATATAATTTTTATGGAATTTATTTCAATACTCTTCTGGATCAATCCATTTTTTCATCTTATTAAAAAGGAATTAAAGGCAATCCATGAATTTCTTGCAGATGAATTTGCCATAGGGGAAGATAAGAACTGGCAATATGCTGAATTATTATTAATGCAGGTTTTAAATACAAGCACTCATCTTGTAAATCCATTTTTCCATAACCAGATAAAAAGACGTATAGCCATGATTACCACATCAGCAAAACCAAGCTACCGGTACCTGAGGAAAATGATGCTACTTCCGGTAGCAGCCGTCATTGTTACCTTATTTGCATTTAATTATCGAAATAAAAAAAGCATTGATCCGAACGAATTTGAAAAAGCAATTAACTCAATAACCGTTGTAGTAGATGCAGGTCATGGCGGCACTGATGCCGGTGTTAAAACCAAAGACGGAAAATTGACCGAGGCTAATATTTCACTTGCGATTGCCAAAAAGATCGAATCGATGGCACATGACTACAATATCAATGTGATCATGACAAGAGAGGATGAAAAATTTCCGGGAGGGGCATCAACTAAAAATGATGCTTTGAGAAAAAGAGTTGAGTTGGTAAACAATGCCAAACCATCGGCATTTATTGCTATTCATATGAACACAACGGCTGCTGGCAAACAAAGTGATAAATCTGGGTTTGACGCTTACGTAACAAAACAACGTAACAATTCAGCCGATATCAAATTAGCATCGCTTGTTCTGGGGGAATTAAAAAATATTTATACAACAAGAGAGGAAATTAAGCAAAGAGAGGATGCAGGAATATTTATTATTGATAATGTGAAATTCCCTTCCTTGCTATTGGAATGCGGGTATATCAATAACCCTAATGATCTTGCCTTCATTAGTGATAAGAAAAACCAGGAGCTACTTGCTAGAGCAATTTTAAAGGCTTTGGTGACATTTGCCAATAGAGAAAAAAAATACGATTTGGGATTTCAATTTTTGCTAAATAAAAATGAAGGAGATACTTCCAAACCAAAGGATTTAAAAGAATATGAGAATTATCTAGTCGTTATTAATGGAATTGTACAATCCAAAAAAGGGTTCAAAGCCGTAGACTCCTCTGTTCTTTTTGCAAAAGATGGTGTAAAAATCACCGTTTATAAGGATAGTACAGGAACTAAGAAATATGGACAAAAAGGAAAAGACGGCGTGATCGAAATAACTACGAATGATGCTAAAAGACCTAAATCTGATGTCAAGAAAGATAAATCTGAACTATCTGTTAAGGAAGTCTGGTTTGCCGATACAACAAAACCCCAAAAAGATGAACCATTAATTGTTATTGATGGTAAACCAAGACCCGATCTTAGTTTCAGTAAAACTGAATCCGTGATATCTGTGGATAAGATTGAAAGTATCAAGATATTAAATAACAAAGATAAAAATGCCATTGCAAAATATGGAGCTATTGCAAAGAATGGTGTAATTGAAATAACTACAAAAGGAGAAAGTGTAATTAAAATTGACTCAAAAAAAACAGGAGACGATAAAATTTTTGAAAAAGTAGAAATAGAGGCTAGTTTTCCGGGAGGAGTAAACGGATGGATGGAATTTTTACAAAATAATTTAAAATCAATTGTGCCGGTTGACAACGGTGCTAACCCAGGCATATACACCGTAATTGTACAATTTATAGTTCATAAGGATGGAAGTATTAGTGATCTAAAAACTCTTACAAATCATGGACATGGTATGGAAGACGAAGTGTTAAGGGTTATGAAAAGATCTCCAAACTGGATACCCGCTATGCAAAACGGATGCACGGTTACATCCTATAGAAAACAACCGATAACATTTGCAATATCCTCAAAGTAATTTAAAAATTTATAGTAAAATCGTTAGGTAATTTTATTGCCAACTCTTTTTTCTCACTTTCTTCTACCCTGCCAATAACATGCGCATCTACACCGAACTTTTTTGCAATGCCGATGATCGTTGCAGCATCTTTTTCATTTGTATAAATTTCTAACCTTGTACCCATATTAAAAACCTGGTACATTTCCTTGTCATCAGATCTGCTTGCTTGTTGGATCAATTTAAAAATAACTGGCGGCTCAAATAAATTATCCTTTACGACCCGAACATTATCCGGAACATATTTCAAACATTTGGTTTGTCCTCCCCCACTGCAGTGGATCAGGCCATTGATCTTTTCAAAATGATCTTCTAATAACTCTTTTAAAATAGGTGCAAATGTTCTTGTTGGACTTAACAACAATTCTCCAACTGTTGCTGATAACTGTTCATTGCGAAAAGAATATTGAATATTTTCTCTGAGTCTATGAGGGCCGATATACACAACAGTGTCATCCAAAGAATTATCAAATGATTCACGATAATTTTCTGCATAAAATTTTTCCAACATATCATGTCTTGCGCTGGTAAGTCCATTGCTTGCTATTCCGCTATTGTATGTGCCTTCATAATTAGCTTTACCAAAACCTGCCAGGCCAACTATAACATTTCCCGGTTTTATTTTTTCATTGGTAATAAGTTTTGATTTAGGCCACCTCGATGTCATTGTACCATTCACGGCAATTGTTCTTACCACATCACCTACATCAGCAGTCTCGCCACCCATGTAAGTAATATTTACACCAAAACTTTTCATCTTATCAAAAAACTGCTGTGTACCGGTTATTACTGCTTCAAGCACTTCAGCAGGTATCACATTTTTATTTCTGTCAATGGTAGAAGAAAAAAG
>Ga0207686_10002296_pt1 | contig 10470 bp, 9 predicted proteins | sample KBSM24metaG_FD_184396 | JGI IMG/M metagenome (GOLD analysis project Ga0207686, IMG submission 184396) | Miscanthus rhizosphere microbial communities from Kellogg Biological Station, Michigan, USA - KBS M2-4 metaG (SPAdes) (version 2) | ecosystem: Host-associated > Plants > Roots > Rhizosphere >...
TTTTCGATGAAATTTTGCATTTTTTTGTGAAATCCATAGCCGAAGGCGCTATGGATGAGTAAAAAAGTGCGAAAGATCGCGAATAGATCCTTGAGGCTGAGTCGGATCGAACCCAAAACTCAGGTTAATAAAACAGCCGGGGACACTCCCCGGCCAAGTTGTTCTAGAACCTTTGAAACTGAATATTATACCACCCTCTTAGAGCAGTTCAGCGGCAATCGAAGCGAGCTCGGAGCGTTCCGTCCTTTCAAGGAACATATGCCCGAAGATTTTTTGGTTTTTGAACTTGCCGACTGTATAGGTCAACCCGTTCGAATCCTTATCGCGATAAGGATTGTCGATCTGGGTCGGGTCTCCGGTCAGGACTACTTTGGTCCCTTTGCCCGCACGGGAAATAATCGTCTTCACTTCATGAGGAGTCAAGTTCTGAGCTTCGTCGATGATCATATACATCTTCGGCAAAGACCGGCCGCGGATGTAGGTGACAGCTTCCATCTCGATCTTCTTGCTTTCCATGATGAATTCCAGAGTAGCCGCCCCGTTTCCTTCTCCGCTCGTAGTCGAGCAGAGAAATTCTAGGTTGTCATAGATCGGCTGCATCCAATGGTAGAGCTTTTCTTCCTTAGTCCCCGGCAGGTATCCGATATCCTTGCCGAGCGGTACGATAGGCCGGGAGATCAAGATGCGAGAATAGATATGGTCATCGAAGACTTTCCTCATTCCGCATGCCAGCGCCAAGAGCGTTTTGCCTGTACCCGCAGGGCCGATCAATGTGACGAGCTGAATGTCGTCGCGCAAAAGTAGATCGATCGCGCAACGCTGCTCGATATTGAGAGGCTGAATGCCCCAAATATCGCGAGAAATTTGGAGCAGCGGTTCGAGCTTTTTCAGTTTCTCGCTATATTTGCACACGGCGGAAGAATTTTCCGGAGAGGTCAAAAACGCATACTCGTTAGGCCTGAATCCTGACTCCATTGTCGGAACGGTGCCATCCTTATAAAAGAGATCGATCTCTCTTTTCGAAGTCGCGATCTTCCTGATGCCTCGATACATCTCTTCATAAGAGGTTTTCAGGTTCTCGTAGTCTTCCGCTTCCAAATCCATTGCTTCGGCTTTGACGCGGGTTACGAAATCTTTGGAGACGATGACGACCGATTCGCCTTGTTCTTTCAAGACATAGGCGATCAGGAGGAATTTATTGCTGCTTCGATCCAAAGGAAGAGGAAACCCGTTGGCCCTTTCCGATTTTGCATCGAGATAAATCCGAACCTTGGGTCCCTCCGGAAGCATGATGCCGGAATGAAAATCCCCCTGCTTTTCCTCTTTCAATGAATCGATGTAGCGCATGACTTCGCGTGCGTTCTTTCCGACCTCGTCCACATAGCGCTTGAGGCTATCGAGCTCTTCCAAAACTGAAAGAGGGATGACCACGTCATTGTCTTTGAACTTCTTGATGGCTGCGGGATCATGAACCAGAACATTAGTATCGATCACGAAAGTTTTACGTGTCACTTTTCTATCCTCGGGGATATTGAGTTGTTTATTTGTTGCAGGGCGCTTTTCAGCCACTATCATGAACACCTCTATTTAGATTTATTAGCAAAGAGGCCTTCGTACTCTCTCTTGTTACCTTTCCCTCCCCTATTCTCGAGAGTCTAGCCTCCAAAAATCCCCTTATAAGGATTCCACCAAACCTTTGCAAGGGCGCTTTTTTAGGGTTTGTCTTTACTGGAATAAGGTTTCGTCGATTTTCAGGATTGTTTTTCAAAAAAAACTATTTAATTATAATTTAAATTACATTATAATAAATATATTAACAAGAAAAACAAAAAATTAACTGGAATGAATGTATGAAATTAGTATTGTTTATCAAAAACGACAGTTACTCCAGCCCTTTTTCTATCAATACGGGCTGCTCGGTCGCCTGCACATTCAGCGATACCCTTAATCATCACCTTTCACGCATCGGCAAAAGCCGAAGAAAGAAGCATAAAAAGAAGCAAAGCTCTATCCCTAAATAACATAACATATTGGCAGTCAACTACTGCGACTGCCAATTTTATTGACTTTTTTCATTCTGCCGGCTATAATTAAAGAAAAGGAAAGAAAGGATTTATCTTATGAAGATCACCTCCAAGGTTTTAAGCATACCTCCTTATATATCAACGACTTGGAGCAACATATCCTCGCTGCACGTCAAAGAAGAATTGGGAACTTTCAGGCTGATCATTCTTCTTTCCGATGGGCCGCAAGTAGAAATCCCGAACCTCGACCGTCAAACGATCGATGCAATTTTCAATGCCCACGCCAAATCCACCGAAGAGCTGACGATCGGCATCCAAACCCGGAAAGCCTTGGAAGAAGTTCCTCTCAGTTTCTCCCTCCCAATGAAAACAGATGGTGAAGGGGGCATGATCGAAGCATTCGGACCTGCTACCCAGCATAACCCAGAACAGGCTGACTTGCCGCCTCTTCCTCCAGGCGTCCTCAAAAAAATCAGCGCGATTGCCTCGGCCTTTGGGGTCGAATCCCTTTCCAACTTGCCAAAAGCCGAACCGGACTGCAATTGCATTTATTGCCAAGTCATGAATGCGGTGCATGGAGAGGCTCAAGCGGAAGAAGAGGAAATCACCGAAGAAGACCTCAAATTTCGCAATTGGGATGTCAAGCAGACCGCGGACAAACTCTATAGTGTGACGAATCCGATCGACACGAACGAACACTACAGCGTATTTCTTGGAGAGCCCATTGGCTGCACATGTGGGCAAAAGAATTGCGAGCATGTCCATGTCGTTCTAAAAACCTGAGTTGTCTACAAAGAGCTTCTGTCGATTTTTAGGTTCTTTTGATCTGTTGCCAACTATTTGCAGGGTGAGTTACTATTCTCTTTGGATCGATCCAAGGAGCCTAGTCTATGTTCTATCGAATTTCCTTCGTTCTGTTCTGCTTTGCATCCGCGCTTTCTGCATCTCAGCAGCAAAAAAGCGGTACTGTTCAAGCAGCTCCAACGGTCAAAAAAAGCGAAATTTTCAAACCGTTTACGGGAAAAATCGCCGCCAATAAAGTGCGCCTTCGGGTAAAACCTGATCTCGAAAGCCATATTTTAAGGCAAATCAACAAAAATGAATTGCTCCTGATCGCAGGCGAAGAAGGAGACTTTTACGCCGTCGAACCGCCAAAAGATACGAAAGCCTACGTCTTCCGCAGCTATATTCTCGATGACCGGGTCGAGGCAAACCGGGTCAATATCCGGCTCGAACCACATGCGGATGCCCCGATCATCGGCCAACTGCAGACAGGCCAGACCGTCAAAGGGCAAATCTGTCCGATGAACCATAAATGGTTGGAGATCCCGGCTCCCAAATCGACAAGGTTTTATGTTTCGAAAGAATATGTGGTCCACGCAGGAGGGCCCGAATTCTTAGCTTCCATGGAAAAAAGGAAAGCCCAAGTGGAAGAGTTCCTCAACGCGGCGTTTCTCTCCGCCGAAGCGGAATGTAAAAAGAGTTTCGAAGAAATGTCTCCTCAACCCGTTATCGACAAATTTCAAACTATTCTGCAAACTTTTTCCGATTTTCCGGATGCCGTAGCCACAGCGAAGGAAGCTCTCGCCCTTTTGAAAGAGACCTACCTCAATAAGAAAATCGCCTATCTTGAATCGAAGGCAGAACTTTCCCCCACTGCTAAAGAGGAACTCCTCGCCAAACATCGTGCGGAAAGCGCTGAAATTTTCTCGGACGCTCCAGTGAACCTAGATCAAAATCTTTGGACAAAACGGTCTTTGAAAAAGCAGGCCGGCAATCCTCGCGTTTGGGACACTCTTGAAGAATCTCTCTATTTGAGCTGGACTGCTTTCCATTCAGGAAAAAAACTCGATGATTTTTATTCGGAACAAACGGCAAACGCATCGGTCTTGTCAGGGACGATCGAACCTTACGCGGATCCAGTGAAAGATCGTCCGGGAGATTATCTCCTCCATAAACAAGACGGCCAGATCGCCTATCTCTATAGCACTCATGTTGATTTGAACCAACATATCGGCAAAAACGTAACGATCCTGGGGAGTCCGAGACCTAATAACCACTTCGCCTTTCCAGCCTATTTTGTTCTGAGCGTCGAATAATCCCGACTTAAAAGTTTGCACAAGAAGTCGGTATATTAGGTTGGGAGTCCTTTGGAAGTGCGCGAATGGGCTATCGGGATCCTATCCGGGGCTACCCTAGAAGAGAAGCTTTTTTGTCCTCCCGAGCTGACCGATCGCAATCCAGGCTCCTCGCTTATCTTCCAAGAACCGACCCGTCCGCCCCATATGGGCTTTAATAAGAGGCGGAAAGAGGAAAAACTCCCCTCTTTTCAAATTCACGGAAAAGAAGAAAACCGCGCCGTATGCCTCCATCGATTCGCAGGTCATGAACTTCTTGCAGTCGAAATCATGGCCCATGCCTTGACTGCTTTTCCCGATGCGCCAGCAGCTTTTAGAAAAGGCGTTGCCAATACCCTAAAGGAAGAACAGGGACATGTCAGGCTTTACTGCAAACGGATGGAAGAAATGGGCTTGAAATTCGGCGATCTTCCCCTCTACCGCCATTTTTGGAATCAGGTTCCCTATCTCACTTCCCCCGTCCGATACGTCAGCGTCATGAGTCTGACTTTCGAAATGGCCAACCTCGATTTTGCCCCTATTTACGGCAGGTCGTTCGCTCATTTCGGAGATGAGAAAAGCGCGGGGCTGATGGCTCAGATCCTTCGCGACGAAATCCGCCATGTATCCTTCGGCTGGAGAATGCTCCAACGACTCAAAGGGGATGCGGATCCGTGGGATGCGTGGACTGCAAGCCTCCCTCCCAGGCTCGAACCGAAGCGGGCCAAAGGCTTTGTTTTAATGGAAGAAAATCGCAAGATGGCCGGAATTCCAGAAGATTGGATAGAAAAACTGAAAACTTGCTAAGAGACCGTCGACGAAATCGAAGTTCGTAGACAGTCTCTAAAGGGTAGTGTGTGGTGGCTACAAAAAGCAAAATGATGGATCTCCAAACACTCGCGGATTGGCCCGCTTCTAAAATCCGAAAGGAAGATGGCGTCATCGTAGGGGCTGATATGACGCAAGAATGGCTTCTTCCCTGGTGGTGGGAACACTATCGAAAACACAACTCACACAAGGTCGCCTTCGTAGACCTCGGAATGTCCCTGGAAATGAAAGAATGGTGCCAGGAGCGCGGCGAGATGATCCGGCTCTGGATTGACGATGATTTCATCAAAGAACAATCTCAGATAGACATAGCCGTCGTCGAAGAGTGGAATAAGGCCTATGGGAGAGATTTTTGGAATGCGCGCATTGCCTGGTTCAAAAAGCCGTTTGCCTGTCTGCAAACTCCTTTCCTCAGAACCCTTTGGATCGATCTCGACTGCGAAATCCGCGGATCGATTCAAAGTCTATTCCCCTATTCGGATCAGGCTCCCGGCATCGCCATGGCCAGAGAGCAATGTGTATACCGCGCGCCGAAAGGTTTGGTGAATTTGCACTCTGAGAAACAAAGCCGAATCGCAGCGAAGCGATCCGTCCGAGGAGTCCCCTCCCCAAGTGGCAAGAATGACGGGGAGGATCGCAAAACTCCAGACAGTCCAAATTCTTCACCAAACCTATCGGAGCGCGGTATAACCTCCGTCGATTCTCCCCGCTTTAATTCAGGAGTCATTGCATTTCGAAGCAATCTGGATCTCATCGCCGATTGGGCTCTCTTTGGAATAAAAAATACGAAAAACTACCGCAGCGACGATGAAGTGTTCGGCGACTTGATCGAGAAAAGAAAGATTTCCATTTCCGAAATCCCCCCTCCATATAATTGGAGCCGCTGCCATATCGATCAGAGCAAAGCGATCATTTTGCATTGGCACGGAACTCATGGCAAAGAGGTGCTCCGAAGCCGTATCCACCTCGCCTCCCTGTTAAGCTGAGTTAACCATGTTAGATTGTTCTTGAAGTCTTTTTGAATTTTTCTAAAATTCTATCCTCTGGCCTCTTTAACCAAGGATTTGTATGCGCTACTTTCTCCTATTCGCTCTCGCCCTTTGCTCCCTGGCCGCAGCCTCTTCTTCTCAATTGACGCTCCATGTCATCTCGTACGAGAAACTGGACCAGAATGACCCGGAAACTCTGCAAGCATTACGCCACGCCCTTTATGAAGAAGGGATTGTCGGAATCCGGGGCATCCCCGGCTACTCGGAAAAGCTGGCGCAGTTCATCGAGGCCGCGCGTTGTTTTTCTATGCTTCCGGAAAAGACAAAAGAGCAGTATAGTCGCAAGCCCGGAGAGATCTTTTTAGGATATGAACAGGGCAAAGAAAAATTCAAGCTGCCGAATGGAACATGGATAATCGACGACCAAAAGGCCTCTTATTACGCAATGATTCCCGATTGCAAAGAGAACAAATGGCCAAGCGAAATCGATTTGCGCTCATTCTTTCAAGAGATCGGTATGCTCATGCGGGAGATCGGGATCTGCGTCATGGAGAAAATCGAGTTGCTCAGCCCCGATACCGGCCTCTCGGAACAGGATGTAACGACTTCCGGCCGCATGCTTGCCTATCGGGGAAATACTGGAACGGTTCAAGGCAATCCTTTCTGGTGCGGCGCTCACTTCGACCATGGGCTTTTCACATCGCTCCTGCCTGCCTTCTATTTTAGCGAGGGACGGCCCATCGCAGAGCCAGATGAAGCGGGTTTGTTTATTCGGACTAGATCCAGCCAGGAATTTCAGAAGGTTGCAGCCGATCACGATTTGATGCTCTTTCAAGTCGGAGAATTCGGTCAATTAGCGACGAACGATGCCATCCGCGCGACGGAACATCGGGTGCACAAAGCCGAACTCGAGGGAATCGAACGATATACGATGGCCACCTTTTTTAACGCGTCTTCGGAGACCCTAGTGTTTTCCCGTTCCGAGCTGACAAGTGATACCCGGTATGGAGCTTTGTCTGGAGAGCCTTGCACATATCAGCGCTGGCATGAGGCATCTTTCCAACGGTACATCGTCGAGTGAGTGTCCCTCTAACTGATTGAGCGGGCGATCTTGTCGATTTGTTGAGTTTCGGGAACCTCTTTTTGGATCTGCCCGATCTCTTTGAGTTTGCGCGCGCTGACGAGGATTCGCGTTTCAAGCGAAGCTCCGCTCTGATTAAACGCTTCGACAGCGCTGTTGAGATTTTTCCCGACTTTATTCCAATGCTCGCTAAAGACGGAGATCCGGTCATAGAGTTCCTGACCCAATTGAGAGATCTCTCGAGCGTTTTTCGACAAGCTTTCCTGCTTCCATGTCAAAGCGATGGCTCGGAGGATCGCAATCAAAGTCGTAGGCGTAGCGATCAATACATTCTGGCCAGCTCCGACTTCGATCAAGGTTGGGTCAGCTTGCAACGCAGCGCTGTAGAATGCTTCGGCAGGAAGGAACAAGATGACATATTCAGGAGCGATTTCGAATTGCTTCCAGTATTCTTTGGCCGAGAGCTCTTTCATATGCCGCTTCAGCGAGGCCGCATGTTCCTGCAGTTTCTTTTTTCGGATTTCATCGTCTCCGGCATCGGAGGCATCCAGGTAGGCGATCAAAGGAGTTTTTGCGTCGATGACGATCTGTCTTTCCCCAGGGAGTCGGATCAACAGATCGGGCCGAAGGAACCGCCCTTCGCTCTCCATGGAATGCTGCTCAAAAAAATCGCAGTGGTTCATCATTCCGGCGATCTCGATGACTCGCCGTAAATGGATTTGACCCCAAGATCCGCGCATTTGGGGAGAACGGAGCGATTGTACAAGCCGGACCATCTCCTGGCGAAGCTCTTTTTCCGCGAGGACCATCCCTTCGATCTGCGTCGAAAGAGTCGCATATGCGCCGACCCGTTTCTTTTCTAATTCGCGCTGATGCTCATCGATCTGCTTGAGAGATTCCTTGAATGGAAGAAGGGAGGCTTCGATCGCCTTTTGACGGCTCTCCAATTCTTGTTTTGCCCCTTCTTGGTACTTGTCCAAAGATGTCCTGGCCAATTCGAGAAAGACCTTGGAGTTGCGCTCCATAGCATCGAAGCTCAGCGATTTGAACGATTCCCGCAACTCGGCCTCGGTCATCCGGAGCCGGCTTTGAATGGCGAACCAAAGTCCGAAACAACCGATGGCCAGACCGACAATTCCTAAAACAAGGACCATTAATTATTCTCGTCGTCGGGTTCAGGCTCGAAGTCCTCAAGGGTTTTCGATTTTTTTCCTGCGACCATACGGATAACCGACAGGATTAAGGCAAGGATGACGTAGCTCCAGGAGATGAGCGCCAGGATCACAGCGAAGAAATAGAGAACTCCATAGAGGATGAATACGGCGATGACAACAGTGAGAAAAACAAGCTGAAAAGAAGGGAGCCGGAAATGGAGCATCTTCAAGCTGGGGAATTTCAACCGGCAGACCATAAAATAGCCCAAAGCGACCATGACGCAAGTAAGAAAAATTGCTAAATCAGCCTTGGAAATTTCGATATATTGGCGCACCCAAGGGGAAAGGAAAAACAGATTGGCGGAAACGGCCGCCGTCGCCGCTGCAGGAATCGGCAGTCCGGTGAAATTTTTCTTCTGCGCCGCAGCCAATTCGGCATTTCCTTTCGCTTCGGTGGCCTTTACGCTAAAACGCACTAGCCGCAAGACTCCGCAAAGGGAATAGATCATAGCGCCAGTAGCACTGAGAAAAGAAAGCAACGTCCCTTGCTCCAACGAGAGAGTTTTGAGCATCAGGACGGAAGGGGCGACCCCGAAAGAAACGGCATCGGCAAGCGAATCGAAGACGAATCCGAACTCGCTTTCCGCGTGGATCACTCTGGCCAAGGCGCCGTCGATGAAATCCGCAAAGGCCGCTACCAGTAAAAGAAAGGCGGATGTCTGCACCACTTCATAATCCCCGCTCCCCGGCTCGAGCATGTTGATCTTGAAAATGACAAAAAGACCGCAGGCAAGCGAAAAAGCCGTAACAATATTCGGGACCAGATAGACTCGTTTCATCAGTTTTCTGCGGCTGGCAGAGCCCGCGTTCCAATTTGCTCACTGCATTTCATGACTTTAAAATAACAGATTCCCGAAGGTTAGGAAACAAAAAACGAAGGGAAATCGGGGTCTTTTCCCCCTTTCTAATAAATTCCTATTTTGATAAGTTTTGGACTCCGTCTCTGCTCAAGAGACGCTGAGAGGATGGAAACGAACTCTCTTTAATTTTTTCCTGGACTCAAAAACACCAACTACCATATATAGTGTGTATAAGACGCGATAAGCTACCAGATCTGGTAGACGCGGACCAAATGCACGAAAATAACTTTAGCGGGGCGGACATGAAAAAAACTCACGATACCACGACTTCTTTCTTAGAAGAGGCCACGGCGAAAGCGGCGGGTAAAAAGAGCGGTGGCGCCAAAGAAACGGCGTATACGGTCGTCAAAAGGAATGGGATGCTCGTTCCTTTCAGACGGGAACGGATTTTACGCGCGATCGAAGCGGCTTTCCGCGATACGAAAAATGTCCCCGCCCCTACTCCTTTCGAGGACGACGTCCAGCAAAAGATCGAACAAGTCACTGACCTAGTCGTCAAACAAGTCCTCCACCTTGCATCCAAAGGAGCCTCTCTGACCGTCGAAGGGATCCAGGATATGGTTGAAGTGACTTTAATGAAGAACGGCTGCCACGATGTGGCGCGCGACTACATCATCTACCGCGACAACCGGAAAGCGACTCGGGAAGGGACGACGCTCAGCTTGAAAATCTATCGGAGAGACAAAACCACCCCAGCCCGTTTTAATCCAATGAAAGTCGCCTCTTCAATCGAACGGGCTTTTCGCCGGGCGCGATTGATCGAAGACCAAACGCCGGACGAAGTGGTCGGCGCCGTAAATCTTCTGACCAAAAAGATCGTCGCTGAAATGTCGGAACTCGCCGCGAAAGGAGATTCTCTTTACATCGACATGATCGAAGACCGGATCGAACGAGAACTGATGTCGGATAAATATTTCGATGTGGCCAAAAACTACATCCTGTACCGGGCTGAAAAGGCGAAACGGCAAGAAACGCTGCAGCCCGCGCCATCCATTGTCGATGAAAGCGCCCCAATCCGTCGATTCGACATCGCGACCGACAGCGGCAAGATCACCATTAATGAGATCATGCTCCGAAGCAAGCTCGCCTTTGCCTGCCGAGGTCTCGAAAAGCTGGTGTCGACCAATGAGTTGCTCGAAACTGCCGTCACCCAATTTTACAGCGGCATGAAAGAGCACGAAGTCGACTTGGCCAACATCTTCGCCGCCAAATCGAAGATCGAGAAAGAACCCGCTTATTCACAAGTGGCCGCCCGTCTCCTCCTTGATGTTCTCTATCGTGAAACCATGGGTCTTCCCGCTTCGGATTCGACTCTCCAGAAAGCGCACCGGCAATATTTCAAGAAATACGTGAAAGC
>Ga0207686_10002301_pt1 | contig 10462 bp, 7 predicted proteins | sample KBSM24metaG_FD_184396 | JGI IMG/M metagenome (GOLD analysis project Ga0207686, IMG submission 184396) | Miscanthus rhizosphere microbial communities from Kellogg Biological Station, Michigan, USA - KBS M2-4 metaG (SPAdes) (version 2) | ecosystem: Host-associated > Plants > Roots > Rhizosphere >...
GGACGCCGGACGGCAAGATCAACGTATTGCTCAAGGATTTCGGCGACGTCGGCAATGCCGGAGCCAACGGCACGCCGATCAACCAGGTCGCGGTCGATATCGCCCCGTTCGCCTATTCGTTCGAAACCTACGTCGGCAGCGAGCGCATGTTCTCGCTGATGAACCATGAGCTGACACACGTCTCCAACCTCGACGGATCGACGCAGGACGACTTGTTCTGGCGCCACTTGCTCGGCGGCAAGATCCAGGTCGATGCCAAGCATCCCGAATCCCTGCTCTACACGTATCTGACCGCGCCGCGCTCGCTCGCGCCACGGTGGTACCTGGAAGGTCTCGCCGTCTTCGTCGAGACCTGGATGGCCGGCGGCCGCGGGCGCGCGCAGGGCGCGTACGACGAAATGGTCTTTCGCGCCATGGTTCGCGATCACGCGCATTTCTACGACCCCGCCGGGCTCGCCGCACAGGGTACGAAGGTCGATTTCCAGGTCGGCGTCAACAACTACCTTTATGGCACGCGCTTCATCTCCTACCTCGCGCTGAAGTACTCGCCCGAGAAGGTGATCGAGTGGGCGGCACGGCCGGAAGGGAGCGAGCGCTACTACTCCGAACAGTTCAAGAAGGTTTTCGGCAAGCCGATGGCCGCGGCCTGGAACGACTGGATCGAGTGGGAGCAGGGCTTCCAGAAAGCCAATCTGGACGCAATCGCGAAGTATCCGCTTTCGAAACACCAGCCGCTGTCGACACGTGGCATGGGTTCGATCTCGCGCGCCTATTACGATCCGCAGCGCAACAGCATCGTTGCCGCGTTCCGTTATCCGGGCGTCGCCGCCTATGTCGGCACGATGTCGCTCGAAGACGGCAGCCTCAGGCCGCTGGTCGATGTGAAGGGTCCGATCCTGTACAAGGTCACATCGCTGGCCTACGACGCGGACAGCAAGACGGCTTTCTATACCACCGACAACACCACCGGCTATCGCGACATTGTCTCGCTGGACACCACGACCGGTGCCACGCGCATGCTGCAGGAAGATGCGCGCATCGGCGATCTGGTGTTCAACCGCAACGACCGCTCGTTGTGGGGAATCCGCCATCTGAACGGCATCGTCACGCTCGTGCGCATGGAGTACCCGTACACCGACTACCACCAGGTGTATTCCTGGCCTTACGGTGAGATCGCCTACGACATCGACATCTCGCCGGACGGCAAGCTGATCAGCGCTTCGCACACCGCAGTCAACGGTGATCAGGCCCTGTACCTGATGTCGGTCGAATCGCTGCTCGCCGGCGACGCGACACCCGTGGCCAAATTCGACTTCGGCACCGCAGTGCCGGAAGGCTTCGTGTTTTCACCGGACGGTCGTTCGCTCTACGGCAGTTCCTACTACACCGGTGTGTCGAACATCTACCGCTACGACATTGCCAGCCACGCCATCGAAGCGCTGTCGAACGCCCAGACGGGGTTCTTCCGCCCGCTGCCGCTGCCCGACGGGCGCATGCTGGCCTTCGACTACACCGGACAAGGGCTGGTGCCGGGCTTCATCGATGCGCAGCCGCGCGATGACCTGGCAGCAATCACTTTCCTGGGCGCGCAGATCGTCGAGGAACATCCCGTCGTGAAGAGCTGGAACGTCGGCGACCCGTCGAAAATCGACCTGCAGAAGATCACGGTCAGCGAGGGCCCCTACCGGCCGGTCCGCGAAGTCCAGGAACAGGGCCTGTATCCCATCGTCGAGGGCTACAAGGACAGTTGGGCTGCCGGCATGCACGGCATCTGGTCCGATCCGATCGGCCTGGCCCGCATCAGCGTCAACGCGGCGCTTTCGCCCGGCGACTCGCTGCCCGAATACGAGCGCAAGCATTTCGATGCGCTGCTCGAAGACCAGGGATATCGCCTCGGCTACAAGCACAATGCCGGGGACTTCTACGACCTGTTCGGACCGACCAAGACCAGCCTGCGCGGCAACGAATGGCTGTTCGGTTACAAGCGCTCGCTGATCTACGACGTCCCGCGCACGCTCGACCTTGACCTGTCTCTGCGCGCCTTCAACGGACTGGACACCCTGCCAGGTTTCCAGAACGTCGCCTCGCCGAGCGACAAGCTCGTCACCGCGGCAGCACGGCTGAAGTACGGTTACGTGGTCAATTCTCTCGGCAACGTCGACGACGAGAAAGGCCTGCGCTGGAACATGAACCTCGTCGTCAATCGCGAAAACGGCAATACCATCCCGCTGCTTTTCGGCGGCCTCGACTTCGGCTGGCCTTTCCTGTTCGATCATTCGTCGCTGTGGCTGCGAAACTATGCCGGCTGGGCGCACGGCGATGCCTCCGATCCGTACGCGAACTTCTATTTCGGCGGGTTCGGCAACAACTGGGTCGACCACGGCGAGGTCAAGCGCTACCGCGAATTCACGAGCTTCCCCGGATTCGAGATTGACGAACTCAACGGCCGCACCTACGCGCGCTCGACGCTGGAGTGGAATCTGCCGCCGATCCGCTTCGGCAGCGCCGGTACGCCGGCGAACTACCTCAACTGGGCGCGCCCTGCCGTTTTCGTCGGTGAGTTGGTGACCGATCCGGTCGGCTCCTCCGTGCCGACGCACCATTACAACGATGTCGGTTTTCAGGTCGACTTCCTGTTCAATGTGATGCACCACCAGGAAATGACCTTGTCGATCGGTTCGGCGTACGGTTTCGGCAACGGCAATGTCGGCCACAACGAGTGGATGGTCTCGCTGAAGGTTTTGAACTGATGTCCGCAGGCTCCAGCGTCCCGGGGTGGGCATGACCGACGGCGCTGCCTGGCTGCTGCGCGCGTCGATCGGATTGTTGCCGGCGCTGTGCTTCCTCGCCACGCTGCTCTTCCTCGACAGCTACAAGCTGGTGCGCTTGCGCCTGGTGGTGATCACCATCGTGGCCGGCGGTCTGGCCGCGGCTCTCTGCTACCTGGTGAATGGCGCCGTGATGAGCGCGGCCGGCGTCGAATTCGATACGTACTCACGCTACGAGGCGCCGCTGCTCGAGGAGTCGATCAAGGCGTGCGTGATCCTGTTCCTGATCCGCCAGCGCCGCATCGGTTTTCTCGTCGACGCATCGGTGCTCGGCTACGCGGTCGGCGCAGGGTTCGCGACCGTCGAGAACCTCTATTACCTCGGCACGCTGACCGATCCCCACATCGGCGTATGGATCGTGCGCGGCTTCGGCACCGCCATACTCCACGGTGGGCTGCAGGCGAGCTTCGCCGCGCTGGTGCTGTACAACGTTGACCTGCGCGGCAAGCTCGACGCGCGCGGCATCCTGCCGCCGCTTGCCCTGGTGGCGCTGATCCATGCGTCATTCAACCAGTTCGCGCTGCCGCCCATTCAGGAGACGATGCTCGTCCTGCTTTGCGTGCCGCCGCTGATGCTGTGGGTTTTCTTGCGCAGCGAGCGCGCCGTCGAAGGTTGGATCGGCAGTGGCTTCGAGGTCGATCAGGAACTGCTCGAACTGCTCGACTCCGGAAAGTTCTCCGATTCCCGCGCCGGGCAATATCTGTACGCGCTGCGTTCGCGCTTCTCCGGCGAGGTGGTCGGCGACCTGCTCTGCTACTTGCGTCTCTATGTCGAACTGGCGCTGCGCGCGAAGGGAATCCTGATCATGCGCGAGCACGACATCGAGGTTCCGCTCGACGAGGAAACCAAGAGCAAGCTGCAGGAGATGCGCTATCTGGAGCGTACCGTCGGCCGGACGGCAATGCGTACACTGCAGCCGCTGATGCATATGAACGGGCGCGACCTCTGGCAGCTCTACATGCTCGGCAAGTAGCCGGCGAACGCATCGGCTGACTCGCGGCACCGTGCAGCAGTCAGCTTTCCGCGGCTGTGAGCAGGACGACGGCCATGGCAGCGAGCCCTTCGCCACGCCCGGTGAACCCGAGCTTCTCGCTCGTCGTCGCCTTGACGCTGAGGCGGTTCGCCGCGCAGGCAAGGTCGGACGCAAGGTTCGCGCACATCGCCTGCGCATGGGGCGCGATCTTCGGCTGTTCGCTGACGACGGTCACGTCGGCATTGCCAAGCACGAACCCGGCGTTGCGCATCAATTCGGCGCAGTGGCGCAGGAAGTGGCGGCTGTCCGCACCCCGCCAGCGTTCGTCGGTCGGCGGAAAGTGCCGGCCGATGTCGCCGAGGGCCAGCGCGCCGAGAATCGCGTCGCACAATGCGTGGATCACTACATCGCCGTCGGAGTGGGCGACGATGCCGTGGCTGTGGGCGATGCGCACGCCACCGAGAACGACGTGATCGCCGTCACCGAATGCGTGGACGTCGTAGCCGTGACCGATTCTCAAGCGGTCTGCCTCGCCAGAATGAATTCCGCCAACGCCAGATCGTCCGGCGTCGTTACCTTGATATTGCTCTCGCTGCCTTCGACCAGCAATGGCCGGTGACCTGCGCGCTCCATCGCCATGGCCTCGTCGGTGATCGAGATACCTGCGGCTATCGCCGATTGCAACGCGCCGATCAGTTCACCGAGTCGAAACAGCTGAGGCGTGAGCGCGCGCCAGCGCGCCTCGCGCGGCTCGGTCACCTCCACGCGCTGCCGAGGTCCCGACCGCTTCAGCGTGTCGCGCACGGGCGCGGCGAGCAAGGCGCCGCCGGCTGGAATGCCCTGTTCGATCAGGCGCGCGATGTCGTCCCCGCGAACGCAGGGCCGCGCAGCGTCATGCACGAGCACGAAGTCGTCGTCGCGGGCCTTGCCGCGCACGGCTTGCAGACCGGCCAGCACCGAGTCGGCGCGCTGTTCGCCGCCGGTCGTCGTCATGACTGGTTTCGTGCCGGCGACGTCCTGCCAGTGGCGATCGTCAGCGGCGATGGCGACCATCACGCCGGCGATCCGCGGATGCGCAGTCAGCGCCTCGATCGTGCGCAGCAACATCGGTTTACCGGCGAGAGTCAGATACTGCTTCGGAATTCCGCCGCCGAAGCGTGCACCTCGGCCCGCTGCCGGAACGACGCACCAGAGGCCACGTTCAATGCTTGTCATCGCCGCTTTTCTTGGCGTCGGCCGCAGGTTCGACGACGTGATAGAACGTCTCGCCTGGCTTGATCAGGCCAAGCTCCGAGCGCGCGCGTTCTTCGATTGCCTCGTTGCCGTTCTTCAAGTCCTGGACTTCGGCCGAAAGGGCCTCGTTGCGCTGCTTCAGCTTCAGATTCTCCTGCTTCTGCTCCGCGACGCGCTGGCGCAGGCGCCACACCTCGCGCATGCTCCAGTCGCCGGTCCACAACTTGACTTCGAGCGCCAGCAACAGGATCAGCAACAGCAGGGCGACATAGCGCAGCACGCTTGATCTTCCGTCAGCCGACCAGTCCCGGCACGTTCGCAAAAGCAGCGCGGCCGGCGTAGCGTGCCTGCGCGCCAAGCGCTTCTTCGATACGCAGCAGCTGGTTGTACTTGGCGACGCGATCGGAACGGCACAGCGAGCCGGTCTTGATCTGCGTGGCCGTCGTCGCGACCGCGATGTCGGCGATCGTGGTGTCCTCCGTTTCGCCGGAGCGGTGTGACACGATCGAGGCATAGTTTGCCGAGTGCGCCATCGCAATCGCCTCCAGCGTTTCCGAGAGGGTGCCGATCTGATTGACCTTGATCAGGATCGCGTTGGCGATGTGGCGCTCGATGCCCTGCCTGAAGATCGCCGTATTCGTAACGAACAGGTCATCGCCGACAAGCTGGATTTTCCTGCCGAGCCGCTCGGTCAGCGCCTTCCAGCCGTCCCAGTCGCCTTCGGCCATGCCGTCTTCGATGGTGATGATTGGATACTTCGCGCACCAGTCGGCGTAGAAATCGACCAGTTGCGTCGGCGAGAGCGTCTTGCCCTCGCCTTCTAGATGGTAGGCGCCTTCCTTGTAGAACTCGGAACTGGCGACATCGAGACCGAGATAGATATCCGTGCCGGCCTTGTAGCCGGTCTTGCCGATCGCCTCGAGGATCGTCTCGATCGCCTGCTCATTCGACTTCAGGTCCGGCGCGAAGCCGCCTTCGTCGCCGACCGCCGTGTTCAAGCCGTTGGCCTTGAGTACACTTTTCAACGAATGGAAAATTTCCACGCCGGCGCGCAGCGCCTCGGAAAAACTCGGCAGGCCGACCGGCAGGACCATGAATTCCTGCATGTCGACGTTGTTGTCGGCGTGTGCACCGCCGTTGACGATGTTCATCATGGGGACCGGCAAGGCCGGCCCGAGGGCTGGGGGCTGGGGGCTGAGGGCTGCCAGGTGTTTCCACAGCGGCTGCTTGCGGCTGATGGCGACGGCGTGAGCTGCGGCGAGCGAGACGCCGAGCAACGCATTCGCACCGAGGCGGTCCTTATTCGGCGAGCCGTCGAGACCGATCAGTTTCGCATCGAGTCCTTTTTGATCAGCCGCATCGAAGCCCTTCAGTGCGGTCGCGATCGCGCCATTGACGTTGGCCACGGCGTTCTTCACGCCCTTGCCAAGATAGCGCGCTTTGTCGCCATCGCGCAATTCGACCGCTTCGCGCGAGCCGGTCGACGCGCCGCTCGGAACCGCCGCGCGGCCGACCGAGCCGTCGCTCAGCGTGACATCGGCTTCGAGCGTCGGATTGCCGCGCGAATCGAGGATTTCGCGCGCGTGAACACTGGTGATCGTCGTCATTTGAAGGAGGTCTTGCGTGAGAGGAAATCTAGGTATTGGTTTCGACCAGGCCGGCACGTTTGACGGTGCGATCCAGCTCCAGCAACGTTTCCAGCAGCGCGGCCATCTTTCCTAGCGGCCACGCATTCGGCCCGTCGCTCAGCGCCTTGTCCGGGTCGGGATGTGTTTCCATGAAAATGCCGGCGATGCCGACCGCAACCGCCGCGCGCGACAGCACCGGCACGAATTCGCGTTGGCCGCCCGACTTGCCGGCGGCGCCGCCCGGCAATTGCACCGAATGCGTCGCGTCGAACACGACAGGACAGCCGGTCTCGCGCATCACGGCGAGGCATTCGGTGCAATTGACGAGGTTGTTGTAGCCGAAGCTGGCACCACGCTCGCAAACCATGATCTGCGTGTTGCCGGTCGCGAGCGCCTTGTCGGCAACGTGTTTCATTTCCCACGGCGACAGGAACTGGCCTTTCTTGACGTTCACCGGCTTGCCGGCCCTGGCGACGTTCTGGATGAAGTCGGTCTGCCGGCACAGGAACGCCGGCGTCTGCAGTACATCGACGACCGCGGCGACTTCGCCGAGCGGCGTGTACTCGTGCACGTCGGTGAGAACCGGCACGCCGAGCTGGCGCTTGACCTCGGCGAGAATACGCAAGCCCTCGTCCACGCCGAGTCCGCGAAAGCTCGACGCCGACGTGCGATTGGCCTTGTCGTAGCTCGATTTGAAGATGAACGGAATGCCGAGCCGGCCGGTGATTTCCTTCAGCGTCCCCGCGGTATCTACCTGCAGCTGCTCAGATTCGACAACGCAGGGACCGGCGATCAGAAACAGGGATTTGTCGAGGCCAACATCGAAGCCGCAAAGCTTCATGCAACGGCTTCCTTGGCGAAGCGCGGCGCCGTGCGCATCGTCTGGTATTCCAGTGCCGCATTGACGAAGCCGTTGAACAGCGGATGGCCGTCGCGCGGGGTCGACGTGAACTCCGGGTGGAACTGGCAAGTCACGAACCACGGATGCTTCTGCGGCGACAGTTCGACCATCTCGACGAGCAGATCATCCATCGACTTGCCGGCGATGACGAGGCCCAGATCCTCGAACTGCTGCCGATAACGATTGTTGAACTCGTAGCGATGGCGATGGCGCTCGCGGATGACGTCCTGAGCGTACAACTCGCGCGCGGTCGAACCGGCTTTGAGGCGGCACTCCTGCGCGCCCAGGCGCATCGTGCCGCCGAGATCGGAGCCTTCGCTGCGGCGCTCGACATCGCCGCTGTTCGTCGTCCACTCGGTGATCAGCGCGATCACCGGATGCGTGCAGTGCTTGTCGTTCTCGCTCGAATTGGCGCCTTCGAGCCCGGCGATGTTGCGCGCGAAATCCACGACGGCCGCGTGCATGCCGTAGCAGATGCCGAAATATGGAATGCGGTTCTCGCGCGCATAACGCGCCGCCGCGATCTTGCCCTCGAACCCGCGCTTGCCGAAACCGCCGGGCACGAGTATGCCGTCGACATCCTTGAGGATATCTGCGCCGCGCGCCTCGATATCCTCGGACTCCATCCACTGCAGTTGGACGCGCGTCGATTGCTTCAAGCCGCCGTGGCGCAGCGCCTCGCCGAGCGACTTGTAGGCGTCCTTGTGCTCGACGTACTTGCCGATGATCGCGATCGTGACTTCGTGCTTCGGGTGCTCGACGGCAGCGACCGTCTTGTCCCATTCGCCGAGATTGGCGGGCTTGGCATCGAGTTTCAGATGCGACACGACGATGTCGTCCAGGCCCTGATCGTGCAGCCACAACGGCAGCTTGTAGATCGTGTCGACGTCGACTGCGCTGATGACGGCCTTTTCCGGCACGTTCGTGAACAACGCGATCTTGCGCCGCTCCGACTGCGGCAATGGTTGTTCGCAGCGGCACAGCAGCACGTCGGGCTGGATACCCAGTGCGCGCAGTTCCTTGACCGAGTGCTGCGTCGGCTTCGTCTTGATCTCGCCGGCCGCCTTGATGTACGGCACCAGGGTCAGATGCATGAACAGGCACTTGTCCATGCCCTGCTCGATGCGGATCTGGCGGATCGCCTCGAGGAACGGCTGCGATTCGATGTCGCCGACCGTGCCGCCGATCTCGACCAGCGCGACGTCGTAGCCCTGCGTCGCCTCATGGATGCACTGCTTGATCTCGTCCGTGATGTGCGGAATCACCTGCACCGTCGCGCCGAGATAGTCGCCGCGGCGCTCCTTGCGGATCACCGATTCGTAGATCTTGCCCGTCGTAATCGAGTTCTTTCCGGTGAGCCGCGTGCGTACGAAGCGTTCGTAGTGGCCGAGGTCAAGGTCGGTCTCGGCACCGTCGTCGGTGACGTACACCTCGCCGTGCTGAAACGGGCTCATGGTGCCCGGATCGACGTTGATGTACGGGTCGAGCTTCATCATCGTCACGCGCAGGCCGCGCGCTTCGAGTATGGCAGCCAGAGAGGCGGAGGCGATGCCCTTGCCCAAGGAGGACACCACACCACCGGTCACGAAAATCAGGGGAGTCATGACGCAGCACAATTCCGATGCTGGTAAAGACATAGTTTACCGGCAGTTGCGCCCGCGGGCGAGCTTGAATTTGCGCCGCCGGCAGTTTGCTGTGGGATTCCACCGGATTCCGCACTTTTGGCAGGACTGTTTCCCTGGCGTAAGTCAACGTAAACATACGTAAATTTATGCTAGAGTCGGGTAGTTTCCGGACGCCGGACCAAAGGCCGACCGGACACCCTCCTTCAGCCCGACACAGGTAAAAATTCGAGTGAGTGCACGCCGCACCGCGCCGCGGGTTTTTCTCGTGGCCGGTACCCGTCCTGAATGCCTGAAACTCGCGAGCCTGGCGACTGCACTGCGTCGGCGCAGCGATTGTTCGACCGTCGTCGTGAACAGTGGCCAGCATCCGGCCATGGTCGCACAGACGTTCGCGCACCTCGGTCAGTCTTGCGACATCGAACTGCCCGCATGCAATGCCCCGACTTTGTCCGCGGCCCTGAGAAGCCTGCGCTCACAGATACGTGGCGCGGCCTGCGCTGGCGCGGCGTCGATTCTGGTGGCCCAGGGCGATACCAGCACCGCGTATGCCACCGCGCTCGCCGCGCGCGATCTCGACCTGCCTCTGGCGCATGTCGAGGCAGGCCTGCGAACCGATCATCCGCTGCGGCCGTTCCCCGAAGAGTACTTCCGCCGCTGCATCAGCCGGCTTGCAACGCTGCACCTTGCGCCAACCCACGCCGCGGCAACCAACCTGCGCGGTGAAGGCGTCGCGTCCGAAAGCATCCATCTGGTCGGCAACACCGTCGTCGATCTGTTGCGCGAGCAGGTCGAAAACGGATTCGGCGCAACGCTTGCTTTCCTCCCGGATACGCCGCGCATCATTACCCTGACACTGCATCGCCGCGAGAACTACGGACGCGGCCTCGACGTCGTCTGCACCGCGATCCTCGACCTGCTGGCGCGGGAAACCGACATCGGCGTCGTCTGTCCGGTGCATCCGAATCCAGTCGTGGGCGCGCGCATCCGCCGTCACCTCGCATCCCATCCGCGCATCCGCCTGACCGAGCCGCTCGCCTACCGTCCCTTCATAGCTCTGCTGGCGCGATCGACGCTCGTCGTCACCGACTCTGGCGGCATCCAGGAAGAGGCTCCGTACCTGGGCGTTCCGGTACTGGTCGTGCGCGAGAACACCGAGCGCCCGGAAAGCGTCGCCGTGGGCACGACTACCCTCGTTCCGGTCCAGCACGATCGCATCATCGACGAGATCGAACGTCGCCTCGCATCGGCTCGGCCGCGGCCGCTGCCTTTCGCGG
>Ga0207686_10002313_pt1 | contig 10431 bp, 13 predicted proteins | sample KBSM24metaG_FD_184396 | JGI IMG/M metagenome (GOLD analysis project Ga0207686, IMG submission 184396) | Miscanthus rhizosphere microbial communities from Kellogg Biological Station, Michigan, USA - KBS M2-4 metaG (SPAdes) (version 2) | ecosystem: Host-associated > Plants > Roots > Rhizosphere >...
ACGAGCGGCCCCCGTCAGCCATTTGTCTTTAGCGACTCCGGAAACAAAAACAGGCGCTCCCCGGAACCAGGGAAAAAAGGAACCGAATCATGACACGAACCATTCTATCAATCATTTTGATCGCAACCGTAGCCGCGCCAGCATCGCTGACCGCAGAACCGACGCCCGTCACCAACAAGACATCGCAAAAGAACGCCACTGCCAAAGTCGCGCCCGCGACGTCCGGCGAAGGTTGGAGCTATGTGAAGGGCGAATGGGTTCATCCCGATGGCTACAAGTATGTGAAAGGCCAGGTGATTCGGACCGGCACGCAAACTCATAAGAGTCCGCCGAAGCCACCGTCAAAGGCGCTTTTGGATTCTGTGAAAGCCAAGCCAACCCCGACGCCGGACCCCAACAGCGCCGCCGCGAAAGCGGCCGAAAAGGAGCGCAACCTGCAGCCACGTCCCGCCTCGCAAACGGGGACTCATCTGTAGCCACGTGAAAGCCTTCGAGGTGGATCGAGCGCTCCGCCGCTCGATGATTGACGCGAACCACAACGCCTAATCCCATCGCGCGACGGAGCGCGCGATCCACCAACACCAGCTCAACGCGTTAGACGAAGCCTGTTACGCGGTGAGGCCTTCGCAATAAATGTCATCCTGAGCCTGTCGAAAGCTGACTATTCTGCGCGGTGTCGGCATCACAGCGGAAACAGCCCGGAGAAGTCAGGGATCCTTCGACTTCGCTGCGCTTCGCTCAGGATGACAGGAGAGATGCGCCGCGGCACATCGTGCCGGCCGTTCGCCTCCCCCTGCGCGATTCAGTTGCATGTTACGCTGGATCCTTCGGATGGTGGCCATCACCTTTGCTTCGCAACTCATAGCCAAATACGTCGGGCCACGCAGTGCCCGCCCTGTGAGGTAACACGCCTGTAGCAACGTCGCTCTGTCGACGTGTCTTTTGCCAAACGTTAACGCGCGAACGTCGACAGAGCGACGTTGCTACAGCGGCAACTCGTCACATGTCACTCGTCAGACGTCACTGGTTGCGCGATCACCTCAGCATCTTCTCCGGAAACCTCGCCCTCTGCTCACGCCTTAGAATCAACTGCTGCCTCCACCTCAGCACTGCGCTCGGATTCCTCGGATCCCACCCTTTCGGATTCGGCAACACCGCCGCCAGCATTGCCGATTGCTCCCGCGTCAGCCCGCGCGCATTGACCCCGAAATAGTACTGCGACGCCGCTTCCACCCCGTAAATCCCGCGCCCCATCTCGATCACGTTCGCATACAGCTCCAGGATCCGCCGTTTCGGCAACAGCAACTCCATCCAAATCGTGTAGTACGATTCCAATCCCTTCCTGATCCATGACCGCCCCTGCCAAAGAAAGATCGACCGCGCGCATTGGTTCGTGATCGTCGACGCTCCCCGCACCGGCTTCCCCGTCTTCTCCGCCTTCTCCATCGCGCGATCCATCTCCTCCCAGTCAAACCCCAAATGCTTGAAGAACCGCTGATCCTCCGAAATCCAAAGATGCTTCAAAAACATCTCCGGAATCTGCGCTAACGGGATCCAGTGATAACGCAGCGGCGCCTTCGTCCCATTCGACGAGACCTGCTCGATCCACATCGGCAACGTCCGTGGCGGATCAACGAACCGCATGACCGCCACCTGCATCGCCGGGATCAGCGACAAAACCGCAAGCACGACCAGCACCCACTTCCAACGGCGACGGCGACCTCGTGAGGTGGAACCTTTCGCGCCCGATTTCTGTTTCTTCGTTTTCGACATCGACACCCGGGCCAAGAGACTGCGACGCCGACTCAAACGCAACGGGCAAGACCGCGTCGCAGAACTCTTCGATAAAATCCACTCCGACCCGCGCTGCTCGCATTCCTGCACAATTGGGCAAGGCCCCCGAGCAGCTCACGCAAATCAAATTCAAACTGACGCGCCCGCCAAGAGCTCCGCGCTTTCGCTGGGCGAACTTTGCAAAGTATGACAAGACCCGTCTATTAGCCCGCGAGACGGGCTAAGACGCGACCCAATGAATGCGCGTGATTCGTAACCGCATAGACGTCCCCTTCATTCTTCACGAAGCCACGCGCCTCCAGTTTCGCCAGATGCCGCGCAAGCGCTCGTGTTGAGATATGCGTTCTGGCCTGCACGCGAACAAAGGAGTCTGCTCCATTTTTGACGGCGCGATACACTTCTATCCGCCGCGGATGGGTAAAGGCAGTCGCCAGCTTGAAAAGTGCATCAAGAGGCTGCTGCCTCGGCCCCACATGTTTCCTCAGCGCAGCAGCGATCGCCCCGCCGCCACCTTCGGTCGTCATGGCAACTGGCCGGTATTCAACCCGGAGTCCGACCCGTCGGCAGGTCAACAACCCGCGCGCTTCCAGCGCGCGCAGGTATTGGCTGGCGGCCGGAAGCGACAACCTCATTTGCCGGGCGACGCTGGAGACCGTCTGCCCGGGGTGGCGAATCAACAGAGCGAGCATTTGCAAGCGCTGCCGGTTAGCCAGGACACGGCAGGTGCGCCAGAGCGTTGGCTGACCAGCCGGTAGGGTCGCCTTCCTCATAAAGCCATACTTTGCAAAGTGCGCCAAGTGGTCAATCTCGGAATGTGTGTTGGGAAAGGACGAAGGCAGAGGTCGAGTTAATTTGGAAGCGAGAAAGCCGCCCCGCCTGGGTGAAGCGCCGAAAAATGACTGTGGCTGACCAGTCGGCGAGTTCGCCTTCCCCCACCGTCATACTTTGCAAAGTGTGCCAAATGGTCAATCTCCGGAATGTGCTGGAGGAAAGACGAAGGCGGAGGGTCGAGTCAATTTTGAAGCGCGAAATCCGCCTGCGCGAAGCGCGGAGTAAAGTGTGGCCGACCAGCCGGTGAGTTCGCCTTCCCTACACGGTCATACTTTGCAAAGTGCGCCAAGTGGTCCATTCGGAATGTGTTGCGGGGAAGACGAAGGCGGCGAGATACCGACGCTGCGCCTTAAGCGTGTCGAACCTTTTTCGCCGCGTCACTTTTCATCTGCGAACGTTTACGATGAAGTCACGAATTCTCTGCCCGGCACTACCTGCGTCGCTCGCCCTAATGGCAGCCGCTGCCGCGGCGGACAAGGTCATACTTTGCAAAGTGTGCCAATGGCCAATCTCGGAATGTGTTGCGGGAAAGACTAAGGCGGCGAGATGCCATCGCTGCGCTTAAGCTTGTCGAAACTTTTTCGCCGCGTCACCCTCGTTGCGAACGTTGACATGAAGCCACGAATTCTCTGCCTGGCATTGCTTGCGCCGCTCGCCTTTGTGGCAACGGCCACAGCGCTGGCGGCCGATGCGCCCGCTTCGTCCTACCAGCAATTGGCGGCGTTGTTCACCGATTGGCGCGCGTTCAATCATCCCGCCATCGATAAAGGCCGGCCCGATTATAGCGCTGCCGCCATGACGAAAAAGGCCAAGGGGCTCGCCGCTTTTCGCGCGCGTCTCAAAGCCATCAACCCTCGCGACTGGTCGATCGAACAGAAGAACGACTATCGCGTCGTTGAAGCCGAAATGAACGGCCTCGATTTCTTCCTTCGCATCCTCAAGCCGTGGCAACGCGACCCGACCTTCTACGCCACCGTTTTCCCGGAAATGAGCGACGTTCCCGCCCACGAAGGACCGTCGGCCGAGCCGAACATCGACCTCTTCGCCTGCAAATTTCCATTATCGTCCGAAGACGACGCCAGGCTCGCCGACTTGATTGGCGCCATCCCGGCGCTCCTGGCCGACGCCAAGATCAACCTCGCCGGCAGCACCGCCCACGACCTCTGGGCTTACGGCGATCGCGCCTTTGCTGACCAGGCCGATTTCCTTGCCCAGTGGCAGAAGGGCGATCCCCAAGTGCGCGACCTCGGCGGTCCTCGCAAAATCTCGCTCGAAGGCGCGAGCCCGCCGCTCAAGGCGGCGGTCGAGAAAGCCCGCGTGGCCAGCGCCGACTTCGCCGCCTGGGTCAAAGCGGAGGCTCCCAAGCGTCAGGGTCCGTCCGGCGTCGGCAAAGCCAATTACGATTGGTGGCTCATAAACGTCATGCTTTCACCGCTCACCTACGATCAGCAGATCAGCCTGCTCGAGCGCGAGCTCGACCGGTCGCTCGCGTCACTGCGGCTGGAAGAAGCGCGCAACCGCGATAAACCGCCGATCACTCCCATCGACGATCCCGCCGCCTACGCCGCGATGAGCCGGGCCCACGCCGAAAAGCTCTACCGGCTCTGGGTCGACACCGGCACCATCGCCGACAAACCCTACGCCCACGACGCTCTCCTGGCCCAGGCGCCGACCTACGTCCCGTTAGCCGACCGCAATTTCTTCAGCCACGTCACCGCGCTCGACCCGCTTCCGCTCTCCAGCCACCAATTCCACTGGATCGAGCTCGCCAGGCTGGCTAACGAGACGCAGTCCACGCCGATCCGCTCCCAGCGCCCGTTGTTCAACATGTATGCCGACCGTTCCGAAGGTTTCGCCACCGCCATGGAAGAGATCGCGATGCAGGAGGGAATCTACGACGACGAGCCTCACGGCCGCGAACTGGTCTGGGCGATGCTCGCCAATCGGGCCGCGCGCGGGCTCGCCTCGCTCCGCGTCCAGAACAACGAGATGACGTTAGACGAAGCCGGCAAATTCCACGCCGGCTGGACTCCGCGCGGCTGGTCGGACGCGAAGAGCAAGCTGGTCGGATTCGAACAGCTTTTGTATCTGCGCCAGCCCGGCTACGGCCCCAGCTACGTCGTCGGCAAAGCGCAGCTCGACAAAATGATCGCGCGCGCCAGTCACCAGGCGCAAGAGCAGCCGCGTGAGACGAAGTTTTTTACGCGGCAAACCTTCTCCGCCATCTGGGCCTCCGGTATCGTCCCCCCATCCATCATCGACAGCGAGTTCCTCGACCGCCTGAAATGACCACGCGCAAGTGCAGCCGCGTGAGGCGAAGCAACGTAAAGCCTTTAGCTCACGTGGCTGATCGCCTTTTTACGCGGCAAACCTTCGCCGCCATCTGGGCCTCAGGCATCGTTCCGCCCTCGATCATCGACAGCGAGTTCCTCGACCGCCTGCGGGTGAAGGCAAGGCCGGCGCCAAGGGGGAGTGTCAATAGTAAGCTCTGAACCCTTCCGAATTCCCCGGTGGAGGGCGCATGACCGACGACCCGATCGAGGCGGCCTACTTCCAGATTCACCTGTTCGCGGAAGCCGTTCGCCGCGCGGGTTCGACCGACCCTCGAGCCATCCGCCAAAAAGTGCGGGGCATCGAGTTCGCCGCACCTGGCGGGACGGTGCGGGTAGACGAAGAAAACCAGCACACCTGGAAGGTAGCGCGCATTGGACAAATCAAAAATGAGCGAATTGAAGTGGTCTGGAGTTTCGAGAAATGGGTACACCCCGACCCTTACTTGAAGCATTATTTCCCGGACGGCTTCGAGCTAAGCGATCCGCCGTGGAAAGCCGGCTGATCCGGTTCATGGTTGAGCATGAGGCTTCGCCAAGGGGCTGCTCTGGCAACCGAAGGTGCAATCCCTTGGTACATTTGAGTTGTGCGAGTGCAGCGAATCCGTCATTGTTGTGAGGTTTACCCCTGATGACAATGACTCCCCCCGGCGCATTTTTCCTGTTTGCCGTAGCCTCTGTGGAGGCGGATCCAATCTGTGGTGCCGTTTTTCTGCGTAATGGAAGAACCGACTTGGATGAGGCGAATTAGACGGGAAAGCTCGAGAAAAAGCCCAGTCAGAGCAGTCTGGCCGAGGGTATTGTTGTCCGGAGCAGGCAGACGACTTTGCTTCTGCTTAGCACCTGTATATTCAGTGTTCGACGTTCAAAACTAAACATCAAAAAGGAGAAAACATGTCCAAAGATACAGAAGGCAAGTCAGGAACAATCGAATTTCGCACACGCTCCGGTGCTCCTGCAATCACCCTCACACTTTCAAACGCAACCACAGAGATACACAAATCGCCTGAAAAACTACGAAAGATAATGGAGCTCCTCGATTTGCCGGAGGGGGCGACCGCAACCGTGACGATCGCAACCTCGTCGACAGTGGTGCGCTAGAGGTTGGCGCGGCGGGTTTGACGTTTCATGATTCGATTGAGATCGTCGGTCGCAGTTACCAGGGGAGAGGATTCCTGCACGTTGCGACACGGTTTCTGGGACTTCACGCTTCCTAACGTCTGGATCGCAAGCGAACCTGGAGTAGCTGGCTTGCTCCAAGATGGCTCCTACTCCGGGAACATCGCCGAATTGAGTCCAAAAGCTCAAAATGTATTAGCTTTATTGGAGGTTACGGGCTGCCTAAGGGCCGAGGAGAGGGGTGATTACTCCTATGCTGAGGTAGGCTTGATGATCGAGCACATGACGATCGCGTGGCATGGCTTGTATTACTCACATCCGGTTTGGAATCGACTCAGAAGCGGCGAACTTGGCAGAAATGGTTTTGTTGCATGGGTCTTACACAACTACCACCTATCACGTTCAGCTGGAGCTACGGCTGCGAGAGGTGTTCTGAGATCGCCGACGGGGGCGATTCGCAGGCTTTTTCTCGAGAGTGCGCTGGAGGAATATTCGCACTGCGAAGATTATTACTGTATTGACGACGCTCGGCTGGGCGTTTCGGAATCTGATTGCCGTGCCTACATTCCTCTGCCGTCGAGTCTTGCTCTTGATCAGCAAATGCATCGACTCGCAGAATTCGACTGGCTTGGACATGCGATGGTCGGATTCATTCAAGAATCGACGGCGTCGTATTACAAGAAGTGTTGTGAGTTCTACTCGTTGGTAGAGTCGAAATACGGACTTCCGGGATTCTTCGACGGGTGGAAACAACATATCCTGCTCGACCTGAAGTATGGACACGCATCGGCATTTAAGGATGCGATAGTCGAAATGGGGAACGCGAGCATTTCGCAGGATGCACTGCTCAAGTCATTGAATGGCGCGGCAATAATGGTGCATTTTCTCATTGGGGCGCTGGATGAGATCCTTCAAGAAGATGCTTTTTCATCAGAGGTACGCCTCCGTCGTCCTGTCGTGCAGCTAGACATCGATTTCGACGTGAACGCACTTCTCCGTCGGTTCAGTTTCGTCCCAAAGCCTGAAGGGAATCAAAAGCAACAACCTGGAAATGGCTCGGACCTAATGGCTTCGAAACTGTTGGTTCCGAAGGAGCGAATACCTCCTTTGGAGGAATGGACGAGTGAAGAGAGTTCGTTTCTCATTCATGAAATCGCGATGTCAACATTGACTGCACTCAGCCATTCGCAGTCGCACGAGGAAATAATAGGTCTCGGAAAAGTGGTTGAGTGTCTGAAGACAACTCTTCGAGATAGCGTCGAGAGTATGCAGTTTTATTCACAGTCTCCGAGAGCCGTGGCAATCGCTAATTTCCTGAGAGAGGAAGCCCCGCGTCCAAAAACGTATTGCCTTGTCATTCGCCTTCTATCCGAGCTTCTCTCTTTTGAGTCGCTTGGCGCAACGCGGTCTCTCTCGAGTGTGATAACGCACGAGTTTTCCGTGCACATCTTGGGTTCACAGTTCGAGAAGGAATTGCCATCACAGGTGCTGATATGGGCACGTTTGTGCGAGTTTGCAAAGTTCTCGACAAATCTCGCCGTTCCTCACAATCCATTTTGCTAATTTCAGCGCAAGATACGTCGCGAAGTAGCTTTGAGGCCGACCGAAAACAGCTTTCCGCAATCCGGTTCAGAAAATCTGGACTCTTCTGCGCTTTCCCTTGCAAAGCGCGCCATATCCCGCTAAAAGATTCGCGCGCCCCCGATGACGACACCCTAGCCCCGCCGAGATTCACAGACTAACTCCTTCCCCGTTTCCCATCTCAACGCCCTGCGCGGCTTCGTCGGATCCTAACGTAATGGGCAAACGTAGGCATTACCGCAAAGAGCTGAACCCTATCTCTCGACATGAAGGCAAAAAAAGCCGCGCTCATAATCGCGTATCTTCTAATTGCTTTGGGGGCATTGGCTGCGATTAGCCTCATCTTCATTCCGGCCGAAAAGAGATCGGATATCATCTTGTCTCTCTGTACTGAGCTACTGGGAGCCGCGCTTGTGTTTGTTGTTCTAGAACGATTTATGGGATCGGACGACCATCCTTTCGATATGGCGAGGCGCTCCTCTGCCGTCGTTGTCAAAAACCTTGGGGAATCAGTGGAAGAGTTGAGCAGGACGGTCGACGAGAAACTTTATGTGATCGATACCTATACTCACTTGGAGGACCAGCTCACGGCGTTGATAGCTAGACGTCTAAAAGCCAGCAAGAAACTCGAAGTGGTGATTATTCTTTTAGACCCACGATCGCCGCTGCTCGAGCTTAGGGCACCATGTCTTGATTTATCCCTTGAGCAAATGCGCAACCGCGTTGCTCAATGCTTAACGAAGTTCCTGCGTAGCCGGAAAAAACTGCCAGAGAATCGCCGACAGCAAGTGACCATTCTCGCTTACAGAGGAATTCTGGGAGTTGCGGCAATACGCTTCGACGAAACGATTATTTTCGCGCATTATCTGCGCGGCGAATCTACCGGAAATGCGACATGGATGGATGTCCGGCACGGCCAATCGTTGTTTGATCGCCTGGCCGGCCATTTCGATGAAATTATTAAATCTGATTTAGTTGTTGAATTAAGAGACGAAGATCAGGTGCACGAGATGCTCAAAGAAGCCGTTCGGCGTGACGACGCTTGGCGATCAATTCCTGCCTTCCCCGGAGGATTTCTACCCCGACCAAGCTAGGTTCTCCCTGTCCTTCGTCGAGAGTTCGTGGTTTTCACTTTGACGCCAGCCTAAGATTCGTGGCCTGCGCCGGCCGCAGGGAATTTGCACCCGACACCCGTTCGGCTATCGCTCAGGGCAACCTCGCCGCTACACACCAAATGTCACATGTCACACGTCACTCGTCACATCTTGGTCAAATCGACAGTCCAGCGTCGCCTTCGAGAATGGATGTTTTTAGCTGGGGCGCTCGCCGCTCTTCCAGAGGGTAGCGGTGTGTAAGACACGATACCTGAGTGGGCCGCCGTCCGGTTTTTCGCTCCGCGTAATGGGGCGCGGGATGCAGACGAACTCGGTGCGCATCTCCTCGCCGGACAATCGGACCTTCGCATAGCCGTGTCCGCCGAGATCGATGAACTCGAGGTGCGGAGCGAGGTCCGGGTTAGAGAGGGCCCGGGCGGTTTTCAGGTCGAAGTTCTTGGCATATTCCCGGCAGGAACGGACGCCGTGCCTCACCAGCAGGGAGACGAAAGGGGTCAGTCTTGAATCTCGGCAGATCCACGAAGGGGCCGTGACCGTCGTCTGATCTGGTCCACATGCGGGACGAGGAGGGTTACAGCTACCTATTGACAGTTGTGACGAGGGTTAGCTCTGACCCCTCGAGTGTTCTCATGCCAAGTCTATTGTTTTCTCACCCAAGTTAGCTTTCCAACGCCGTCACCATATGCAATGCGCCACTTTTCAAGATCAAATGAATATGATGTCACCCTCGATGAAGTCCAAATTCGGAGTTTTCTTTCGCCTTTTGGCAGAATGGTTCCCAGTGCGATCTTCTTATCGAAAGTTCGAACGCGGGCTTTCTCGCCTGGCTCTTCCACGACGGCGATACCATCATATGGCAGCTGTAACTCCACACCTACGGCTTGCCGTTCGCCTGCGTTTTGAACATTGATGATGACAAACGAATCGTAGGATGGAGTCCGATAAAGGAACTCAGGTGTCCAGCTGCTTTTCGCATAATCAGTCAGTATTCCTGAAAGCGCAAAAGTCAGACTCTGTTTGAATCGGGCGGCGCGCTCACCGTCCTTCTTCAGGGCTTCTTCCAGACGCTTCCATTGTCGGTTTTTTGGGTCCGCATTGTTAACAACATCGTCCAAGCTTTGTGAGATTCGTGAAACGAGGTTGTCCAAAACCGTGTCGTCTTTTGTGAGAAACCCATTTGCGATTTCTCTGCCAGTGAGATTACGCAGCGTCTCAATTTGAGAACCAATGTTTGGCGGCATGTCGAATAGGAAGTAGTCAACGGTTCCAACAGCAATCGCCATGCGATTGGTACGCCGTCGGGCACGCTGAGCACGCAGGACGCTGAGTCGTCTGTGGGCTCGGCGGGCTCTGCGGTGAGGACCATCGCGGCAGGCCCGCCTCTTCTTGGATACAGCCTTCGAGCGCGTCGAGACGGCCCGCCTCGTCCTCCGGCGTCCGTGCGCGGCCGACGTGGAGGCCATCTTCCGAACCTACGCCAGCGATCCCGACGTCACGCGGTATCTCGGTTGGCCGAGGCACGTCTCGGTCGAACAGACGGCCGCGTTCCTCACCTTCAGCGACGCCGAGTGGAGCCGCTGGCCTGCCGGCCCGTACCTGGTCTGCTCACACGACGGCACGCTGCTCGGAGGTACCGGCTTGGCCTTCGAAGCGCCCGATTG
>Ga0207686_10002316_pt1 | contig 10426 bp, 8 predicted proteins | sample KBSM24metaG_FD_184396 | JGI IMG/M metagenome (GOLD analysis project Ga0207686, IMG submission 184396) | Miscanthus rhizosphere microbial communities from Kellogg Biological Station, Michigan, USA - KBS M2-4 metaG (SPAdes) (version 2) | ecosystem: Host-associated > Plants > Roots > Rhizosphere >...
GGCCGCTGGCGCCTACGCCGGCCTGGCCGGTGCCGACGAGGACGGCGGCGGCGCCGAGTCTCTGTTGGCCGGGGCGGAAGCGCTGCTGCAAGGCGTCGGCGGGGTCGACGCTGGCCTCGACGCCCTGACCGAGCGGGTTGCGGCGCTGACGGTTGAGCTTGGCGACGTCGCCTCGGAGCTGCGCGACTACGCGGAGGGGGTTGCCGCCGACCCAGAGCGCCTGCAGGCGTTGGAGGAGCGACTGGAGGCGATCGATCGGCTCGAGCTCAAGCACGGCGGCAGCGTCGAGTCGGTGCTTGCCCACGCCGAGCGCTGCCGCTTGGAGATCGCCCGCCTAGAGGGCGCCGGCGAGCGCGGCGCCGAGGCTGAGGAGGCGCTGGCCGAGGCGGAACGCCTCCGAGCTGAGCTGGGCGAGCGGCTCAGCAGCGGCCGGGCGGCCGCCGCGGGACCGCTCGAGGAGCGGGTCGCCGCCGAGCTCGAGCAGCTCTCGATGCAGGGCGCGCGGCTCGAGGTGGTGCTTGAGCGGCACCCGGATGGCTTCGGCGCCGGCGGCCTCGAGACGGTCGAACTGCGCGTCGCCCCCAATCCGGGGATCGAGCCGGCGCCGCTCCGCGATGCCGCCTCCGGCGGCGAGCTCTCGCGGGTGATGCTGGCCCTCAGCGGTCTCGGCGAGGCCTCGGCAGCGGGGACGCTCGTCTTCGACGAGATCGACGCCGGCATCGGCGGCAACACCGCCCGCGTCGTCGGTGAGCGGCTGCGGGCGTTGGCGGCGGGACGGCAGGTCGTCTGCATCACCCATCTGCCGCAGGTCGCCTCGTTGGCCGACACCCATTTCCGGCTCGAGAAGGATGTCCTTGAGGGCCAGTCGCTGGCGACGGTCGAGCGCCTCGACGGCGAGGCAGTGGTCGAGGAGATCCGCCGCATGCTCGGTGGCGAGGGTGGCGATGAGGCGGCAACCGAGCACGCGCGGCAATTGCTCGCGGCTGCCTGAGCGGCGCATAGCGGCGTCCTCGGTCGCTCGCGTGCGAAGCACGCCACGCTCCCTGCGTCCATGCTCTGCCTGCTCAGGCAGCCGCGAGAGGTTGTCTGCCGCCTCTCAAGTCGCCTAACCTCCCACCGATGGCCACCGCCAGTCGACGCCGTCTTCCTGCCCTGCTGAGCCGACGCGGCGGGCCGCGGCCGGAGGCGCCGATCGAGGGGACAGCGCGGCTGGGGACGCGCACCAAGCACCTGGTCAAGCGGCTGCGGCCGGGGGACATCGCCGTCATCGATCACCTCAACATCGACCGGATCGCCGCCGAGGAGCTGATCGACGCCGGCGTCGCCGCTGTCCTCAACGCCTCGCCGTCTTCCGACGGGCGCTACCCGAACGCGGGGCCGCTGATGCTGGCCCACGCCGGCGTCGGCCTCGTCGATGCCCCTGAAGCTGGTCTGTTCGAGTTGCTCAAGGAGGGTGACCGGCTGCGGGTCGACGGCGGCACGGTGCTGGTCCGCGGCGAAGAGGTCCTGCACGGCCGGGTCCTGACGGCGCCCGATCTGGAACGGCAGCTGGAGGAGCAGCGCGAGCGGATCGACGAGGCGCTGGCCGAGTTCGCCGAAAACACGGTCGAGCACGTCCGCCAGGAGACCGACCTCCTCACCGGCAGCATCGAGTTCCCGCCGACCCGGGCCTCTTTCCGCGACCGCCAGGTGCTGATCGTCGTCCGCGGCGACCGCCACCGCCGCGACCTCAAAGCCCTGCGCGCCTACATCCGCGACATGCGGCCGCTGATCGTCGCCGTCGACGGCGGCGCCAACGGCCTCCTCGAAGCGGGGATGAAGCCCGACGTAATCCTCGGCGACATGGACTCCGCAATCGATGAGGCCCTCGCCTGCGGCGCCGAGCTGATCGTCCATGCCTATCCCGACGGTCGCGCACCCGGCTGCGGCCGCCTGGTCGAGATGGGCCTGCGCCACTCGGTCGTCCCCGCCGCCGGGACCAGCGAGGACGTGGCGATGCTGATGGCCTACGAGAAGGGGGCGGAGCTGATCGTCTCCGTCGGCGCCCACTTCAACCTGGTCGAGTTCCTCGACCGCAAGCGCGGCGGCATGTCCTCGACCTTCCTGACCCGGCTGCGGATCGGCGAGAAGCTGGTCGACGCCAAGGGCGTCAGCCGGCTTTACCAGCCGGCCTCGGCGCTGCGGCCGGCGTTGCTCTTCGTGCTCGCCTTCCTGGTCCTGCTGACGATCCTCGTGATCACCTCGCCGGCGCTCAACGACGTCTTCGAACTCTTCTGGCTGAAGGTGCGGATCTGGCTCGGGATCTAGGCGACCATCTAGCCTTCCGGGGCTGATGGGTTACAGCGCCCGCTACCACGCCACCTCGCTGATCGCCGTTTTCCTCGCTCTGGCGATCGGGATCCTGATCGGCGCCGAGTTCGGCGGCGACGCGCTGACGAGTACCCGCAGGAGCCTCGAGGCGAGCCTGGTCGGCAACCTCCAGGACGCCCGCTCGCGCGCCAACGACCTCAGCGGCCAGCTCGGCCGTTCCGACGAATTCGCCGACCGCGTCTACCCGGTCCTCGTCCGCGACCGGCTGCAGGGCAAACGGATCGCGATCGTCGCCCTCGGGGGCCTGCCAGGGGACCTGACTGGCGCCGTCGAGGACGCCCTGGCGCCGACCGGGGCGCGGCTGGTCGGAGTCGGCGTGGTGCGCGAGCCGGTCGACCTCAACGGCCTCGCCGAAGACCTTTCGAAGACCCGCTTCGCCGACTTGCGCACCAACCCGGACGCGCTAACCGCGCTCGGTACTGGGGTTGGTCGCCAGCTGGTCGTCGGCGGCACCCTGCCGGAAGTCGTCCGCGGCCAGCTGTTCTCGCGGGCCAGCGGCAGCTTCGGTGCCCTCGACGGCGTCATCGTCGTCCGCGACGCGCCGCAGGACATGGGGCCGGTGCAGCGCGCTCGCGCCGCCCAGCTGGAGTCCGGCTTGACGGCGGGGATTACCAACACCCGCGAGCCGGCGGTCGGGATCGAGAGCACGACCAGCGAACCGTCTTCGGTCTCCTTCTTCCAGGGCAACGACCTCTCCAGCGTCGATGACGTCGACGTCAGCGCCGGCAAGGTGGCGCTGGTATTCGCGATGCTCGGCGCCGAGGGCAGTTTCGGCGTCAAGGGCAGCGCCGACCGCCTCTTGCCCGACCTGCTGGCGCCGGGCCGCTGAGCGTGTACTGGGTCGGCTTCCCGCTGGCGATCGCGATCGCGGCCTTCGTCGTCCCGGCTGGGGCGCGGGGGCTGCGCGACGCCGGCCTCGTGCGGACGAACTACCGCGGCGCCGAGCTCGCCTTTCCGCTGGGGGCTGTATTGGCGACGGCGGCGCTGGTGACGCTGGCGCCGCTCGCATTCCTCAATGACCGCGCCGACCTCGACCTACTGGAGCCGGACCTGCGGCGCTGGCTGCCCTACCTGTTAGGGATCGCCTTCCTCGGCTTCCTCGACGACGCGCTCGGCCAGGGCGAGGCGGCGGCGACGCCGCGGGGCTGGCGCGGCCATGCGCGGGCGCTGCGTGAAGGCCGGCTCTCGACCGGGGCGATCAAGGCGATCGGGGCGCTGGCATTGGCGGCATACGTCGTCTCCGGCCGCGGTCTCGAGGATTGGCGCTACTTGGCCGACGTGGCGCTGCTGATCCTCGCCACCAACCTCGGCAACCTGCTCGACCTCCGCCCGGGTCGGGCCGAGAAGGGGCTCGGCCTGCTGGCGCTGGGGCTCTGCCTCGGTGCCTGGACCATCGCGCCCTTCGAACTGCTGGGCATCTTCGCCGGTCCGGTGCTGGTCGGCGCGGCGCTGACCCTGCAGGAGCGGGCGATGCTCGGCGACACCGGCTCCAACCTGATTGGGGCGATCGCCGGGGTCTGGTTGCTGACCACGCTGGGCGCCGACGCCCGCCTGATCGCCCTCGCCGTGGTCGCGGCAATGACCATTTACGGCGAGTTGCGTTCGATTTCGGCGGCGATCGAATCGGTTCCGCCACTGCGCTGGCTAGACTCGCTCGGCAGAGCATGAGTCCATCCCGCAAAGGCGACACCCGGTTCATCTTCGTCACCGGAGGTGTCGTCTCGGCTCTCGGCAAGGGGATCACCGCCGCCTCGATCGGTCGCCTGCTGGTCTCCCGCGGTTACCGCGTGCAGCTGCAGAAGTTCGACCCTTACATCAACGTCGACCCAGGGACGATGAGCCCGTTCCAGCACGGCGAGGTCTTCGTCACCGAGGACGGCGCCGAGACCGATCTCGACCTCGGTCACTACGAGCGCTTCACCGACGAGAACACCTCGCGCGCCTCCAATGTCACCGCCGGGTCTGTCTACAACTCGGTGATCCGGCGTGAGCGGCGCGGTGATTATCTCGGCGCCACGGTCCAGGTGATCCCGCACATCACCAACGAGATCAAGCAGAAAATCCTCATCGTCGCCGAGTCGCAGTCGGTCGACTTCGTCATCACCGAGATCGGCGGCACGGTTGGCGACATCGAGTCGCTGCCGTTCCTGGAGTCGATCCGCCAGCTCTACACCGACCTCGGCTCGAAGCGGGCGATGTTCGTGCACCTGACGCTGGTGCCCTACGTCGGCCACGCCGGCGAACTGAAGACGAAGCCGACTCAGCACTCGGTCAACGAGCTGCGCCGGATCGGGATCCAGCCGCACGCACTGGTCTGTCGCTCCGAAGGGCGGCTCGACCGGGAGATCCGCAGCAAGATCGCTCTCTTCGCCAGCCTCCCGGTCGACGCGGTGATCTCCGCTCACGACGTCGACAACATCTACAAGGTGCCGCTGGTCTTTCGCGCCGAGGGGGTCGACGACCTGGTGCTCGATCACTTCGGGCTAGAGGCCCCCTCTCCCGATCTGGCCGAGTGGGAGGCGATGGTGCGCCGCGCCGACTCGGCCGAAGGGAAGGTGCGGATCGCGATCGTTGGCAAGTACGTCCAGCTCGCCGACGCCTACAAGTCGGTGATCGAGGCGATCGAGCACGGAGGCTTCCACCACGGCGTCGAGGTCAACGTCGAGCTGGTCGACTCCGAGAACCTCGAACCGGAGCTGCTCGAGGGGATGGACGGGATCCTGATCCCCGGTGGCTTCGGCGAGCGCGGTATCGAGGGCAAGATCCAGGCGGCGCGGATCGCCCGCGAGAAGAAGATCCCCTACCTGGGGATCTGCCTCGGGATGCAGATTGCCGTCGTCGAGTTCGCCCGCACGGTTGCCGGGATGGATGGCGCCAACTCCGCCGAGTTCGATCCGGAGACGCCCTACCCGGTGGTCGACCTGCTGCCGGAGCAGAAGGAGGTCTCCGACATGGGCGGCACGATGCGACTTGGCGCTGACCCGGTGAAACTGCATGAGGGCACCAAAGCGCGCGAGATCTTCGGCGAGGCCGTCATCTACAAGCGCCACCGCCACCGCTACGAGGTCAACAACCAGCTGCGTCGCCGTCTCGAAGACGAGGGGCTGGTCTGCGGCGGCACCTCCCCGGACGAGCGCCTGGTCGAGATGGTCGAGCTGCCGGACCACCCGTTCTTCGTCGCTTCCCAGTACCACCCCGAGTTCAACTCGCGCCCCAACCGCCCCGAGCCGCTGTTCCGCGAGTTCGTTGGCGCGGCGGTGCATCACGGCGGTGTGGCAAAGGCCGACGGCGAGGCGCCCGAGGACGTTGCCGAGGCCGAAGCCGAGACCGGCGACATCGGCGTCCGCCGCTCCGCGTAGCGGTCGCTTAGCCTGTCCGTGTGAACCGTCTCTCCGAGAGGTTCGTCCGCCTGTGTGAGATCCGCAGCCCGACGGGGGAGGAGCGCGAGATCGTCGACACGCTCGCCGCCGAACTGCGGGCGTTGGGCCTGGAGGTGAGCGAGGACGACGCCGCCGGTCCTGCCGAGGCGGGGGCCGGCAACCTGCTGGCGCGGCTGCCCGGTCAGAGCGACGAGTGGGCGATGTTCTGCGCCCACGTCGACACGGTTCCGCACCGCGGACAGGTCGAGGTGGTCGAGGACGAAGGCGTCTTCCGCAGCCGCGGCGAGACGATCCTCGGCGCCGACAACAAGGCGGCGGTGGCGGTCTTCATGGAGATGGTGGCGCGCCACGCCGAGGCGGCCGAGCCGCCGGCAGTAGGGATCGAGCTGCTGCTGACCGTTGCCGAGGAGCAGGGGTTGCGCGGCGCCAAGGCCTTCGACGTCTCGCAGCTGCGCTCGCGCCACGGCTTCGTGCTTGACCACGCTGGGCCGGTCGGCGAGGTGATCGTGGCGACGCCGACCCAGCAGAAGATCCTCGCCGACTTCGCCGGGGTCGAGGCCCACGCAGGCGTGCGGCCAGAGGATGGCAGTAGCGCCATCGCCGCCGCCGCGGCGGCGATCAACCGGATGAAGCTGGGCCGCCTCGACGAGGGGACGACGGCCAATGTCGGGATCATCCGCGGCGGCACCTCCGGCAACGTTGTGCCGGGCCACTGCGCGATTCACGCCGAGGCACGGAGCCTCGACTCCGAGCGAGCGGCCGCGGTCGCGGGGGAGATCGCCGAGGCCTGTGCCTGGGGGGCGAGCGAGCACGGCTGTGATGTCGACGTGCGGATCGAGGAGCTCTTCCGTGGCTACGAGATCCCTTCGGGCTCTCCGGCCCTGGCCCTGGCCGAGGCGGGGTTGCGCTCCGTCGGCGTCGAGCCGGTACGGACCGCGATCGGCGGCGGCAGCGACGTCAACGCCCTCCGCCTCGACGGCTTCGAGTGCATCCTGCTCGCCAACGGCCCCGACGCCGTCCACACCGCCGACGAGCACGTCGCCGTCCGCGACCTCGATCGCATGCTCGCGGCCTGCGAGGGCATCCTCACCGCGGCAGCCGCGGCGCCTGCCGACCCGGCGTGAGCGGTCGCCTCGCCCTGCGGCGTGGCGTCGTCGTCTCGGCCGAGCCGCTCCTGGTCGAGATCGACGGCGAGCGCCGTCCTGCCTGGGCCGACGCGGCCCTGCTTGGGGAGATGCGCGAGGGCGATGAGGTGGTCGTCAACGTCGCTGCCGTTGAGCTCGGCCTCGGCTCCGGAGGCTTTGACGTCGTCCACGTCAACCTCACCCGTGGTCTCGGCGCCTCGCCCGACGGCGGCGACCACGTGATCAAGCTCAACTACACCTCGCTCCAGCACCCGGTCCGGCCGGTCGAGCGCGAGGCGGGGCGCTTTATGCACGCTGGACGTGCACAAGACGCCCCAACGGCGCTGGTGCTGCCGTTGCACGGGCACCTGGCGCCGGCCGCTTGGGCGGCGGCGCAGGCCGCGCCGGGTGTCCGGGTCGGCTATGTGCAGACGGGGGGAGGAGCGCTGCCGGGCTCGCTCTCCCGCGACGTGGCGGTCGCGCGCGAGCGCGGACTGCTCTGTGGGCACGTCACCGCCGCGCCAGCGTATGGCGGCGAGCGCGAGGCGCTCAGCGTCGCCGGTGCGCTCGACGCCGCCGCGAGCGATCTTGGCTGGGACGCGATCCTGGTCGGCCCCGGCCCCGGGATCATCGGTTCCGACACCGCCCTCGGCCACGGCGGCATGGCCGCGCTCGAGAGCGCCCACGCCGCGCTCGCGCTCGGCCTGCCGACCCTGCTCTCGCCGCGCCTCTCCTCGGGCGACCCCCGTGAGCGCCATCGCGGTGTCAGCCATCACACGCTGACCGTCCTGGCGCTGCTCTTGGCGCCGGTTGGTGTCGCAGTCCCGGACGCTGCCGATGTTCTGCCAATGCGCGAGGAGATTGTCGAGAGGCTGGGCTCGACGGCGGATTCGCGCCATCGCCTCCTCGAGGCGCCTGCCGACCTGGCCGCCTACGCCGCTTCGGGGTTGCCGACCACGACCATGGGACGGACGATCGAGCAGGACCCGCTCTTTTTCGCCGCTCCTCTCGCTGCGGGCACGGCACTGGCACGGTCGTTGCAGTTGGAGGGCTGATCGGGGCGGGGGAGAACCAGCCCCCATGGCTGTCGCCGTCAAGCCAGCGCCCACGCCTGCGCCCGCGTCCCCGGGGGCGGACGCGCGCTTCCAGTCGCTGGTCCTCGACTTCCTCTCCTACCTGGAGCTGGAGCGCGGCCTCTCGCGCAACACGCTGGGCGCCTACCGCACCGACCTGCTCCAGTACGGCGAATACCTTTCGGCCCACGACGGCGACGCGTTGCAGGCACGGCCGGCTGATGTAGCTGACTTCCTCGCCGAGTTGGCAACGGGCGAGGGGCGACCCGCCTGCTCGGCGGCGACGATCCATCGCAAGGCCGCTTGCCTGCGCTCTTTCTACAAGCACCTGCGCCGCGATGAGCTGATCGGCGACGACCCGACGGTGGCGCTGAGCGCGCCGCGGCGGGCGAGGAAGCTGCCCCAGGTCCTCAACTACGCCGAGGTGCAGCAACTGCTGGCGGCGCCACGCGGTACCGAGCCGACGGCGCTGCGCGACCGGGCGCTACTGGAGGTGATGTACGCGTGTGGGCTGCGGGCTTCGGAGACGATTGGCCTTGAGGTCGCCGATATCGATATGCGCGAGGGCTTTCTGCGCGCCCGCGGCAAGGGCTCCAAGGAGCGCATGGTCCCGCTCGGGCGCCAGGCGATCACGGCAATCGATGCCTACGTGCGCAAAGGCCGCCCGAAGCTGGTCGGCGACCGCCACGAGCCGAAGCTGTTCCTCAACTTTCGTGGCGGCCCGCTGACCCGCCAGGGTCTCTACAAAATCGTCCAGCGCCACGCCCGTGAGGCAGGGCTGTCCGGGCGGATGAGCCCACACACGCTGCGCCATAGCTTCGCCACGCACCTGCTCGCTGGCGGCTGCGACCTGCGCGCCGTCCAGGAGATGCTCGGCCACGCCGACATCTCGACCACGCAGATGTACACCCACCTCTCCGGCGAGCAGCTCAAGGACGTCTACTTCAAGGCCCATCCCCGCGCCACCGATTGAGTAGAACTCGGGGATGCCCGAGCTGCCCGAGGTGGAGACGGTCGCCCGCCAGCTGGACCCCGAGCTGCGGGGGCGGCGGATCCTGCGGCTGGAGGTACTGGACGGGCGCTGGTCGCGACCACTGCCGCCGGAAGAGCTCGGCGACGCCGTCAGCGGGCGGACGATCCGCGGCCTCGGCCGTCGTGGCAAGTACCTGCTGCTCGGGCTCGACCGCGAGCAGACCCTGGTCATGCACCTGCGGATGACCGGCAACCTCGTCCTCGTCGAGGGCGACCGGGTCTTTGACCCCTCCGAGGGTCGCCGCCTCTACGAGGCCGAGCGCTCGACCTCGGCCCGCCACCTGCGCGCGCTCTTCGCACTCGACGACGGCCGCGAGCTCTGGTTCACCGATCCGCGTCGCTTCGGCGAGGCCTTTCTGATCGACGATGCCGACCTCGATTGTCGCTTCGCCAAGCTTGGCGTCGAGCCGTTCTCGCCGGCCTTCACGGCAGCAGCGTTGGGGGCGATGGCGGCGGGGAGGACGGTGCCGCTGAAGTCGTTCCTGCTGGACCAGTCGGGCGTCGCTGGCGTCGGCAACATCTACGCTGACGAGGCGCTATTTCGGGCCCGTCTGCACCCGCTCTCGCCCGCTGGCTCGATGAGGCCCGAGCACCACCAGGCGCTGCGCGACGCCGTCGTTGCTGCCCTGGAGGCCGGGATTGAGAACGGTGGCTCCTCGATCGACGATTACCGCGACGGTCGCGGCGAGAAGGGGTCGATGCAGGACGAGTTTCTCGTCCACACCCGCGCGGGAGAGCCCTGCCCCGAGTGCGGCGGCGAGATCGTCCGCATTGTCGTCGGCGGCCGCTCCACTTACTACTGCCCGAGCTGCCAGGTGCGTTTGCGCCGCCGCCCCAAACGCCGGCGCTAGGCGTCCGGTCTGTCGGCCACTCTTGATTTCGTGGCCGGAACCACCGTTAAGACCGAGGCGATCGTCCTGCGCAGCATCCGCTACGGCGAGGCCGACCGCATCCTCCACCTCTACTCGCGCCAGCGGGGTCGGATCGGCGCGATCGCCAAGGGTGCCCGCAAGCCGCGTTCGCGCTTCGGGGGACGCCTCGAGCCTTTCTTCCGGCTCGACCTCGTCCTCCATGAAGGCCGCAGCGATCTGCTCACGGTGACCAGCGTCGCGACCCTCGACGGCTACCCGCGGCTGCGTGCCTCGGGTCCGGCGCTCAGCGCTGGTGCGCGCGCCTGCGACGCATTTCTGCGCCTGCTCGACTCGGCCGAGCCGAACCTGCCCGCCTACAACCTGCTCTGCCGCTACCTGACGCTGCTCGACGACCCTGAGCAGGAGCGGTCCGCTGAGCTGGAGGCGGCGCTCTCTTTCCGCCTCAAGCTTGCCCTGGCGGCAGGTTTTGCGCCCGAACTCGCCTCTTGCGCCAGCTGCGGTGAGGCTGAGCACCTGGTCGGTTTCTCCGGTGCCGCTGGCGGGGTCGTCTGCTCCAGTTGTGAAGCGGGTGCATT
>Ga0207686_10002319_pt1 | contig 10420 bp, 9 predicted proteins | sample KBSM24metaG_FD_184396 | JGI IMG/M metagenome (GOLD analysis project Ga0207686, IMG submission 184396) | Miscanthus rhizosphere microbial communities from Kellogg Biological Station, Michigan, USA - KBS M2-4 metaG (SPAdes) (version 2) | ecosystem: Host-associated > Plants > Roots > Rhizosphere >...
TGAAGTAGACGCGCGAGGTCGGCGTCACCCAATCTTTGCCGAAGTAAACGATGATGCGCGAGTTGTCGGTGACGCCAAACTTCTCAAACGTCGCCTTCAACTGCTCGACTGGAGGAAGCTCGAGAATCAAGCCGCTGCCCCGCGGCGTGGAAATGTCCGATGTCTGGATGAACTGCGCGCCGGGAATATGTGCGGCGTCGTACTCCTTTTTGTCGCCAACATGAAGTAGCACTAGCGATTTGTCGTTAAGGTGCTGTACCAACCATTCGGTCGAGACGATCATTGAGCTGCGCACCTTGCCTTGAGCGTCGTCAAATGACCCGAGAGTCACTACCGTCAACACGAGCAGTATCAGGAGCGTCCGCCGTATTTCCTTCATTGCGCCTCCCAGAGATCGAATTTCCCGTAACGATAACGCGAATCCTAAGAACTAGCTACCGTCCCGCGCCGCGCGTGATGAAGCGGCTAGCGCATTTATTATCAAGTACGACGAACCATTGACACGTGAGCACAATTTGGATAGGCTGCGCACCCTCGCTCAGGAACCTACATCGGTTGCAAGTTTCCGGATAAGCTTTAGCCTTAAAGACCCCAGCCGCGAAAGAGGGTAGTGACCATGCCACTTAACGAAGCAAGCCCGCAAAAGATTCGCACCAACGATCTGGGTTGGCTTGATCAGTTCTCTCGGTTGGAGGCGTGTCTGACTGTTGTCAAGCGCCTGAGTTTGATGCTTCTGCTCGTCCTCTCCTTCCACTTTGGTTCTGTTGCGATCTTTGGTCAGATGTTCGTGAGAACGATCGTCGAGGATGGCCGGCCAGTCCAAAGCACAAAACAGATCAGGTTTATCCGCTATGCCGACCTCACCCAACAGGACGCCGCTTTGAAAACAGCGCTCAATAATGGGGATGAACTTTTTGCTGAGGGCGGTAACGTTACGATCGAGCTGAATTCAATCAAAGGCAATGCGCGTTTCACGTTTTCATATGGCTTTCGCCTGATTGTGTTGTCGAACACCACGATCAACCTGCTGGTCGGGGACGGATATGTGCAAGCCATAGATTCCACAGCCATCCAGACCGGCGTGATCATGGGTGCAGCTCACACCGAATACGCGGTTTCAGTGCGACGTGAGGAGAAGCGTGTCGTACAGGATTTTACGGTCTTCGAAGGTGAAGTGAGTATTGTCGATCGGACCAGCGGTAAAGTGATCGCGGGCACGGTTTCGACCGGAGAAAAATTAACCTTCGCTGAACAATCAATTGTCCGAACGCCAGTGGCGGCGGCCGACGTTGAGCGTGCCGCAACGGTTAATGCCATAGCCGACACAGGAAAAGCGATGATGGCAGATCGGACAGTGAACTACGAAGAGACTTTTAACCTCTTTCGTAGTCAATACGCCGCCGTTTTGAGTGAACCCTTGAATGCTAAGCCGCGCCTGGATCTGGCAATTACACAGATCAATTATGGGGAAAATTCGGACGCCACTTATCAGTTGGCCAAAGCCGAAAAAGTTGAACCGGCTAATACCACCCTGAGCGCGGATATCGCCATTGCTCGAGGCGCGATGTTCACTCAGGTGGGAAAAACTGCAGAGGCAGACGCGGAATTTAAAAGAGCGTTGGCTATTAATCCGAAGGTGTTCGACGATGCTTCGTTGAGTACATCGAGACTCAAACCGGAAGTAAAACAGCAAATTCAAACCTGGCACTCGGTACATAAAGTGCCATCGAGCATTGGAAACAGTCTCGAGACACGATGGCCGGTGCCCAAACGGTCCTCTGAGGCGCAAATCGAAATCTTTAAACTCATCTTCGCGCACGACTACGACAACGCGTATCGCATACTCCGGCAGCTCATCAACCGGCACGACAACGAGGTTGATTCAATCGACGCGTATGCAATGACTATCCTGTTTTTCGAACGCCAGGACATCGCAGGGGCGCGAAAAGCCGCCAGTGAGGCGATGCAGAAAACCAAAACGGACGGTCTTCTCACCTCGGTCGAGTATGACGCTCTCAAACGGAACTTCGAAAAACCCAACTGAACCAGTACCGTTGGAAGGGCCCAGAAAGAAATTTTGGGAATACCTGATTCTGGCAGTCCCTATCGCAATCGTTAACTGGCTCGTCACGCTCCTGAAGGATCGGTTCTTCAGTCAGGGCTGGCATGCCCTCTTTATTGTTGTGCCGCTCTCGCTCTTTATCATCGGCTGGATCGCCTGGAGACAAAGGACTGGGGCCTCTCCACTGATGGGCAAATCATACTTTGTTGTCCTCGGGATCTTCGTACTTATCTTTTCAATCTGCGCAGGCACAGACATTCTCAATTACAGGCGCACGCTGGTCGGCTACGAGGAAGCGGCGCCGGCTGATTTTCTTGGTCTTAGCAGGTGGGGCGACTGGCACTACTGGTTTGCGAGGCGGAGTACTCCTACCGCTGACACGGCGATTGTCACAATGGACGTGCCCAAAACAAAAGTGGAAGGCCGGTATGACGTCGCACGCTTGATCAGACTGGCGGTCCTAAGTGGCTCTAAGGGAATCGCGTTCGACTTCTATTTTAATGAGAACCTGAATACCGATGTCGACAAGCTGCTGTGCGACGCCGTCACGCAGGCTGCGGAAAAAAAGGTTCCGGTATTGTTTGGCTATGGGATTCGTGTGGTCGACAACGAACCGTACCGAGTTGATGTCGCTTCGAATCTGAAATGTTTGCCGGAAGCTAATCAGGGCCATTTGCTGGGATATGCAGAGTCAGACGCCAGAATTCGCAGCGTGCCACTGTATTTGAAGAATGTGCGCGATTCCAACATGGAATCTCTTAGCCTGAAAGCCAGCAAGCTGCTGAACAGCAACATAAACATTCCAACAAATGGACTGGTGCAGTTTGTAAGACCACGCGTTGATTTACCGCGTATCCGGTATCACGATCTCTTTTTTGGCGATGTAAGCCTTCAAAATTCCGAGCGCCTCAAACTGAAAGACAAGTTCCTGTTTGTCGGAGAACTAAGTCCGCAGGATAGTTTCAATACTCCTTACGGGACCGAGCCGGGTATTGTAATTCACTCCTTCGCAGTGCATTCACTGAGGCAGAACTATTATTTCAGCAGAACGCCGTGGTGGGCCAGCCTCGGATTGATCATGGTGTGCTGTTACCTTGTTGCATTCTTGTTTGATCGACGGGTAAGGAAGCTGCGCATCGCGCTGCTTTGTTTGTCTCTTTCAGTTTTGATTTTCCTGTTTGCCATCATCGCAACATGGCTTTGGCTCGTTTGGATCGACGTGGTCTATTCACAAGCCGCAATCTGGCCGCTGTTCGCGCTGTTTGCTTTGTTTGGAGGCCGCTCAGTCAAACAGCCATTGACGATTGCCTCATAGAACTGCGGTCTCTTCCAATAGTCTACCGGTGGCGAATCGCTCGACACTGAGTTGCCTAGCGTCGATGAGATCGGAGTGTCCTTCGAGGATGACGTCGGCGGCCACTTTCCCCGACGCGGGTGAGTGCATGACGCCATGACCGCTGAAACCGTTCACGAAGTAAAGGCCTTCGATGTTCGAAGCGGGCCCGATGATCGCGTGATGGTCGGGCGTCATTTCGTAGAGTCCCGCCCACGCGCGTCGTGGATTAACGCCTGCTTCTGCCAGCACCGGCACGCGTGAAGCCGCATGCGTTAAGATCTTTTCAACGAAACTCGAATCGAAATCAGTCTTGAAGCCAGGCGTCTCTTCGGGATCGTTCCATGCGAGCAGGATGCCTTTGCCCTCGCGACGAAAATGAAAGCCGGTGGACATGTCGATGACCATCGGAAAGCGTTGCGGTAACTGATCGAATGGCTCGGTCGGTACGAGTTGTCGCCGCAAAGGCTCAACAGGCAAATCGGCTCCCGCCATCTCAGCGACGCGCGCGGCCCAGGCGCCGGCAGCATTGACGACGACGCCTGTCGAAACGTTCCCGCGCGTGGTGGCCACCCCCCTTATCTTTCCGCCTTCGGTTTGAATTCCGGTGACTTCTGTCTCCAACCATAGCCGCACGCCTTTTTCGCGGGCGTTCAGCATGAATCCCATCATCACGCTGTGCGGATCGACAAACCCGTCCGTCGGACAAAATGTTCCGCCCAGGACATCGTCCACGCGGAGCTGCGGCACCATCTTCACAATGTCGTCCGGCATAACCCATTCGACGTTTGTGACACCAAGCGCCTTTTGTCGTTCGCGATTCGCCTTGAGATAGGCCAGATGCTTCTCGTTCGTCGCGCAAAACAGATAGCCATGCGCGCGATAATCCGCCGGATGCCCGACGACTGCATCGAACTTCGAAAAGAAATCGATGGAGTACTTCGACATTTGAATGTTAACCGGCGTCGAGAACTGCGCGCGCACGCCGCCCATGCTCTTGCCGGTCGAGCCTTTGCCTTGATGCGCCTCGCGTTCCATCACGAGTACATTGGTACAGCCGGCTTGGGTCAGGTGATAAGCAACGCTTGAGCCCACGATGCCGCTGCCGATGATGACGACGTCCGCCGTTTCAGTCATGCGCAGGCAAGTTAGAAAGGAAATCGCGAAAAGTAAAGCGTCAGGAATGAGGGCCGCGGAGAAGGATTGTGGCTGGTCAGTCTTTTTGGAGGGGAAGGGATTACCAGGTTTCTTTGGCGATATATCTGAGTACGTGCTTGATCGAAGTAACGCTATAAGTACCGTCGTTTTTCACGACCGGGATGTGACGATAACGTCCCATCGACATCTTGTTGAGCGCGGTTGCCACGGAATCAGACTCGCGTAATGTTTCGGGGTTGGGACTCATCAGGTCTTTGACGGGCGTGGCGGTGTCGATGGCTCGCTTGCCGGTTAGTTTGTTCAGCACATCGCGTTCAGTGAAGATTCCCAGCAGTTTTCCGTTGTCGATCACAAGCGCACAACCAACATGCGCCCGCTTCATTTGATCGATGACTTCCAGCGCAGGAGTGTTTGAAGCGACGCCGAGGAACTCCTGGTCGAGTTCCCTCAGATCGTCTTCCATAACCGATCGGGCGAGGCTCTCGGCGATCTCAGCGCGGGGCACATCACGATTGTACAGCGGCGTCAGGCAGTCGTCGCAACGATCAGCGCCTTCAATATTGTCGTAACCGCAAGAGGGACAAAGCATAAGAGCACGGGGAAAGGTAAAAAGGGGAAACGGGGAAAAGGGTCAAGGGGAAATATCTTCCCCTCTTCCCCTTTTCCCTTTTACCCCACGGCTTTACTCCACGGTCCACATGTCGCCGCTGTTAATCAGCTTGTCGAGACTGCCGGGACCGGATTTTGCGATGGCGGTATCAATTTGCGCAGCCAGCATGCCGTCGTAACTTGGTCGTTCAATCGCGCGAAAGACTCCAACCGGTTGTGGAAAATCCGGTTGTTCCATGCGGGCGAGCATGAAAGCGACCGAAGGATCCTGCAGATTAATATCGTGCACGAGAATGTCGGCTTCAGTGATTCCGTTCTCGCCGATCGTAACGACTTCAGGGTGCGCGCCGTTCATCCTAATGCCCTGGTTTCGATCTTTTCCGAAGATCATCGGCTTGCCGTGTTCGAGGTAAAGAACTTTGTCCGAGCGTACGCTGCGTTCAGCAAAATAATCGAACGCTCCGTCGTTGAAGATGTTGCAGTTCTGATAGACCTCGAGGAACGAAACTCCCTTGTGTTTCGCCGCGGCCTCAACCATGGTGCCGAGATGCTTCACATCAATGTCGATCGAGCGCGCCACGAACGTTGCTTCACTGGCAATCGCGAGCGAAAGGGGATTCACCGGATAGTCAATCACGCCCATCGGTGTTGATTTAGTGCGCTGACCGAACACCGATGTCGGACTGTATTGACCTTTCGTCAAACCGTAAATGCGGTTGTTGAAAAGAATGTAATTGATGTCGAGATTCCGGCGCAGTACGTGGACGAAATGGTTGCCGCCAATCGAAAGCGCGTCGCCATCACCAGTGATCACCCAGACGCTCAGTTCTGGATTCGCCGCCTTGATTCCGGTGGCGATTGCCGGCGCGCGCCCATGAATGCTGTGAAAACCATAGGTGTTCATGTAGTACGGAAAACGCGAAGAGCAACCAATGCCGGAAACAAACACCATCTTTTCGCGCGAAATGCCGAGCTCCGGCATCACCTTCTGCACGTTGTTGAGAATCGCGTAGTCGCCGCAGCCTGGACACCAACGCACTTCCTGATTTGAAACGAAGTCCTTCTTCGTCAGTTCGCCCGGCGGAGGCGCGATTTGAAATTGCGACGCGCCGCCTTCGCTCTCGGCTGAGACCGAAGCATCAACGTGGTGTCCGTTGCCGTTACCTGAACCGTTACCTGGTGTACTCATTATTGCTCCTATAAATACTCTTCGACTTTCCTGACAATCTCGCGAATCTGGAACGGACGGCCTTTCACCTTGGAGAAGGCAACTGCGTCGACCAGATACTTCGCGCGAATCATCGTGCAGAGTTGGCCGAGATTCATCTCGGGAATGATCACGGTTTCGAAATTCGAGAGCACTGCGCCGAGATTCCCGGGGAACGGATTCAGATGACGCAAGTGCACGCTGGAAACTGATTTCCCTTCGTTCCGCATCCTTTCAACGGCTGAGGTTATCGAGCCATAAGTCGATCCCCATCCCAGCACGAGAACCTTTCCGGATTGATCGCCGAAAACTTCCACTGGCGGAATATCGGCGACGGCGCGATCGACTTTCTCCTGACGCAGCTTGACCATCAGGTGGTGATTTTCAGGATCGTAATTGACGTTGCCGGTGATGTTTTGCTTCTCGATACCGCCGATGCGGTGCTCCAGTCCCGGTGTTCCTGGCAGAGCCCAAGGTCGCGCCAAAGTTCTTTCGTCACGCGCGTAAGGCATGAAGTTTTTCGGGTCCGTTGCGAACTTAACTTCGATGCGTGGCAGCTTCTCAATTGCCGGAACGGCCCAGGGCTCGGCGCCATTCGCGAGATAACCGTCGGACAGATAGAAAACCGGAACCATGTACTTGAATGCCAGCCGCACCGCTTCGATCGCCATGTCGAAGCAATCAGAAGGCGTCGCGGGCGCGATCACAATTGCGGGACACTCGCCGTTCCGTCCCCAAACCGCCTGGAACAGATCCGCCTGTTCAGTCTTAGTCGGTAAACCGGTTGACGGACCGCCGCGCTGCACATTAATGATCACGAGCGGTAGCTCGGTCATCACGGCCAAGCCGATTGCTTCCTGCTTGAGCGCTACGCCCGGTCCGGAAGTTCCGGTCAGACCGACGTGACCGGCAAAGCTTGCGCCGATGGCCGCGCAGACTGCGGCGATTTCGTCTTCTGCCTGAAATGTCTTGACGCCAAAGTTTTTGTGACGCGCCAATTCGTGAAGAATGTCTGAGGCGGGGGTAATCGGATATGAACCGTAGAACAAAGTGCGTCCCGCCAATTCCGCTGCCGTAACAAAGCCAATTGCGGTGGCTTCGTTACCAGTGATCTTCCGATAGCGCCCGGGCGCAATGACGGCCTTCTTGACCGTGTAGTGCGTCGTGAAAACTTCAGTCGTCTCAGCGAAGTTGTACCCGGTTTTGAGCGCGACTTCGTTTGCCTTCGCCAGTTCCGGATTCTTTCGGAACTTGGCGTTGATCCAATTCAGGGTTGGATCGAGCGGTCGGTCATACAACCAGTACAGCACTCCAAGTGCGAAGAAGTTCTTGCAGCGGGCGATTTCCTTGCGCGACAGGTCAACGTTGCCCTTCAACGCGTTCACATTCAGCGTCGAAATCGGCAGCATGTGCACGCGATAGCCAGTCAACGATCCGTCTTCCAATGGATTCGACTTGTAGGCTGCGTGCTCCAGATTCTCCTTGGTGAACTCGTCGGTGTTGATGATCATCGTGCCGCCCTCTTCCAAATCCGGCAGGTTCACCTTGAGCGCTGCCGGGTTCATCGCGACCAGAACGTTTGGCTGATCACCGGGCGTCCGAATGTCATGACTCGAAAAGTTCAACTGAAAGCCGCTCACGCCCGGAAGGCTGCCGGCGGGAGCACGAATCTCCGCGGGAAAATCGGGTAGCGTGGAGATGTCATTGCCGACAATCGCCGACGTGTTCGTGAACTGCGTGCCCGTCAACTGCATGCCGTCGCCGGAGTCGCCGGCGAAACGAATGGTGACAGTGTCGAGTTCCTCGAGTTGCTTGTTAATTGTTTCGACAGGTGGTTCTAAAACTGCGCTCATTATTGCTCCGTACTTGCGATGTTAGGTTTCAGATTTGGGATCGCCTGGCAGTCCCAAAAAATCTCAAATCACAAATCTCATCCTCCGTCGACCGTATCCATCACCTGCGCCGGCACCGGAGGCAGGTTCATCGTCGCCTTTGGATAACACTCCGCCAGATAGGTGATGATGTCGAAGACTGAAATCGATCCGACCAGCTCGCCGTTCTTTACCAGCGGGATATTGCGAAAGCTTCGATCATTCATCAACTTCACCGCATCGCCGACGGTGGCATGAGTTGATAGAGTCTCGACCGCTGGCTGCATCCATTTCGAAATCGGACTTTCCAGGTCGACCGGCTGTCCGACTACTTTTGTGAGCAGGTCGCGCTCAGTAAAGATTCCGGCCACGCGGCCGTCGTCAGAAATGATGACGCAGCCGCCTTCATCGCTCTTCATTGCTTCGATAGCTTGTGATAGCGGGGTGAACGGAGATACGGCAACGTAATCGCCGGTGGGTAGCACGCGCACTCGTTGCTCCCGCGCGTGGCTCGCGTCTTTAGACTGGGAGTCGCGTTTCCGCAGATCTAGTTCTTCGGTTTTCTGTTCGTCGTCAGCCATCCGTCCGCAATTGTAGCTTAAGCGGCACTTTCACCGAAAAAGCGGGACATCTTACCACAGCGAGCGGCGGTTCCAATGTGATCGTGGGCACAGCTGGCGAGTTGAATGCTTCAGTGTCCAACCATCTCGATGGCCATCACGGTGAGGTCGTCGGTCACCGGCCTGCCTTCGGCGAACAGATGCGCGTCATCGAGCACTTTTTTGACGAGCTCTCCCGTCGGCGAATCGTGGAGCTGGTTAAGAATCAGTTGTAATCGGTCCTTGCCATATTCAACGTCATTTCGGTTTCGAGTTTCAGATAAACCGTCCGTGTAGAGCAGTAATCGGTCGCCTTTGTGCGTTGAAATCTTTGTCGAATCATAGCGCTCGCTGCAAAACATGCCAAGCGGTAAGCCCGTGGCGGGTATTGGCGTGACCTTGCCATCATTAAGATGCAGCGGGGCCAGATGACCCGCATTACAAATTTCAATGTCGCCGTTGCGTTCAGCCTTGCCGCAAACAAGCGTTGCATAGTACGGACGCATCGTTGTTTCGGCGAAGACTCCATTTGCACGTTCAACCAATTCGCTGACCGTCAGTCCAGTGCCGATCAAGCTGCGAAAGATCGCGTGCAAACGATTCATTAGCAGCGATGCGGCGATGCCCTTTCCCGAAACGTCTCCGATCATGAAGTATAAATCGCCTGAGTCCGTCGCGATCAGATCGCAGTAGTCACCACTTACCGGACCCGCGGGTTGATAGTGATGGGCAACCTCCCAGCCGTTGAATTTGAGGTTCTGTTTTGGCAGCGATTCGCCTTGAATCAGCCATGCGCGATCGAGATCGCGTTCCAGTTCTTCCATCTGTTGTGGCGTCAAACAGCCGAGACAGAAACGCGCCAACGGATCGGCATTCATCGCCGTTTGTCCGATCAGGTCGTGACAGACCTGGCAAACGCCATACGATTCGGGCCTGCTCAGATTCTCGATCGCGGCCCGCACTTCGCGGAGCAGCGATCCGAGTTGAGCCTGCCCGTTTGCATTGTTGACGGTGGTTTCCAGACGCTCTCGCCAGTTGATTAATTCGGTTCGGAGATCGGGAACTGGTGCTTGAATAGCGGCGCTCATTTTAGCTTCCCCTGCTGCTCGTTTGGACGAGAAAAGATGTTGACAATTATACGCTTTTTCGCTTCCCAGAGTTCGATTTCAGACGCCATCCTAAGCGCCATTTCCCCGCAATTTCTATCCGAAATTTGTAGTGAATTTCGCGTTAGATTGCCGTAGCGGATCGAGGTTGCTGGCGCAGTCTCTCAACTGTTTCAGGCAGTACATTTAGCAGCTTGTCGAGGTCGGCTTCGGTGTTGTAGCGGCCGAGTGAGACGCGAATCGAACCGAGCGCGAACGAGCGGGGGACATTCATCGCGGCAAGCACTGGCGAGACGTCAGCTGACTCTGCGTGACAAGCAGAGCCCGTTGAAACACAGATTTCCGCGGCGTCCAGCGCTGCTACCAAGTCCGGTCCGAGAATTCCTTCGAACGAGATGTTGCTGGTGTTTGGAAGACGCTGGTCGGATTGCGTCGTGCCGTTGACCTTTGTTCCCGAGATTGATTCCATGATGTC
>Ga0207686_10002320_pt1 | contig 10418 bp, 9 predicted proteins | sample KBSM24metaG_FD_184396 | JGI IMG/M metagenome (GOLD analysis project Ga0207686, IMG submission 184396) | Miscanthus rhizosphere microbial communities from Kellogg Biological Station, Michigan, USA - KBS M2-4 metaG (SPAdes) (version 2) | ecosystem: Host-associated > Plants > Roots > Rhizosphere >...
GGTTGGCAAAGCCCACCAGCTTGACGCCGTTCTTGACGACGATCTTGCCGAGCTCCGAGCCTTCGACGTTGCCGCCCTGCTCGACCGCGAGATCGACGACGATCGCCCCGGGCTTCATTGCGGCGACCGTCTCGGCCTTGATCAGCTTCGGCGCCGGCCGTCCCGGTATCAGGGCAGTCGTGATCAGGATATCGACGGTCTTGCAGCGCTCGCTGATGATGCCCGCCTGCCGCGCCATCCATTCGGGCGGCATCGGCCGCGCGTAGCCACCGACGCCTTCGGCGATCTTTCGCTCCTCGTCGTTGGCATACGGCACATCGACCCACTTGGCGCCCAGCGACTCGACCTGGTCCTTGACCGAGGGGCGCACGTCGGACGCCTCGATGACGGCGCCCAGACGCTTGGCCGTTGCGATCGCCTGCAAGCCGGCCACGCCGACGCCCAGGATCAGCACGCGCGCCGCTTTCACCGTCCCGGCGGCGGTCATCAGCATCGGCATGAAGCGCCCATATTCGTCGGCGGCGATGATCACCGCCTTGTAGCCGGCGATATTGGCCTGCGAGGACAGCACATCCATCGACTGTGCGCGCGAGATTCGCGGCAGCCATTCGAGCGCGTAGCCGCTGACGCCGGCCTGGGCATACGAGGCCATCGCGGCCGTGTCGAAAGGATCGAGCAGGCCAATCAGCAGCGCGCCGCGCTTGAGCCGCGGCAGCTCATCGGCGGCCGGTCCGCGAACCTTGAGCACGATGTCGGCGCCGAGCGCCGCGGCAGTATCGGCTATCCGGGCGCCGGCGGCTTGATAGTCGGCATCGGCAATGCTCGACGCTACACCGGCACCAGCCTCGACGACGATCTCGTGCTTGCCGCTGGCGGCAAGCTTTTTGACGGTCTCGGGCGTTGCCGCGACGCGCGTCTCGCCGACGCGCGTTTCGCGCGGAATGCCGATGATCATGGTGATCGTCCCCTTGCGGCGGTGCTAGTTCTTGTTCGCTATCTTGCCACAGCGGACCGGCTCAGCGAAGCCGCAACTCGGTAGCCTAGGAAATCGCCGCGGCGATCGCCTTGCCGAGCTCCGCCGTCGTCGCCTTGCCGCCGAGGTCGGGTGTGCGCGGCGCCGATCGATCGGCCAGCGTCGCCTCGATCGCACGCACGATCGCCGCTGCCGCATCGGCGTGGCCCAGATGCTCGAGCATCAACGCCCCCGACCAGATCTGCCCGATCGGATTGGCGATGCCCTTGCCGGCGATGTCCGGAGCGGAGCCGTGCACCGGCTCGAACGTCGATGGAAAGTCGCGCTCGGGATTGATGTTGGCCGATGGCGCGATCCCGATCGTGCCGCAAACGGCGGGCCCCAGATCGGACAGGATGTCTCCGAACAGGTTCGAGCCGACGACGACGTCGAACCAGTCGGGATGCAGGACGAATTGCGCGCTCAGGATGTCGATGTGGTACTGGTCGGTGCGGATTGCCGGGTATTGCGCGGCCATCGCCTTGAACCGCTCGTCCCAGTAGGGCATCGTGATCGAGATGCCGTTGGACTTGGTCGCCGAGGTCACGTGCTTCGCCGCGCGCGTCAACGCAAGCTCGAACGCGAATCGCATGATGCGATCGACGCCTTTGCGGGTGAAGACCGTCTGCTGGAACACCGTCTCGCGGTCGGTCCCTTCGAACATGCGGCCGCCGACCGACGAGTATTCGCCCTCGGTGTTCTCGCGTATGACCACGAAATCGATGTCGCCGGACTGGCGCCCGGCGAGCGGCGTCGGGATGCCGTGCATCAGCCGGCACGGCCGCAGGTTGACGTACTGGTCGAAATGCCGCCGCCATTGAATCAGCGAGCCCCAGAGCGAGACGTGGTCGGGAACTGTCGCCGGCCACCCGACGGCGCCGAAGAATATCGCGTCGTGGCCGCCGATCTGTGCGATCCAGTCTTCGGGCATCATGCGGCCGTGCTTGGCGTAGTAGTCGCAGCTCCACGGAAATTCGTCGAATTCGAATGCGATGCCGAATTTCGCCGCCGCGGCTTCCAGCGCGCGCAAGCCTTCCGGAACGACTTCCTTGCCGATGCCGTCGCCGGGAATCACGGCAATGCGATGAGAGGTGGCCATGATGCTTGCGCTTATGAAGAGTCCGCGCATAGTGTAACTTAGCGCCTTTCTTTCGCGACCCGGTCCCGACGCGATGCAGCCGCACATCCGCTGGCAATGGACGCGCTTCGACGATCTCGAGCCGCGCCACCTGTACGCGCTGCTGCGCGCGCGCGGCGAGGTATTCATCATCGAGCAGCGCTGCGCGTTTCTCGACACCGATGGCATCGACCTCGGCGCCTGGCATCTGCTCGGATGGACCGCGGCGGAGGCCAACGCGGTCGATGGAGACTCCGCGGTGCTCGCCGCGTATCTGCGGCTGATCGATCCCGGCCGGATTTACGCCGAAGCCTCGATCGGCCGAGTGCTTACGGTTGCGCCGTTCCGGCGCATCGGTCTCGGCCGCCCGCTGATGAAGGAAGGCCTGCGCAAGGCGGCCGAGCTTCATCCCGGGCACGCGGTACGCATTGGCGCGCAGATCCGGCTCGAGCGCTTTTATCAGAGCCTGGGTTTTCATACCGTGTCGGAGATGTACATCGAAGACGGTATCGAGCACGTTCAGATGCTGCGTTCGTCCGACCGCGGAGACTGACGCGGCACGGATGAGTGCGCTCGTCGACCAGTGGGCTGGCTATTCCGCGGCGTTCTACGCGGCTGCGACGTTCGGCATTTTGCTCACCGGCGTATTCAAGGGCGGATTCGGCGGCGGCCCAGGCGGCATCGCGGTCGCGCTGATGTCGATGTTCGTCGCGCCCGCCGACGCCGCCGGTATCGTGCTGCCGATCCTGTGCGCAATGGACATTTTCGGCCTGCTCGCCTACCGCAACAACTGGTCGCGCCATCATGTGCGCGTGCTTATTCCCGGCGCATTGCTCGGCATCGTCCTGGGTGCGCTGGCCTTCGGCGTCGTGCCGGTCGAATGGGTGCGGCTGCTGATCGGCCTGATCGCGGTCACGTTCACGCTTAATCGCTGGTTCGACCTCGCGCAGCGCCTGGGCGCGAAAGCGGGCAAGCCGGGGCCGTTGGTAGGCTTCCTGAGCGGCGCGACGTCAGGGCTGACCAGCACGATGGCGCACGCCGGCGGTCCGCCGTTGCTGGTCTATCTGCTGCCCCAGCGGATGGAAAAGACGATCTTCGTCGGCACCAGCGTCGTTTTTTTCGCCATCGTCAACTACTTGAAGCTGATCCCGTACGGGCTGCTCGGCCAGTTGTCGACGAACAATCTCGGGCTGTCGCTGCTGTTCGCGCCGCTCGCCCCGCTGGGCATCTGGCTCGGGCTCCGCCTCGAACGCCGGATTCCCGAGAAGCCCTTCTACCGCTTGAGCTATGCGATCCTGTTTGCGACCGGCTGCAAGCTGATCTACGATTCGCTCACGGCTTGATCGAGACGGCATTCCCGCCGCCCCGCCGATAGCGGGGCCGGCGCCGACTGCGCTATGATCGCGCCCTCGCATCGCGAACCATTCGCCGCCGATGAAACAAACCTTTCTCGACTTCGAACAGCCGATCGCCGAGCTGCAAAGCAAGATCGACGAGCTGCGCTACGTACACGAAGACTCGGCGGTCGACATCTCCGACGAGATCGCCCGGCTCAGCAAAAAGAGCCAGCAGCTGACCAAGGAGATCTACAGCAAGCTTTCCTCGTGGCAGATCGCGCAGGTGGCGCGGCACCCGCAGCGGCCGTACACGCTCGACTACATCGCCGGAATGTTCACCGATTTTCATGAGTTGCACGGCGACCGCAGCTATTCGGACGATCCGGCCGTCGTCGGCGGGATGGCACGCTTCAACGGCGCGCCTTGCATGGTCATCGGACATCAGAAAGGCCGCGACACCAAGGAGAAAATCTACCGCAACTTCGGCATGCCGCGCCCCGAAGGCTATCGCAAGGCGCTGCGGCTGATGAAGCTTGCCGAGAAGTTCGGTCTCCCGCTATTCACATTCGTCGATACGCCGGGCGCGTTTCCCGGCATCGGCGCCGAGGAGCGCGGGCAGTCTGAGGCCATCGGCCGCAACCTCTACGAAATGGCCGGCCTGCGCACGCCCATCATCGTCACCATCATCGGCGAAGGCGGTTCCGGCGGTGCGCTCGCGATCGCGATCGGCGACTACACACTGATGCTGCAGTACGCGACCTACTCGGTGATCTCTCCCGAAGGCTGCGCGTCGATCCTGTGGAAGTCGGCCAAGCACGCCGAAGAAGCCGCGGAAACGCTCGGCATCACTTCGTCACGCTTGAAGACGCTGGGCCTGATCGACAAGGTGGTGAACGAGCCCCCCGGCGCGGCCCATCGTGATCACGCGGCGATGATGACTACGCTGAAAAAAGCGCTTACCGAGGCGCTGCGCCAAGCGCAGGAGCAACCGCTCGATACGCTGCTCGAGGCGCGCGAAGACAAGATCCTCGGCTACGGCAAGTTCAAGGAACTGAACCCGGGCTGACGGCTCGCTGCCGCGTCCGGGCTACGCGTATGGCCGTGATTACGCCCTCCTCCGCCCAGGAAGCCGAACGGCACCAAGCTTCGACCGAGCCGCGCGATGCGCCGGCTATCGTTGCGGTCGATTCCGCGCTGGCAGCGGCATTGGCGGCTTACACCGCGTCCGGTCAGCGCGCCGCAGTGGCGCTTTCCGGCGGAATGGACTCGATCGTGCTGCTCGACGCGCTGCACGCGGTCGCCCGTCGTTTCGCGATCAGCTTGTCGGCGCTGCACGTCAACCATCAGTTGTCGCCGCACGCCGGCCGCTGGGCCGAGTTCTGCGCCGCGGCGTGCGCGGCGCGCAGCGTGCCGCTGACGACAGCTCGAGTCGATGTCGCTCGGCGTCCGGGGCAAAGTCTCGAAGCCGCCGCTCGGGCAGCCCGCTACCGGAAACTTCTCGCCGCCGACGCCGACATCGTCGTGCTGGCACACCACGCCGACGACCAGGCAGAAACCGTGCTGCTGCAATTGCTGCGCGGCGCGGGACCCGCCGGGCTGGCCGCGATGCCGCATCATCGCGCCCGTGAGGTCGCAGGCCCGGCGCTGCTGCGACCGTTGCTCGAACTGCCGCGCGCAACGCTCGCTGCCTACGCGAATGCTCGCGGACTCGCCTGGATCGAGGACGAGAGCAACGCCGACCGGCGGCACAAGCGCAACTTGCTGCGGCTCGACGTGGCGCCGCGGTTGGCCCAGGCGTTTCCCGGTTACCCGTCGGTGCTCGTCCGCGCCGCCGGCCACCAGGCCGAGGCTTCAGCCCTGCTGGACGAGCTCGCCCGCGAGGACGCTGGCGACACGCAGGACGGACTCGACCGCGTAGCGCTCGCCGGGTTGTCTCCGGCCCGCGCCCGAAATCTGCTGCGCTGGTTTCTGCGCGGCGAGGGGCTGCGACCACCGTCCACCTCGCGGCTTGCCGAAATGCTTGCCCAATTGCAGACAGCCGGCAGCGACGCACGCACGCGCATCGTCCACGACGGCGTCGAAATCGGCTGTTACCGCGGACGAGTCGTGGTTCATGCCGCGGCCGTCGGCCCTTACGCTCGCGGGTGGCGCGGCGAAAGCGCGGTCGAGCTTCCCGGCGGCGTCTTGCGCTTCGAACGCACGCACGGCGACGGTATCGTGGCGGCAAAATTCGATGCGGCTGCCGTTACGCTGCGATCGCGCCACGGCGGCGAACGCATCCAGCTCGCGGCGAATCGGCCGCGTCGCGCAGTCAAGAAGCTTCTCTACGACGCGCAGCTGCCGATCTGGCGCCGGCAGGAGCTGCCGTTCATCTGGTGCGGCGAAGAGCTGGCCGCGGTTCCGGGCATCGGCGTCGCGCTGGCATTCCAGGCCCGGCCCGGCGAGGCCGCTTGGCGCGTCGAATGGCATCCGAAGTGAATCAACGCATACAGAGCCGCGCCGGAGCCGTCCAGCCGGCTGCGGGCCGATTCGCCAGCGCGCACTTATCGCTTTCGTCCGTGGCGCGATTGACAAGCCCGATGACCACGGGCTAAATGCCCACAGAAGTCACAAAAACAGCCGTCTAGGGTCCATCTTCCATTTGGAGGTCTCGATGAAGTCCCGCTTCTTGCTCGTAGTCGCCGCGTGCGCGTTGCTCGCGTTCGGCGAATCGGCGTTGGCGCAGCAGCCGATCGTCATCAAGTTCAGCCATGTTGTCGCGCTCGATACGCCCAAGGGCAAGGCCGCCGAGTACTTCAAGAAGCTGGCCGAGGAACGGACCAAGGGACGCGTCAAGGTCGAGGTCTATCCGAACAGCCAGCTGTACAAGGATGGCGAAGAGATGGAAGCGCTGCAGCTCGGGTCCGTGCAGATGCTCGCACCCTCCGTCGCCAAGTTCGGACCGCTGGGCGCACGCGAGTTCGAGGTCTTCGACCTGCCCTACATCTTCGACAGCTTCGCCGAGTTGCACAAGGTCACCGACGGCCCGGTGGGCAAGAAGCTGTTCAAGAAACTCGAAACCAAGAACATCGCCGGACTCGCGTTCTGGGACAACGGCTTCAAGGACTTCAGCGCCAACAGGGCGCTGAGACTTCCCGGCGACGTCAAGGGGCTGAAGATGCGCATCCAGTCATCGAACGTGCTCGAGGCCCAGATTCGTGCGCTGGGCGGGTTGCCGCAGAAGATGGCGTTCTCCGAGGTCTACCAGGGACTGCAGACGGGCGTCGTGGACGGCACCGAGAACCCGCCGTCGAATTTCTATACGCAAAAGATGCACGAGGTGCAGAAGTTCCTGACCCTGACCGACCACGGCGTGATCGAGTACGCGGTCATCGCCAACAAGCCGTTCTGGGACGGACTTCCGGCGGACATCCGCACCACGCTGGAAGGCGCGATGAAGGACGCAACCAAGTTCGCCAACGACATCGCGAAAAAAGAGAACGATGATGCACTCGAAGGCGTACGCAAGTCCGGCAAGACGGAAGTCATCACACTGACGCCCGCGCAAAAAGCGGAGTGGAAAAAAGCGCTGGTGCCAGTGCACCGCGAGATGGAAAGCCGGATAGGCAAGGACATGATCCAGGAGGTCTACAAGGAAACCGGCTTCAAGCCCTAGAACCACTGTGGGCGATGACGCAAGCGCCACTGCAGGAGCGAGACTCCGCAGTGGCGTTTTCGCATTCGGGCGCGAAGGCGGCGCAGCGCTTTCGGGAGGAGCGTGATGCTGAAGAGTCTTGATCGCTTGGAGGAAGTGCTGATCGCCGTCCTCATGGGCGCGGCGACACTGCTGGTCTTCGTCGCCGTTCTGCACCGATACGCCGCCGGCTGGCCGATCCCGGTGGTGCAGGATTGGCTGCTGTCGCTCAACCTGTCCTGGGCGCAGGAGCTTTGCATCTACATGTTCATCTGGATGGCGAAGTTCGGCGCCGCCTACGGCGTGCGCACCGGCATCCATGTCGGCGTCGACGTGCTGATCAACAGCCTGCCCAACCGCACCCGCCGGGCGTACGTGCTGTTCGGCCTGTTGGCAGGCGCGCTGTTCACCATCGTCGTCGGAACTCTCGGCGCGAACTACGTATGGGCAATCGGGCATACCGACCAGGTTTCCGCCGACCTCGAAGTGCCGCTCTGGATCGTCTACCTTTGCATTCCGCTGGGCTCGTATCTGATGTGCTTTCGCTTCCTCCAGGTGGCATGGTCATTCCACAAGACAGGCGAGCTCCCGCATCACGACCACGGCCACGTCGAAGGGCTCGAGACCGTCACGCCGATCGACATCAATCCGTACGGGCTCCGGGATAACCTCCATCCGGCCGACGTCAAGCCAGGAGGCCGGCGATGAAACGTCCACTTGCCCTGTTTGCCGCGCTGCCGCTGGCGATGGTCGCGCTGCCGATGCTCGGATTCGCGGCCGGGCTGCATGTGCCGACGCCGCTGATCATTTTCCTGCTGCTGTTCGGCCTGATGCTGACCGGCATGCCGGTGTCGATCGCGCTCGGACTCACCGTGCTCACGTTCCTGTTCACGATGACAACGGTGCCGGTGACGTCGGTCGCGCTGAAGCTCTTCACCGGAATCGAGCGCTTCGAGATCATGGCGATTCCGTTCTTCATCCTCGCCGGCAACTTCCTGACCCACGGCGGCGTCGCGCGGCGGATGATCGCCTTCGCCTCAGCCATGGTCGGCCACTGGCATGGCGGCTTGGCACTCGCCGGCGTGATGGCGTGCGCGCTTTTCGCCGCGGTGTCGGGCTCGTCGCCCGCGACGGTGGTCGCGATCGGTTCGATCATCCTTCCGGCGATGGTCAACCAGGGCTTCCCCAAGAGGTTCGGCGCCGGCGTGATCACGACCTCGGGCGCGCTGGGCATCCTGATTCCACCTTCGATCGTGATGGTGATGTATTCGGTCGCGACCAATACCTCGGTCGGACAGCTTTTCATCGCCGGCATCGTTCCCGGTCTGGTGCTGGCGACGATGCTTGGACTCACGACCTGGTACCGGGCGCGCAAAAACAACTATCCACGGCTGGCCAAGGCGAGTTGGGGCCAGCGCTGGCGCACGTTCCGCGAAAGCATCTGGGGCCTGTTGCTCATCGTCGTCGTCATCGGCGGCATCTACACCGGCGTCTTCACGCCGACCGAGGCCGCCGCGATGAGCGCGGTGTACGCGTTTTTCGTCGCCGTCTTCGTCTACAAGGACCTGACACTGAAAAAGGTGCCGAAGGTGCTGCTGGACTCGGCCAACATGAGCGCGATGCTGCTCTACATCATCACCAATGCCGTGATGTTCTCGTTCCTGATGACCTCGGAGCAGATTCCGCAGGTGATGGCGGCGTGGATGCTCGACAAGGGCCTCGGACCGATCGCATTCCTGCTGGTCGTGAACGTGCTGCTGCTGCTCGCGGGCAATGTGATGGAGCCCTCGTCGATCGTGCTGATCATGGCGCCGATCATGTTCCCGATCGCGATGAAGCTCGGCATCGATCCGGTGCATTTCGGCATCATCATGGTGGTCAACATGGAAGTCGGCATGTGTCACCCGCCGGTCGGACTCAACCTCTATGTGGCGAGCGGCATCGCCAAGATGGGGATCACCGAGCTGACCATCGCCGTCTGGCCCTGGCTGCTGACGATGCTGGTGTTCCTGGTCGCCGTTACCTACTGGCCGGCGATGTCGATCTGGCTGCCGCAGGCATTGGGGATGATGCGCTGACGCCGGAGCGGATCCAGCGCCTTGCATCGACACGATGACGCTTCCGCACGAGGACGGCTACCAGGAGCTCCGCGATGCGATCCGCGACCTCTGCGCCCACTACCCCGACGCCTACTGGCGCGAAGTCGATGCGCGCCGCGGCTACCCGGAAGACTTCGTCGATGCGCTGACCCGCGCCGGCTGGCTTGCGGCGCTGATCCCGCAGGAATACGGCGGGTCGGGCCTCGGCCTCGCCGAGGCTTCGGTGATCATGGAAGAAATCAATCGCAACGGCGGCAACGCCGGGGCCTGTCACGGCCAGATGTACAACATGGGGACGCTGCTGCGGCACGGCTCGGACGAGCAGAAGCGCCGTTATCTGCCGAAGATCGCCAGCGGGGAGCTGCGGCTGCAGTCGATGGCCGTGACCGAGCCGACCACGGGTACCGACACGACGCAACTTTCGACCACTGCGGTAAGAAAAGGTGATCGTTACGTCGTCAACGGCCAGAAGGTGTGGATTTCGCGCGTGCAACACTCGGACCTGATGATCCTGCTGGCGCGGACGACGCCGCTGGCCGAGGTGAGCCGGCGCGCCGACGGCATGTCGATTTTTCTGGTCGACCTGCATCAGGCAGTGGGCAAGGGCCTTGCCGTGCGGCCGATCGCGAACATGGTCAATCACGAGACCAATGAGCTTTTTTTCGACGCGCTGGAAATTCCTGCCGACACGCTGATCGGCGACGAAGGCAAGGGTTTCCGCTACATCCTCGACGGGCTCAACGCCGAGCGCACGCTGATCGCAGCCGAATGCATCGGCGACGCCTGGTGGTTCACCAACCGGGCGAGCGCCTACGCCAACGAGCGTCGGGTGTTCAATCGACCGATAGGCAAGAACCAGGGCGTGCAATTCCCGATCGCCGAGGCCTACATCGAAACCGAAGCGGCCAACCTGATGCGCTTCGAGGCGTGCCGGCGCTTCGACGCGCACCAGAGCTGCGGACCGCAAGCCAACATGGCCAAATACCTGGCCGCCAAGGCATCGTGGGAGGCCGCCAATGTCTGCCTGCAGACCCACGGCGGTTTCGGATTCGCATGCGAATACGACGTCGAGCGGAAGTTCCGCGAGACGCGCCTCTACCAGGTCGCACCCATTTCGACCAACCTGATCCTGTCGTACGTGGCCGAGCACGTCCTCGGCCTGCCACGCTCGTTCTGAGCG
>Ga0207686_10002322_pt1 | contig 10411 bp, 10 predicted proteins | sample KBSM24metaG_FD_184396 | JGI IMG/M metagenome (GOLD analysis project Ga0207686, IMG submission 184396) | Miscanthus rhizosphere microbial communities from Kellogg Biological Station, Michigan, USA - KBS M2-4 metaG (SPAdes) (version 2) | ecosystem: Host-associated > Plants > Roots > Rhizosphere >...
AGTAGCTGAGGATTTCCTGCAGGACGGCTTTCGGCATCGGGATGCCGCCGACGGTGGCCGACTCGAGCGAAAACCACGCGAGGCCTTTGCCGGTCTGCAGCGCGCCCGTCGCCGTCACGGGCAGCCGGCCGACGAGTAGACGCCTCGGGTCGAGCAACCCGCGCGGCGGCTGTTCTCTCTTCACGGCGTCGAGGTCTACGACCGCGCGGCCCGCGAGACGGCCGGGTCCGAGAATCGACAGCGAGGGCTCGACGACGCCGGTCGGGAGATCTTTCGCCGCGTCGAGTGACAGATACGCGTTCAATTCGTTTTCAGTGAGCATCGTCCGGCGCGGCTGCCGGGGGGACGACGAGGACACGGCGCCGATTTCGATGATCGCGCTGACTTTCTGTTTGAGGAGGTCGGCGTCCTGTCGAGTGGAGCCCGCAGCAGCCAGCGCGGTCACGCCCGCCAGCGCGATCAGCAGGCCAGGGATGCCCGGCAGGCCGGTGATGGCGCGGAAAGCTCGGCGTAAGTTCTGGCGGTACATGAACTTCGAAGCTGATGTTTACTGGAGAAATTGTACCACACGGAACTTGCGCCGGGCGGTGTTCAGGGGCGTTCGCCCTGCCGCTGCCCGCGGTTCGCGCGGTTGGCCTGGCGCGCGCGGGTGACCAGCTCGATCTTGCGCCGCTCCATCTGCTCTTCGAAAATGCGGAACTGCGCCTGCTGCCTGAGGTCGAGAACCTGATCGATGGCGTCGTAGGCCTTTCGCGCCTCGGCCTGGCCGCGGCTCTCGATCTCCTGCACCTGCTTGAGCCGATCCCTGAGCTGCGCCTCGTCGGTCGAGCCGTCGGCCAGCAGCCGGCGGATGTCCTGGAGCACGCGCGCGCGCTGCTGCTGCGTCTGGCGGCGAGCGTCCTGGAGAGCCTTGAACCGCGGCAGGAACCGGCTGTACTGCTCGTCGTTGATCTTCAGCTGATCCTGCGCCTGGAGCAGCGCGTACGAATCGAACAGCCGTTGCAGTTCGAATGGTGTGACAGCCGGCTCCTCTGCCGTCCCGCCGGGAGGCGCCTGCGCGTGGACTGCGGGCGCCCCAGTCAAACTCGCCGCAAGCACTGCCGCGAAAATCAGCGCCTTCATAACCGATTCGCCCTGCCCGTCTCGCGCGCGAGCTCCTCTTTCAGCAGACGGCCCAGTTCGCGGCGTTCCGCACCGTCCAGTTCGCCGACGCCCGCGTCGATTTTACCGGAGCCCAGGAGCTGCTCGCGCAAGTCGTCCCAGTCGAGCGTCCGGCTGAAGTCAGCGACCAGGTCGAGCGACGGATCGTCGGTCTGTCCCAGCAGAGCCGTCGAGTCCGGATGTTCCTGAACGACGGCCGGCACCTCGCGCTCCGGCGTCCGGCGTACGATCGAGCTGGCCACCACCGCGGCGATCATCGCGCTGACCGCCAGGCCGGCCGCGACACGGAACCACCAGCTGCCGAGAAAGGCCGCCGAACGCGGCGGTGGCTCGGCGGCGACGGCCTCGCGAACGCGGGCCGAGAGATGGTCCCAGAACAGCGGCGACGGCTCAGGAACATCGGAGGCGCCGGCGGCGGCCATCATCCCGCGAACATCCGCGAGCTCCCGGCGGCAGCGATCGCACTCGGCCAGATGCGGCGCCGACGCGGCATCGCGCACGCCCTCGGCCAGATCGACGAATTCATCGGATGTCAGGTGCGCCATGTGCCTATACCGCGTCCTCGCCCAGTTGCCGCCTCAGGTTCCCGAGCGCGTGGAAGAAGTTGGCTTTGACCGCGCCCACCGAGCTTCCGAGAATACCCGCAATCTCTTCGTGGGACAGCTCGTGATACATCCTCAGAATCAGCGTGGCCCGCTGTTTGGGCGGCAGGGTGGCAACCGCCCTCCGCACCTGCACAGCACGCTCCTCGCGCAAGACGCGATCGGCGGCTGACTCGATCCGGGTGTCGATGTGCTGACGATCGTCGATGGGTTCCGTCGGCGACACCTTTCGTGCAACACGGTTGAGGCAGAGGTTCACGCCGATCCGGTAGAGCCACGTCGCGAGCGACGAGCCGCCGCGAAATTTCCCGAGCCCGCGATAGGCCCGGAGGAACACATCCTGCGAGAGGTCGCTCGCATCCTCGTGGTTGCCCACGAACCGGTAGCACAGTTGGTACACCTGCCGCCGATGCCGTTCGACGATGACGTCGAACGCCTCAGGGCGGCCGGACAGGCACGCCGCGATCAGGGCGGGCTCGTCCAGGCTGTCGAGCGCCGGGCGATCAACGTCGGCCGAGCGCGTCACCCCGGACAGTCCGCGGGCGGCCAGAACGCAGCCGTCGGCCCGGCGCGCCGTGCGCGGGCGTCCCGGCAGCGGCCAGGCGAGGGTAGAAGACACAAACTGTTTGACCGCCGAGGTCGCCAGAAAGTTACGTCCGGGGCCGCGCCCACAGCAATTCGTCGACTTCCGCCAGCGTCGGGAGGCCGCCTCTTGCGCCCAACGCGCGGCAGTTCAGTGCTGCGGCGGCGTTCGCATACTCGAGGATCTCCTCGACGTCGCCCCCTGCTGCCCTCAGCCACCCGGCGGCGAAGGCGCCGCGAAACACATCGCCGGCGCCGGTCGAATCCACGCAGTCCACCTGAAACGCGGGTGTTCGAATCTCGCGGCCGCCGCAGCGCGCCAGGCTCCCCTGTTCTCCAAGCGTGGCGCAGACGACGGGCGCCCGAAACTCGTCGGCCATTGCCGCCAGCGCGCGCCCGAGCTCCTCATAGCCGGTGAGGGCGCACGGAAAATCCTGGGCCGTGATGATGATGTCGATCTGGTGCAGCAGTTCCCCGATGCCGGGCCGCACCTTTTCGACGTCCACGAGGGTGGGCACCCCGGCTTCGCGCGCGTAGCGCGCGGCCTGTGTCGCCGCGGCGGTGTCGTGACAGTCCACGATCAGGATCCGTCCCGCGGTCACGGCTTCGCGCGAAATGTCCGCGGGATCCCAGGTCAGATCGGGGTGCCGGTCCCAGAGCACGGTTCTCTGTCCCGAGCGGGCATCGACAAGGATGATGGCGAACTCGTTTGTCGCGCCCGGGATCGTGCGGCTGGCGGCGACGTCCACGCCGGCCTCGACCAGGCTGTCGCGCGACAACGTGCCCATGTCATCACCGCCGAAACTTCCGATGTACGAAGCGCGCCAGCCGAGCTTTGCGCACGTCGCCATGGCCGTCGCGATCTGGCCGCCGGGGAGGCGCATGGCGCGTTGCAGGCGCTGCTTGGAGTTCACCGCCGGATGCTCGGCCACCACCGCCAGCAAGTCCACGCTGTTGAGGCCGAACCCGACGACGTCGAAAGCCCGCTCGCCGGCCGGCGGAATCTTGGGCGACAATCGCACGCCGCATCGTAACCCACGCGGATCGAGGCCCTTTCGCAATCCCTTTGACTTTCGCCTTTCCTTTGCATATAGTGCCGACATTGGAGGTCGCATGCTCCCGCTCACCAAACGGCAGCGCGAGATTTTCGACTACCTGAACGAGTTCATCCAGCAGAACGGCTACGCGCCGAGCCTCGAGGAAATCGGCCACCGGTTCGGCCTCTCTTCGCTCGCGACGGTGCACAAGCACCTCACGAACCTGCAGGAGAAAGGCTTCATCAAACGAGCCTGGAACCGCAGCCGGTCGGTGGAAATGGTTCCCGCGCGTACCGGCGGCCGCGCCATTGAACTGCCCCTCCTGGGGTTTGTCGCGGCCGGCTCCCCGATCGAAGCCGTGACGTCCAACGAGACGATTGCGGTCCCGGAAGACTTCGTGGGCAAGCGCGACACGTATGTGCTGCGCGTTCGCGGCGATTCCATGATCGACGAGCAAATCCGCGACGGCGATTTCGTGGTGGTCGAGGACCGGAAAACGGCCGACAACGGCGAGATGGTCATCGCGCTGCTGCGCGGATCCGACGTCACGCTCAAGAAGTTCTATCGCGATCCGGGCGGACGCATCCGTCTCCAGCCTGCGAACACGACGATGCAGCCGATCTTCGTCGATCCGGAACAGGTGCAGGTGCAGGGCGTCGTCGTCGGCGTGATGCGGAAATACTGAGGCCTCCCCGCTTTTCGCGCCGGGCCGCCGTGATTCCGCTTAGACTGAGAGGCATGGCCGATCAGCCGAAGCAGATCAACTTCACCATCGTTCCCGACGACACCGCGGCGACCCCGCGTACGTATGCCAACTTCTGTTCGATTGCGCATACGCCGTTCGACTTCACGCTCACCTTCTGTGAAGTGATGCCGCTGTCCGACAAGGAAATCAAGGAAGCGGAATCCGAGCATGTCGTCCGCGCGCCGGTGCGCATCAAGGTCGTCGTGCCCGTGCAGTTCGTGCCGAATCTCATCGGTGCGCTGCAGGAACACTGGCGGGTGTTCTCCGAGTCCTACACCAACGTCGGCTGGAACAAAGGCACAGGGCCCGTGCATTGAAAACGGCAGCTGCCACGCGCGAAATCCTCGATCTGCTCGAGGGGCAGCACCCGGGTGCGGACACGGAGCTGCACTTCAAGAACGCGTTTCAGCTGCTCACGGCGACGATCCTGTCCGCACAGTCGACCGATCAGGGCGTGAACCGGGTCACGCCGGCGCTGTTCAAGCGGTACCCGGATGCGAAAGCGCTGGCAAAGGCGACGCCGGCCGAGCTCGAGCCGCAGATCCACTCGACAGGGTTCTTCCGCCAGAAGTCCAAGGCGCTCATCGGCATGGCCAGCGCGCTCGTCGAGCGGCACCAAGGCCAGGTGCCGGCCAGCATGGACGCGCTCGTCGACCTGCCCGGCGTCGGGCGGAAGACAGCGAACGTCGTCCTCGGCCACGCGCTCGGCGTCCCCGGGCTGCCCGTCGATCGGCACGTGCTTCGCGTGGCCAACCGGATCGGCATTGCCGAGTCGGACGATCCGATAGTGGTCGAACAGCAGCTGTGCGGCGCACTGCCGCCAAAGAGGTGGACGCGGACGTCGGACACGCTGATTCTTCACGGCCGCAGGATCTGCAACCCCAGGCCGCTCTGCGATCGGTGCGCCGTAACCAGCATGTGCGACTTCTTCACGGATCCGGACAACCCCAGCGGGCCGCGCGCCGCGGCGCGACCGGCAACGCCCAGGAAGAAAGCGGCGAAAGCGAAACCCCGTGGATCGACGCGCGTTCGACGCCCTCGTCGCTGACGCTCTCGCCGGTATCCCGCACCAGTTCCGCGAGGCCATCGCGAACCTCGCGGTCACGGTGGAGAGCGAGCCGTCCCGCGAATTGCTCGCGGAAATGGAGATCGAGCCGCCCGACACCCTGCTCGGCCTGTACCAGGGCACGCCGCTCCCCGAACGGTCGTCCGGCTACGGCAATGTGCTGCCCGATCGGATTCTCCTCTTTCAGGGACCCCTCGAACGAGCCTCCGAGGATCATGACGATCTCGTGGTGGCCATCGGCGAAACGCTCATTCACGAGATCGGGCACTACTTCGGGCTGAGCGAGGAAGAGATCGAAGAGATCGAGGAGAAATACTGGAACGACGTCGGTGACCGCTAGCACACGGGGAATCGCGCGCAAACGGTTCGGGCAGCATTTCCTCGAGCCCGCCTGGGTCGTGAAGGTCGTCCGGGCAATCGCGCCGGCGCCGGATGAAGTCTTTTTCGAGATCGGCCCCGGGCGCGGGGCGCTGACGCGTGAGCTGACGGCCCGCGCCGGGAGCGTCACCGCGTTCGAGATCGACCACGATCTGGCGGCAGCGCTTCGCGAGACCGCCCCCGCGAACCTCACCATCGTTGCCGGGGATTTCCTGCGGTCCGAGTGGATTCTCGAGAACCGCCCCGCCGGCCCCGTCCGCGTCGCGGGCAATCTTCCTTACAACGTTGCCTCTCCGATCCTCTTTGCGCTGATCGACCTCTACAGCGCCGGCATTCCGCTCGCGGACGCCACGGTCATGCTCCAGCGGGAGGTCGCCGATCGCCTCGTCGCGCGGCCCGGCTCGAAGGAGTACGGCGTGCTCAGCATCCTCGTCCAGTTGTCGGCGGACGTCGAACGCCTGCTCGCGCTGCCACCCGGCGCCTTCCGCCCGGCGCCCAAGGTACAGTCGGCCCTCGTCCGGCTCCGGTTTCACCCACCCTCTCCCGCGCCCCGGAATTCCGACACGTTCGCGGGACTGGTGAAGGCGGTGTTCACCCGTCGCCGGAAAACCCTGGAAAATGCCCTGCTCGCATTCAGGCCCTGGGATCGGGCGGCCGTATCGGCGGCCCTCGTCCGGGCCGGCATCGACGGCCGGCGCCGGCCCGAAACGCTGGCGGTCGATGAACTGGTCCGCCTGGCCGATGCCGCGGACGGCCCCGGGGAGTCGCTACCCCGCGGCGGTGGAGCTATGCTATAGTCTCGGCTGGTAAGTTGTTCAGCTGACAGCACATCCCGCCCCTGTTTTGTTCAGGCGCACCCAGCAGCCTGATTGAGCCGCGACAGCGGCTCCCGACGCCAGCACGTTCCACCCGGAGCGGCGCGGGCGGAGGTCTGACGTTCCGGACAGAGCATGCTCGAAGTCGTGCCCCTCGGCGGGCTCGGTGAGTTCGGCATGAACATGCTGGCGCTCACCTGGCGCGAAACGACGATCGTGATCGATGCGGGTGTGATGTTTCCCGACCCCGAGATGCTGGGGGTCGATCGCATCATCCCGGATCTCACGTATCTGCAGCAGAAGGGCCCGGTTGCGGCCCTCGTGCTGACGCACGGCCACGAGGATCACATCGGCGCCGTCCCGCACGTGCTGCCGTACGTCAGCGGTCCCGTGTTCGCGACGCCGCTCACGCTCGCGTTCATCGAGCCCAAGCTGCGCGAGCACGGCCTCGACGGCGCACACCGTCTCGTGCCGGTGCGCCCACGCGACCGCGTGACCGTCGGTCCGTTCGAGATCGAGTTCATCCGCGTGACGCACAGCATGCCTGACTGCGTCGCGCTGGCGATTCACACGCCGGTCGGGACGCTGGTCCATACAGGCGACTTCAAGATCGACCAGACACCCATCGACGGCCAGCACTTCGACGTGCACCGCTTCGCCGAGCTCGGCTCGAGCGGTGTGCTGGCGTTGTTCTCCGACAGCACCAATATCGATCGCCGGGGGTTCACCGGGTCGGAGCGCGAGGTCATCGACGCGTTCGAGGAAGTCTTCACGAGCGCCACGGGCCGGATCATCGTCGCGGCGTTCGCGTCGAGCATCTACCGCATGCAGATCCTCGTGGACCTCGCGGCGCAGTTCGAACGCAAGGTGGCGTTTGTCGGCCGCGGGATGATCGAAAACTCGCAGACCGCGCAGCGCCTCGGCTACCTGAGCATTCCGCCTGGCGTCCTGATCCGCGACTCGGAGATCGGCACCTATCCGAGGCAGGACGTGTTGTGCCTGTGCACCGGTTCGCAGGGCGAACCGATGTCCGCGCTCTCCCGCATCGCGATCGATGATCACCGGCACGTAAAGCTGACGGCCGACGACACCGTCGTGCTCTCCGCGCGGTCGATCCCCGGCAACGAGAAGGCGATCGGCCGTGTCCAGAACCACCTCGCGCGCCGGGGCGCCGACGTCATTTACGAGGGCATCAAGCACGTCCACGTGTCGGGGCACGGCAGCGAGGAGGAACAGAAGCTGGTGCTGTCGCTCGTCCGGCCGCGGTATTTCGTGCCCGTGCACGGCGAGTACCGGCAGCTCTCGCAGCACGCGCGCATCGCGGCGCGGGTTTTTGCCGGGCGCGAGCCGCAGCCGGAGATCCTCCTGGCCGAAAACGGCGACGTGCTGCATTTCGACGAAGCCGGCGGCCGCCTCGCGGGCAAAGCCACGGTCGGGCGCGTCCTGATCGACGACACGCACACCGGCGAAGTGGGCGACGAAGTCCTGCGCGACCGGCGCCACCTGGCCGAGGACGGCCTCGCCGTGCCGGTGCTCGCCATCAACAAGCAGACCGGTGCGCTCGAGGGCGTCCCGGAGATCATCACCCGCGGTTTCGTGATGGAAAACAGCCAGGAGCTTCTGGCGGACGGTGTCCGCATGCTGACCGACGTCATGGAGCGCACGGGCGTCGAGGAGCGCACGGACCAGGGCCTGATCAAGGAGAAGCTGCGGGTCGAGCTGCGGCGCTTCTTCAAGAAGCGCTCGGGCCGCCGCCCTTTTGTGGTGCCCGTCATCATGGAGATTTGACTTGAGTCGATCGACCGCTTCGCGCCGCGTGAGTGAATTCGTCGGCGTCGCGCTGTTTGCCGCCGCCCTGATCTGGCTCGTGTCGCTCGCCAGCTACGAGCCGTCCGATCCGGTGTGGTTCTTCAGCACCGGCTCGCACGCCGCGCCGCTCAACTTCGTCGGCCGCGTCGGGGCGTTCCTCGCCGAGCTGTCCTTCCAGCTGTTCGGCTACGCGTCCTATCTCATCCCGGCGACGTTCGTCGTCATCGGCTGGAACTCGTTCTGGTGCCGATCGGTGGACGCCGCCGGCACGAAGGCGACCGGGGCCGGCCTGCTGTTCGCGGGCGCGAGCGCGTTCCTGAGCCTCGTGTTCGGCAGGCTGGACGTCGCCGGCAAGGCCTTCCGGGCCGGCGGCTACGCCGGCGAGTGGCTGGCAGGCGAGCTCTCCGAGTATCTGAACCGCACGGGCTCGCTCATCGTCATCGTCACGGTCATCGTCCTCGCGGTGATCATGTCCACGCAGTTCTCGTTCGGGCGCCTCTTCGGCGCGATCCTCACGGCCGCGGGCCAGGCCGGGCGCCACGCCGTCCGCGCCTTCGCCGAGTGGCGCGAGACGCGGCGGCGCGAGCAGCAGCGCCGCGAGGTCATCGCGAAGCACACGAAAAAAAGCGCCGCCCCACCGGCGGATGCCAGACCGCCGGTCGTCGCCAGCGTCGAGAAACCCGCGCCGGATCGGGGCGAGAAGGCGCCTGCCAGGGCTGCCGACGCCGCATTTAGCAGCCCGAAGTCGTTCGCGCCGCCCCCGAAGCCGCCGAAGGTCACTCTTCCCTCGCCGACCCTGCCGCTCGATCTCGAGCCGGCGGGAAAGGCGCCCGCGGAACGCCGCAAGGGCGAGTTCACCCTGCCGCCCGCCGCGCTGCTCGATTCGGCGAAGACGGAGCGCAAGATCGACGAACGCGAGCTGATGGACGGAGCGCGGCTGCTCGAGGAGAAATGCCGCGAGTTCTCCGTCGAAGGCAGCGTCGCGCAGATCCACCCCGGCCCCGTGGTCACGACGTTCGAGTTCAAGCCCGACGCCGGCGTGAAGTACTCCAAGGTGACGGGCCTGGCCGACGACCTGTGCCTCGCGATGCGCGCCGAGTCGGTCCTGATCGACCGCATCCCCGGCAAGTCCACGGTCGGCATCCAGATTCCCAACGCGACGCGCGAGCAGATTTCGCTGCGCGAGCTGCTCGAGTCCGAGGCGTATCGGCGCTCGACGTCGAAGCTGACGATTGCGCTGGGCAAGACCATCCACGGCGAGCCTTACATGGCGGACCTCGCCGCGATGCCCCACCTTTTGATCGCAGGCTCGACGGGTTCCGGCAAGTCGGTCGGCATCAACGGCATGCTCACGAGCATCCTGTACCGCTCGACGCCCGACGATGTGCGGATGATCATGATCGATCCCAAGCGCCTCGAGCTCGGGATGTACGAGGACATCCCCCACCTGCTCACGCCCGTCGTCGTCGACCCGAAACAGGCGTCGAATGCTCTGCGCTGGGCCGTCAGGGAGATGGAAGAGCGGTACAAGACGCTCGCCGCCGTTGGCGTGCGGAACATCGAGCAGTACAACCGCAACATCCAGCATGCGATCACCGAGAAGCACACGCCCCCGGAAGGCGGCTTCGCGAAACCGCTGCCGTTCATCGTCGTCGTCATCGACGAGCTGGCTGACCTGATGATGGTCGCCAGCAACGAGGTCGAGGAATCGATCGCGCGGCTCGCCCAGATGGCCCGGGCCGTCGGCATCCACCTGATCCTCGCAACGCAGCGTCCGTCGGTGGACGTCATCACCGGCCTCATCAAGGCCAACCTGCCCTCGAGGATTTCGTTCCGCGTCCAGTCGAAGATCGACTCGCGCACCATCCTCGACAGCAACGGCGCCGAGCAGCTCCTCGGGCGCGGCGACATGCTGTTCCTGCCGCCGGCGTCGTCGCGCTTCGTGAGGATCCACGGTCCGTACATCTCCGAGCAAGAGAGCGCGCGGCTGGCCAGCTTCCTCCGCAAGCAGGGCAAGCCGACGTACAACGAATCCATCACGGCGGAGGAAAAAACCGCCGGTCCCGACGGAATCGAGTTCGAAAAGGACGACCTGTACGACGAAGCGTCGCGCATCGTCGTCCAGAGCGGCCAGGCGTCGATTTCGTACCTCCAGCGGCGTCTCCGCATCGGGTTCAGCCGCGCGGCGCGGCTCGTGGACATGATGGAGGCTGACG
>Ga0207686_10002323_pt1 | contig 10409 bp, 10 predicted proteins | sample KBSM24metaG_FD_184396 | JGI IMG/M metagenome (GOLD analysis project Ga0207686, IMG submission 184396) | Miscanthus rhizosphere microbial communities from Kellogg Biological Station, Michigan, USA - KBS M2-4 metaG (SPAdes) (version 2) | ecosystem: Host-associated > Plants > Roots > Rhizosphere >...
GTTTGGTCGGGGACGTAGCGGATGCGGATCGTGGCGAAGGCGGGCTGCCCGGTCATTGGGCAGAGGCAGGTGAACTCCGGCGCCTCGAACGCGATCTCGTAGTCGCGCTCAGGGTTGGGGTTGGGGAAGGTGTCGAGTTGTTTTGAAGGCTTTGTGGTCATGGTTGCTGGGTTGCTGGGTTGCTGGGTTGCTAAAGGCGGCAAGTCTCGCTCAGCAACTCAGCAACCCAGGAACTCAGCAACCGTCATCTCGTCCGCGCCGGATTCGACGCCATCAACTTCTGATTGAGCTCCTTGATCCGCTCCTGGAGCTGCGTGATCTTGGCCTGGGCATCGGCGCGGAGGCGTTCGGCTTCGGCGCGCAGGCGGGCGATCTCCTCGTCCTTCTGCTTGTCGCCGCCCTGGTTCTGGGCATTCTGCGAGCGCACGTATTCGAGATCGTGGCGCATCCCTTCGATCTCCTCGTCTTTGTCGAGCATGCGCTGCCGCCACTGCACTTCCTGCTCTTCATAGAGCCGCTTGATGTCCATCAGCTCGGTGATCTGCGAGAAATCGGAATAGCTCGGGGCCATGTCTCCTCCCTGGCGGACGCGCTCCTCGATCTGCGGGAACAGCTTGCGCAACTTCAGCGAGAGATCGTCGGGATCGCTGGTGAGCGCCATCGCGTCCTGATAGCTGATCTTCTGATACACGAGCAGCGCGATGAGGGACTGGTTCATCGACTGCATGCGATAGAGGCCGACCGAGCTCTCCATCTCCTCGAGAATGTCCTTCGTCGCGCCTTCTTCGACCAGCTTGGCGATGCGCGGCGAGTTCTTCATGACCTCGACCGCCGCGGTGAGCCCCCCGTCCGCCGTCTTGACCAGCTTCAGCGAGATGATGCCGCGCAGCACGAGCGAGAGCTGGGCGCGGATCTGCTTGTGCTGCTCGGGCGGGAAGCCGTCGATGATGCGGTCGAGGGTCTGGGCGGCGTTGTTCGTGTGCAGCGTGGAGAGCACGAGGTGGCCGGTCTCCGCGGCGGTGAGCACGGTCTGCATGGTCTCGACGTCGCGCATCTCGCCGACCATGATCACATCGGGATCCTGGCGCATCGTGTTGCGCAGCGCTTCCCGGAACGAAGGCGTGTCGGTGCCGACCTCGCGCTGCGAGATCGCGGCGATCCGGTCCTGGAAGAGGAACTCGATGGGGTCTTCGATGGTGACGATGTGTCCCGGCTCGGTCTCCGCGAGCTCGAGAATCATCGCCGCGAGCGTGGTCGACTTCCCCGATCCCGTCGGTCCGGTGACGATCACCAGTCCGTCGGGACTGTGGGTGAGATCGCGCACCGCGACGGGCAGCTCGAGATTGTCGATGGACTGAATCTGGATCGGGATGCGCCGGAAGACCGCGCCGACCGTGCCGCGCTGCATGTATATGTTCGCGCGGAACCGGGCCACGCCCGGAACGCCGTAGCCGAAGTCGACCGACTGCTGGGCCTCGAACCGCGCCTTCTGACCGGGATTCAACAGAGGGAGCAGCATCCGCTCGAGATCCGCGGGCTTGAGCGGCTCCGTCTTGATCGGAATCAGCTTCCCCTGCACCCGCACCAGCGGCGGCCGCATCGGCTTCAGATGCAAATCCGACGCGTGCTGCTTCGCCATGTACACGAGGAGGTCGTTCAGCGAAAACGCCGGGGCTTGTGGTTCGGTTGGTGCTGCGGTCATTCGAAACCGATTATAAGTGCTGGTGAGTGCCGAGTCCTGAGTCCTGAGTGCTGAGTGTTGAGTGAAAAACCCTCAGGACTCAGCACTCAGCACTCAGGACTCGTTCTATCTCCTCATCACCGAATCCAAAATCATGAGAAACGCTTCCTGCTGCTTGGCCTCGGTCTTATTGATGACGGCGATCGTTTCGCCGATGCGGAAGCGTTGGTGCAGTTCGTCGGCGGAATGGGACGAGGTGACGACGATGCGGCGGGGGGAGACGCCTTTCTGGCGGGCGTAGTCGACGAACTTCTTGCCGTCCATGCCGGGCATCTCGAGATCGACGATCAGCAGGTCGATCGAGTCGTCGATCTTCGGGAGCGCGTCGTACGGGTGGCTGTACGTCTCCACCTTGGCGCTGTCGGGATAGCGCTCGAGCATGAAGTTCGACCAGAGATCGCAATACGACGGCGAGTCATCGACGATGACGACGCGCTTGAGTTTTGGTTCGCTCATGGGATCTTTCATATTTGATCTCGCCCGCGACGATCGTCGCCGCGACGCGGCCGTGCAGCGTCCGTCCGACGAACGGCGAGTTCGATGCCTTCGAGACAAACTCGCGCGGCACTTCGTAACGCGCGTCGACGTCGATCAGCGTGACGTCGCCCAACGCCCCGGCCCGCAGCGTGCCGCCGGGAAGATTGAACACGCGCGCGGGGCCGCAGGAGAGCAGATCGACGAGGCGCGGGAGCTTGATCACTTTCGCGCGCACGAGGTGCTCGTAGCAGACGCCGAACGCGGTCTCCAGACCGATGACCCCGAACGGCGCGAGATCGAACTCGACGTTCTTCTCGTCGAAGTGATGCGGCGCGTGATCGGTGGCGATCGCGTCGACGGTGCCGTCGGCGATGCCCTCGACGATCGCCTTCCGGTGCCGCTCGCTCCGCAGCGGCGGATTCATTTTCACATTCGTCGAGAACGACAGCGCAGCGTCGTCGCCGAGGGCGATGTGGTGCGGCGTGACTTCACACGTGACCTTCACTCCCGCCGCGCGCGCGCGGCGAACGGCGTCCACCGCGCCGGCGGTGGAGAGATGGGCGATGTGCACATGGGCGTTGGTGAGGCTCGCCAGGATCACGTCGCGGGCGACCAGCGTTTCTTCTGAGGCCGCCGGAATGCCGCGCAGCCCGAGGAGCGTCGAGTAGTAGCCCTCGTGCATCACGCCGCCCTCGTTGAGGTTCGCATCTTCCTCGTGCGCGATCACCGGCATGCCGAGCATCGTGCAGTACTCGAGCGCGCGGCGCATGAGCTGCGCGTTGTAGACCGGCTTGCCGTCGTCGCTCACCGCGACGCATCCCGCGGCGCGGAGATCGGCGAGCTCCGCGAGCTCCTCGCCCTTCAGTCCCTTGCTCACCGCGCCGACCGGATAAACGCGGCACCAGCCGTTGCGCGCCGCCTCCGCCACGACCATCTCCGTCACCGCGCGCTCGTCGTTCGGCGGAACGGTATTGGCCATCGCGCAGACCGCGGTGTAGCCGCCCGCGACCGCCGCGCGCGTGCCGGTGGCGATCGTCTCCTTGTGCTCCTGCCCCGGCTCGCGCAGATGCGTGTGCAGATCGATGAAGCCCGGCGCGACGACGAGACCGGCCGCATCGATGCGCTTCACGTTCGCCTTGATCTTCTTGTCGACGCGCGCAATCGTGCCGTCTTCGACGAGCACGTCCATGGTCGCGTCGAGATTCTGCGAGGGATCGACCACGCGTCCGCCGGCGATGAGCACGTTCATTCCGCGCCTCCGGCGTGCGCGCCGCCGAGGAGATACAACACCGCCATGCGCACGGCCACGCCGTTCGTGACCTGGTCGAGGATCACCGAGACGTTCGGATCGTCCGCCACGTCCGACGCGATCTCCACGCCGCGGTTCATCGGCCCGGGGTGCATCACCAGCACGCCTTTTTTCGCGCGCCGCACGCGCTCGCGCGTCAGTCCGAAGGTGTTGTAGTACTCGCGCAGCGACGGGAAGCTGAGCTTCCCCTGCCGCTCGAGCTGGATGCGCAGCATCATGATCACGTCCGCGCCTTCGATGGCCTCGTCGAGCGAGTGCACGACCCGCACGCCCATCCGCTCGATCTCCGCCGGCATGAGCGTCGGCGGCGCGGCCAGCGTCACCTTCGCGTCCATCTTCGTGAGCAGGTGAATGTTCGAGCGCACGACGCGCGAGTACTTGATGTCGCCGATGATCGAGACGTTCACGCCCTGCAGGCGGCCGAGGCGCTCGCGGATGGTGAAGGCGTCGAGGAGGGCCTGCGTCGGATGCTCGTGCGCGCCGTCGCCGGCGTTGATGATGGAGATGTTCTCGAAGCGATCGGCGAGCATCCGCGGCGAGCCGGGATGCTTGTGGCGGATGACGATCATGTTCGGGTGCATGGCTACCAGGTTCTCGGCGGTGTCGATGAGCGTCTCCCCTTTTTCGACGGCCGATCCCGAGGCGGTGAAGTTGAGCGTGTCGGCGGAGAGACGCTTTTCCGCGATCTCGAACGAGACCCGCGTGCGCGTCGACGCTTCCATGAAGAGGTTGATGACCAGCTGCCCGCGCAACGCCGGCACTTTCTTCACCGGCCGCTCACTCACCTCCTTGAACCCCTCGGCCGTATCGAGGATCAGCGTGATTTCTTCAGGAGTGAGGGGAGCGATGGCGAGGAGGTCTTTGCTTCGCAGTGAGGCGGTCGGCGTGCGCATTCCGTCGGGTTGCTGAGTTGCTGGGTTGCTGGGTTGCTGAGCCGCTCTTAGCAACCCAGCAACTCAGCAACTCAGCAACCGAATCACTTCTCCATGATCAACACTTCGTCCTCGCCATCGGTCTCGGCGAGCTTCACCTTGATCACTTCATTCGCGTCGGTGGGGACGGTTTTGCCGATCACGTCGGCGTGGATGGGGAGCTCGCGGTGGCCGCGGTCGACGAGGACGGCGAGCATGACCCGCTTGGGGCGGCCGAAGTCGATCAGCGCGTCGAGCGCGGAGCGCACGGTGCGGCCGGTGTACAGCACGTCGTCGACGAGGACGATCACCTTGTCGTCGATCGGCTCGGGAAGTTTCGTCGGCTTGACCACCGGCTGCGGGGCGATGGTGGTGAGGTCGTCGCGGTAGAGCGTGATGTCGAGGATGCCGAAGGCCACCGGCTGCCCTTCCATCTCCTCGATCTCTTTCGCCATGCGCTCGCCGATCGGAACACCGCGGCTGCGAATGCCGACGATCATCAGATCATCGAGCCCCCGATTCCGCTCCACGACTTCGATCGCCATGCGCCGGATCGCGCGATTCATTCGCGCGCCATCGAGTAAGCGCTTTTTTACGTTCATAGATCGGTCGCGGAGAATATCACGACGAAAAGAGTCCTGAGTGCTGACTGAGTCCTGAGTGCTGACTGGAGTCCTGAGTGCTGAGTCCTGAGTCCTGAGTGCTGAGAGTGCTGAGTCCACCAACTCGGCACTCAGCACTCAGCACTCAGCACTCTGTCGAGTTCGGTCGCACGAACGTTTGGTTTGCTTCCTGCACCCGTCTCGCACATGGCCAGCAAGCCGAAGGTGCTGTTAGTCGAAGACAACGCGGACGTACGGCGGCTGTATGCGATCGGGCTCAACCAGCGGGGCTTCGAGGTGAAACTCGCGGCGAACGGGGCGGAGGCTGTCGATCGGGTGGCCACGGAACGGCCCGATTACATGCTGCTCGACTGGTTGATGCCGCTGATGGATGGAAGCGAAGTCATCGAGCGTCTGGACTCGCAAAAGGGCTCGTTCGACATCGAGATCATCGTCATCAGCGGCCAGCCGGCGCCGGCGGCGCTCCCGGCGCACGTTCGCACATGGCTCACCAAGCCGCTCACGGTCGATGACCTCGTGTCCGAGATCACCCGCCCCCATGGAGCGGCGGGCTCTTAGCCCGCCCGAGGTTCCTTTCGAGACAAACCGGCGGGCTGAGAGCCCGCCGCTCCACTGGCCGAGTAAGCTAGAATCCGCCACGAATGGCCAAGATCTTCTTCGTCGGCCTCGACGGCACGGAGAAAAGTTACCGTCTGCAGACGCACCGGCCGTTCACGGTCGGGCGCGACCCCGGCAACGACATCATCCTGCGCGATCCGAAAGTCTCCCGCCATCATTCGGAGATCGTGTTCGAGCGCGGCTTTTTCGTGCTCCACGACCTGGCCAGCGCGAACGGGACGTACGTGAACGGCAAGCGCATTCGCGTCGCGCCGCTCACGCACGGAGCGCGGCTGCGGATGGGAAATACGTACGGGCGATTCTCGGAGGAGCTGCCGACGGAGTCGGAAGCGTCGCCGATCGCGGCCGCGGAGCCGTTCGATCAACCGGCGCCTCCGCCGACCGAGGACCTGAGCAACCTCGAGATCCTGCCGACGTCCGCGCATGAGCGGGTGAACGTCGAGACACTGCCGCACGAGAAGCTCGCGCCCGCAGATCTAAAAAAAAAATAGACGAAGCGCCTGACGAGCCACCCACCGAGCCAATCCAAAGTGGAGCGGCAGGCTCTCAGCCTGCCGGCGGTGGTGGGCTTGACGGTGGGCTGAGAGCCCACCGCTCCACTGAACAGGGCGCGCCGCTCGGGCCCTTCTCGGGGCTGCGCTATCGCTTCACGTCCGGCTTGCGAAGCGGAGAGACGGCGCACATCCGCGGTGACGACGATCGCGTGCTTCTCAGCTATCGCGCGTTCGCGAACATCATCGGCATCGTGGCCGCGCTCGTGTCGGGGATCGTGCTCATCGCCGGAATCGCGGCGACGCTCTTCCTCGCCTTGGGAGGCTCGCCGCTGCGCGCGGCGCTCGCGCTGGTGCTGACGCTCTCCTTCGCGTTCCTGATCGCGTTGCTCGTGCCGCGGACGAACGTAACGCTCTTCGACGACGGCACTCCCGCGCTGACGATCTCGCAGCGCGCGGCGGCCACGTACGTCGTGGCCACGCCGAACGGCGCGATCCTCGCCCACTTCCGCAAGTCTCCGTTCTCATTCCTCGGGCGCACGCGCTGGACGGTCACGCACGACGGCCGCGTGCTGGCCGAGGCTATCGAAGAGTCGTTCGGACGCGCGATCCTGCGCAAGCTGTACGGAAAATTCAGCCGCCGCTTCGAGACGAACTTCGACATCCGATTGCCCGGCGTCGAGATGGGCCGCATCATCCGCCGTCCGAACGAGCGCGGAGAATTCGACGTGCTCGAATTGAACGGAGACGCGGTCGACCGCCGCGTCGCGGTGGCGCTGGCGGCGGTCGTGTTAGGGCGGGAGCCCTGAATGTGATCCCCGTCACAGGCGCGCGGGGACCGCGAACCTACGTTCCCTGGAATCCCCCCGACTTGATTTCGTAAGGAGCTCAAATGAAAAGGCCCCCGCGCGTCTTTCTCTCCACACTTGCGCTTGCGGTGTTTTTCCTCGCCCCGGCAGCCTTCGCCCAGAGCGCCAGCGGCGGCTTCCACGCCGTCAGCGACGACGGCACCCGTCATATCGAGTTCAACGCCAAAGTCCACCCGAATGGCAGCACCTCGGGCGATCTGAAATTCACGGGACCGCTCTCGATTCCGGATCAGGACGTCGATGGCGACGGCACCGGCGACCCGGGCGCGACGGAGACGACTCTATCCCTGAGCGTCGATGTCGACTGCCTGAGGGTCGAAGGCAACCGCGCCGTTCTCGCCGGGCGGGTCAAGCAATCGAACATCGACGCCTATGTCGGCCGCCGCATGCTGCTCACCGTCGAAGACGGCGGCGAAGGCAAGAATGCCGAGCCGGATCGCTACACCTGGGGCCAGTACCGCTCGACGGCCGCAACCTGGGTTGCCAGCGACGCGGAGCTCGTATCCGATCCAGGCGTCGGCCTGATGTGGACCGCCACCGACTTCGAGCAGCCCGACGACATCGGCATCCCCTCCAGCCAGCCGGCCGGAGTCGATTGCCGGAGCTTCCCGCTCTCGTCGTACGCGCTCGAAGATCTGCCGCAGGGCAGCGGAAACATCCAGGTCAAACCATAAATCTAGGAGTGCGGCGGCATAGCCGCCGCTCTGGGATCCGAGAGCGGCGGCATAGCCGCCGCCCTCCTATCGGTGCGTGATCTCCACGCCCGAATAGTAGTTCTTGAGAATCCGGTCGAACGTCCATCCCCGGAACGCCATGCCGTACGCGCCGACTTGGCACATGCCGACGCCGTGGCCCCAGCCCTTGCCGTAGAACGTGTAGCGGTCGACGCCGTCGGGATCTGACGTCTTCTCGTAGACGAACAGATTGTCGGGCACGTTCAGCGACCACCGCACCGGCAGGCCGCGCAGCACGAACTTGCGGCCGCCTTCCGCGGTGACCTCGAGCTCGGCGATGCGCTTCGATGCATCGACGACGAGCGGGCGGATGTCGACGAGCTGCTGAATCGGATTGCGGCGGTTGATCGCCGGCACCAGCTCATCGGCGCGGTAGCTGCGCGTCCAGTTCGAGAAGCTCGACGTGCGGTCGAACGCGGCGCCGTCGTAGTTCGCCTGAACGATCATCGCCGCCGGCGCTTTGTCGCGCGAGAGCAGCACCGTCGCACGGTCGCCGAGCATCACCGGCACGCTCGCGTACTCCTGATAGCGGTCGCCGAGCTTGCGAAAGATCGGAATGCCATCGGGAAGCGCGTACTGCGTGGTCTCCCCTTTCTGCTTGAGCGTGACGGCGCGGCCGGCGAGACGAAGGATCTTCCCTTCCGCATCGCGGATGGCGTTGTGCTCGCGGATCCACGCGCCGAGGAGCGCGTAGAGCTCTTCGCGGGGCATCGGCTGGGCGAGACTCACGCGGTCGATGAACTGCGCGGGGTTGATTCCGTACTTGATCAGGAACGCGGACGCGAGATACGGCGGCTGTTCGGGATCCGGCGTCTGCGGGAAAAAATACTTCCGATCCTCGGCGAGCGTGAGAACGCGCGCCTTGCTTGCGAGCGACATCATCACGTCGAGATACGAAAGCACGTCGCCGCGGCGGCTCGAGAGCGGCGCCGGAAGCAGGACATTGCGGAACCCGGCGAGATTCATCGCCGCGACGACCGCCTGCGCGACTTCGCGCGCGCTCCATGCCGCCGGTGTGGTGCGCGCCTCCGGCGCGCCTCCGGGCGGGGGCGCGCCAGAGGCGCGCACCACACCGGAACCCACACCGAAATCCGGCAATCCCGCGAGCGCGGCGAAGAGGCGCGCGTTCACCTGCATCTCGCTCAGCAGACCGCTGTCCGCGCGACCGGCGACCGTGAGCATGTCCAGCTCCACGCAGTGCGCGCGTTTCAGGTACGGCTCGTTGCGTCCGGGAAACATCGTCCCGACGTCGCTGGTCTCGCCGCCGCACGTCGCGGTGTAGAGCGCGTCGATCGGTGCACCCTCGTACGTCATGATCATTCCCGCCGTCTCGCGCACCGCCCGCGTGCTCAGGTCGGCCTCGGCGGAGAATCCGCTGTAGGCCTGACACGCGGGACCGGGACAGATGTCGAAGCCTTCGCTCGCGAACTGTCCCATGTTCCTCACCGCATACGTTCGCGCCGCGACCGCCTGCGCTTTGAGCGCCTCCACTTCGTCGTAGATCGACGGACCCATCTCCGCCGGCACGACACCGAAGAGATAGTCCTCGAGATTCAGCTCGTTGATGACGTTCAAGAGGCCGCGCGCATTGACGAAGAGCCGCGCGGCCGTGCGGTACGGTTTGTTGTCGATGGCGATCGTGTCGGCGCTCACCGGCACGACGCCGAGCGACTCGCCGGCGAGCATGTAGCGATCGCCTTCGTCGTCGACGATCTCGATCCGTTTCTCGAACGGCTGATCGGATGGACGGCGCACGATCATCAAGTCCTTCCCGTATCCGCGCTCGGTGAGCTGAGAGCGCAGCGGAGTCGCGGTCTCGCTCGACTCGAAGTCGCCCGCGAGAATCTTGTACGTACCGCTGGCGGGATCGAAGACCGAGTCGACGCGCCCGCCGGTCTCGTTGCGCAGCTTCGCCGCCAACTCCTGAGCGCTGGTGAGGTCGGAGATCGCGCTCGCCTGCACCGCGTAGCGCACGACCGCATTCGCGAGCGGCGCCGCCGCGGTGAATCCGCGCTTGAGGATGGACGGCCCCTTGTCGGTGACGAGGTAGTAGCCGCCCGCGGTGCGCGGAAACACGACCGTGGCCTGATCGCTGAGGAGTCCGACGCGGATCTTCGGCTCGGCGATCGTGCGCGGCATCGACGCGACGGGCGTCAGCGCGTTGGGAGAGCGGATCGGCGCGGGGCGCCCCTCACCCTGGCCTTCTCCCCGGGGGGGAGAGGGGACTGTGGTGGCGCAGGCTGCGAACACGACGAGAGAGAACGTGAATGCAAGAAAACGATGCATGGCAGCTCGCACAGTGGGTTCCTCGGTTCCTCGGTCCCTCGGTTCCTCGGTTCCTCGGTAGCTGCGCCAGAGAACCCCTCCGTGCCACCGAGCAACCGAGCAACCGAGGAACCAGTAGCAAAAGAAAAGCCCCCGCGGTGTTCCGCGGGGGCTTGGGGGTGAGTCGATGTCTACACGTTTTACGGCAGGATCAGACGGATCACCACGCGGCGGTTGCGCAGACGGCCTTCGGCGGTGGTGTTGTCGCCGACCGGTTCCTGTGTTCCGCGGCCTTCGACGGTGATGCGTGACGGATCGATGCCGTGGCGCGTGACGAGGTAGTTGCGCACGGCTTCGGCGCGGCGGCGATC